>Ga0209358_10001825_pt1 | contig 16621 bp, 13 predicted proteins | sample LauGreFa1BDMLBSN_2_FD_187574 | JGI IMG/M metagenome (GOLD analysis project Ga0209358, IMG submission 187574) | Freshwater lake microbial communities from Lake Michigan, USA - Fa13.BD.MLB.SN (SPAdes) (version 2) | ecosystem: Environmental > Aquatic > Freshwater > Lake | place: Lake Michigan, USA... | reverse complement strand
CTGTACCGATCTGAAGACGAAATTAACAAAACATTCACCATGGTTGGGTATGGGCGCCCCGGCACAGGGAGCACTGGCAATGCAAGTGCACCGCTCAACCCGCCATTGCGATTGCAGGCCAAAAATCAATTTGATACAGACATCAGCTCGTTACTGCCCTTCTTTTCCAGCACGCCGGCTTGGGCTTCTATTTCCAACAAACAACTGGTTGCCGACTTTGACGATGGCACCAACGCTCGCGACGCCCTGGGTTTATTAGCCCGCAAAACAGGGCTTGGCTTGGGCACTGACGAAGGCCTGATTGCCCCGGGCGACAGTGGCGGGCCAGCCTTCATCGGCAACAAAGTGGCCGGCATAGCCTCTTACACAGCCGATTTGGAAAGCACTGTTTCCCACCCTGACATAGACAAAGCCAGTAACAGCAGCTTTGGTGAGGTGGCAGTTTGGGAGAGAGTGAGCGCATACCAACAATGGGTTGATCAAAACCTGCGCGCTCAATCTACCAACGCACCCAAAACTTTGGCGGCTGTGCAAAAAACCGTGGCAGAAGGCAACAGCGGCATCAGCTTCGCCTACTTCTGGGTGCAACTGAATGGCCCCTCGTTAAACAACCATGCCGTGCTCAGTGTGGACTACAAAACCCGAGACGGCACCGCCAAATCGGGCCAAGATTACCTAGCAGCGCAAGGCCGGCTGAATTTGTACTCAACCGAAGATCACGCCATTGTGGCGATAGAAATTTTGGGCGACTACACACCCGAGCCCTCAGAAACCTTTTTTCTAGACATCAGCAACCCTTTGGGCGCCACCTTTGAATTCGGCCAAGTGGTCTTGACCGCCATGCGAACCATCGTCAACGACGACGGCATTTTCGGTTAGGCCTTCCTGCATCGCTGTTTGCAACCCTTTAATTTCTACCGCTACCAAGGGCACCACCTCCACAGCTGCAATCAAGCGCTCTCGACTTAAGTGCGCATAGCGGCTGGTGGTTCGAATGTCGGCATGGCCCAACAGTTCTTGCACCTCATACAAGCTTCTGCCAGCATTGACCAAAAAAGATGCAAAGCTGTGCCGCAAATCGTGCACACGCAGGTCGGGCATGCCTGCTCGAATGCGCGCAGCGTTCCAGCTGTAAAAGAAAGACACATCAATCATCAGCTTGCACAATTTTTTCCGCTGGTAGAGAACACCGCTCTGCTCTTTATATTTCAGCCCATGCAGTACCTTACATTCTTTTAGAAGTCTGGCAACCTGCGCCTTAAATGGGTTCTCGGTTGGCTGTGAAATACGAAAGAGGGGAATGGTAACGTCCATGCCGATCCCCCTTGCCCATATTTCTAGACCGCTGATAAGCGGCTAACCGTATCTGGGTAGCGTGACACCAGATGAATCAACAAGGCTGCTTGCGCGTTGGGCTTAGCGCGGCCTTGCTCCCAGTTCTCAAGGGTGCGTGGATTGGTTCTAAGGTAGCTGGCAAACACAGGGCGTGACAGATTGAGCTTTTCGCGGATAGCACGAAGCTCGTCTGCACTGACCTCAACCGTTGGCTTTAACGTCACCTCTGTTGTACGAAGCGTTTTCTTCCCCTTACGGGCAGCAGCCAAGGCATCAAAGCCTTCCGTCATCTCAGCGAACAAATTACGTTTGGTCATTTTCTATCCTCCAACTCTTGCTTCAAGAGTGTTTTCAATATGGCTTTTTCTTTCGGTGACAAGTCAGACAGTTCATCTTTGTCGTAAATCGTGAAAAGCCAAAACTGCTTCTTTGGATCCCACCAGTAGTAGATGATCCGAAGGCCACCGCGCTTACCCTTGCCGCGAGTGGCATCGCCATAACTGAGCTTTCGCAGGCCGCCCGTGCCAGTGATGACATCACCAGCTTCTGGGTCTTTCAGCATCTCATTTTGTAGACCTCTATATGCCTCGTCAGTCAGGTAATCCGACCTGTTTCGCTCAAAAGCTGGCAACTCAACGAATAATGCTTTAATGGACGAAGTATACGCAACTTGCGTTGGGTGTCAATAGGGTATTTGAGAGAGGCACAAGAGGTGCTGTGCCACTAATGCCAATGGGTGCAAAAAGACCCCCTACATCGTATGTCACAGCCTCTTGTCGCCCGCGTCCGTCCTGAACGGAACACCCAGAATCTGGGCACATAGCCGCGGCGTAGCTAAGCGATCACCTATTGCATCAAGCGCACCTGGTGCCTGCGGGAGTTACAATTTTTCCAATCCTCACCCCCCTGGCACTCTATGTTTCATTCCAAACTCTTTCTAAGCCTCACTCTTGCAATCTTCATTGCCGGCTGCGGTGGCGGCACAGGTTTTCCGCCCTCCATCACGGGCGTCAAACCTCAAACATTGCAATATGGCAAATCTGCCACCATTTATTTGGGTGGCAAAGATTTGCGATCCAGCATGGTGGTAGAAACCAATGGCGCTTGCATCAACCCCAGTTTTGCCTCCAACAGCACCACCGATTTGCTGGTGCTGAACTGCACCTTGAAGGTGACGGGTGACATAACACTGACCATCAAGACAGATGCGGGTGTGGTGATCAACACCACCACGCTGACTGTGCCTTTGCCGCAGGTGGGCATAGTCACTTCGGCAGGCAGCATCGTGTTGGAGCTTGACCCCAAAGCTGCACCCATCACAGTGAACAACTTTTTAAACTATGCCAACAGCGGCTTTTACCGCAACACTTTGTTTCACCGAGTGATATCGGGCTTCATGATTCAAGGCGGAGGCTACACCACAGGCATGGTGAAGAAAGATGGCTTAAAAGACCCGATTGTTTTAGAGAGCAACAATGGTTTAACGAACTTGCGCGGCACTGTGGCTATGGCGCGCACCAATGACCCTAACTCTGCCACCTCAGAGTTTTTTATCAACCATGTTGACAACGCATTCTTAGACTACAGCACAACCAACCCTGGCTATGCTGTATTTGGCAAAGTAATTCAAGGCATGGACGTGGTTGACGCCATTGCCAGCAAACCAACCGCTGTATCCAATGGCTTCGCTGACGTGCCCTTAGAAGACATTACCATAACAGCGGCGCTTCAACTTAAGTAGATCGATGAAGTCTCTCAAGACCCGCGGGTGATGGTCACAGTAGTAGGCGCGCTGTCTACTTTGCCATCATTCACAATGAGGGTGGCTACATAAACGCCAACTTGGTCTGGCGTGAATGTGGGGGCTGCTGTGGTTGAAAGTGCCAAAGTAGCCACACTACTGGTGGGTTTTGTGGTCAGGTACCACTTGTAGGTAAGTGTGTCACCGTTTGCATCTGTGCCTGAGCCACTTAAGGTCACAGTGCCTGTGCCAGTGACTGTTTGGGCAGTGCCTGCATTGGCCACGGGTGCTGAATTGGCCACCGCTGCAGTTACTCTGGTAAGCGACTGATTGGTGCTTGAAGCCTTGCCGTCATTCACAATTAAGCTTGCAACGTAAATACCAGAAATATCGGCTGTAAAGGTTGGCTTGGCCGCTGTAGCAGATGAAAGCGCAGCAGCACTGCCAGTTGGCCGGTTAAGTGACCATTGGTAAGTTAAAACATCCAATTTGTCGGCATCTGTGCTGGCAGAGCCGTCTAACGTTACGACCGTTGCCGTGATCACATTTTGGTCTGCACCTGCTACAGCCACTGGCAACGAGTTGGCAGCAGAAACAGTGATGGTAATGGGGTCGGGCGTGCTTGCTAACTTGCCATCGCTGACAGTTAAAGAAAGCACATAAGTGCCAGCTGCAGCTGGTGTAAATGTTGGTTTGGGAGATGTGGCTGAAGACAAAGCTGGAGCTGTGCCTGGAGAGGCCATCCAACTCCAAAGGTAAGTTAGTGTGTCAAAGTTTGCATCAGTGCTGTTGGTGCCATCTAAAGTTACAACTGTGCTGACCGTCACGTTTTTGTCGTCGCCTGCATTGGCCACAGGCTGAACATTGGCAACACTGGCCACCACAATGACAGAACTGGAAGTACTGTCTACTTTCCCATCATTGACAATGAGTTGCGCCACATAATCACCCGCCACATCGGCATTAAACGTAGGACGAGAAGAGGTAAGTGAGCTTAAAACCGCTGCGCTTGTGGGCGGCTTTTGAAGTGACCATTTGTAAGTTAGCTGATCATTGTCGGCGTCTGTGCTGTAGGTGCCATCAAGCGTGACGGTGCTGCTAGCTCCAAAAACAACGAATTGTTTGGCCCCGGCATTGGCCACGGGTGCGCTGTTTGAAATTGAAGCAACAATGGTGACAACTGATGACGCTTTGCTTTCTAAGTTGGCGTCGTCTTTTACAAGCAGCGTTGCAGTGTATGTGCCCACCATATCGGCGGTAAAGGTTGGCTTGGGGGCTGTAGCACTAGACAACACAGCGGCACTGCCTGCTGGCTTGGTCAGAGTCCAAGCAAAGGTTAAGGGGTTGTTGTTGGGGTCTGTACTGCCAGTGCCATCTAAGGTAACCACTTTAGAGGCTACTCCTCCCACAAATCCTAGAGAAACGTTTTGAGTGATGCCGGCGTTGGCAATAGGCGCTTCATTTAATGGGGAGCTTGAATTTATAGCTCCAACCAATGCACCCAATGCAGCCCCACCACCGCCTCCACATGCCATTAATTGAGTGGCTAAAAGAATAGCGCTAAAAAATTTGAACAAGTTCATGTGATTAATTGCAAGTTGAGATGCTGACAGTTTCAGGATATTTTAGACCCGTGTTGTTGTGAATGTCATATGCAGCCCCAATTAAGCCGCCTAAAAGGATATTGCCTGCCAAATTCCATGTAGGCACGGCAGGCACCGAAACAGTGAACTGCGGCATATATTGCACTTTGCAAGTGACATTGAGGTCGCCATAATCATTATTGACTTGCACCAAACCAGGCGCCCTGAATGACCAACGGCCCTTGCTGTTTTCGGCTACACATTGAGCCCGAACCATTCGCTCTTGGCATTGCAAAGAAACCGAAATTTCCTGAGTATCCTCGTCTAGCAGGGTTGCGCAGCCCGATAGAACGCCCACCAGTGCTAACAAGGCAAGTTTGATTGTGGCTGTATTGGGCATTTTCTAGATCTTAGATTAAGGTAGTACGCACTTTAAATCGTCACAAATCTTGAAAACTTGAATATTTGGCCTAGTTTTGCCCAAAAGCTGGCCTAAATCTACGAAGCGTCATTGTGTTTGAGAGGCAGATTGAACCACCACATTCTGGCTAGGAAAGTCAGTTAAGCCATATTGGGTAGAGGTAGCCACCCCAGCGAGGGCATCAAGAAGGGGCAATCCGGTAACAATTTTCCCAAACACGGCATAACCCCCACTTGCAGTGTCCAGCGCCACATTGTCCGCAAGGTTAAAAAAGAACTGTGAAGTAGCCGAGTTGAGCTCAGCCGTGCGTGCCATTGCAATTGTGCCTTTCACGTTGCTCAAGCCCTTACCCACCTCCAGTGCAATGGCGCTACGCTGGCCAGGCTGAACAGCAGGCGCTGACGTAATCCAGCCACCTTGGGCTACAAAGATGCCACTTGTCACAATTCGGTGAAAGATGGTGTTGTCGTAGAACTTGTCGTTGACGTACTGCAAGAAATTGTTGGTAGTTAGAGGCGTAGCCACTGCATCTAGCTCTACAACCGCAGTGCCTAGGTTAGTGACCATCGTGACTTGAGGCGCGGGCACATCAAAGGTCTTGGACTTAACCAATGTACCGCCAGCCAGCACACCATCAATGACAACAGCTGCTTTGCCAACTGCGCCTACGGTGCAAGTAATGACCTGTTTGCTAGAAGTGCCGCCTGCTAGCAAGGCCAAGCCTTTGCAGTTCTTGCTGTTGATCGTTAGACCCTTGTCCAAAGAATAACCATTGATGGTGAAGGCAGTGAGCTTGGTGTACATCAAGCGGTCTGCCTCAATGCTGGTGATGACCAAGTAGTTGGGAGGCGCAACGTCAAAGCTTTGAGATTTAAGAACAGTGCCGTTTGCAGTCTTGGCCTGAACAGTGACTGCACTTGTGCCCGCTGCGTTAATTTGACAAGTCCAAGTTTGAGATGTGTTGGCAGCCCCAGGCCCTTGGGTAAGGTTGGAGCAGCCTTCAGACGAGAGGACAGCTCCTTGATCTAGCAAAGTGCCGCTGAGGGTGAAAGTGGTGTTTTGGCCATAGACCAACTGATTGGCTTGAATGTCGGTGACGGTAGGAGAAGGGTTGCCACCCCCGCCGCATGAGGTGAGCAGACTGATACAAACAAATGCAAATATTTTTGCTAGGTAAAATTTCATGGCTATTTATTAATCCTAATTTTTCTTCATAATCAAATTATTATTGAAATTTGATGATTCTAGATTTAGCCTAATTCTGCCACTGTTATGTTCTAGCGAACCTAAGTAGCCTCCCTCAAAAAAGAAACCCTTTCAAAACACTTTCTTCTTTTTTGGCACTACATCGAATGCCAGAACGATTCTCTCTTCGTCAGATTCAAATGGAATTGTGTAATGAAGCAAAGAGGCGGGAAAAAGACATAAGCTACCAGTTGTCACATCGATGATATTTTTTTTGTTGTCTTGTGACTCAGATAACAACGCATCATCTTCAATGCAGACTACTAAATTGCCATCATTTGTATTTAATTTTGGCGGCACATTTATATAAATACTTCCACTAATCCATCCTTTTTCATGCATATGGGGGCGTAAAGCTCCGCCATTTTTCATGCGAATTAGCCAACCGTGAAGGCTATAGGCATCCGGCCAATTTTTAATTAAGCCCTCTTTGCTATCCTTAAAGTAAAGTCTGTAATTTTCTATTTCTAGCTCAACGATCTTCTTAATCTCATCAATCAGGATTTTTTCTCGAACAAATAAATTGCCTGAAGTTTGAAGCCCATTGGTTAAAAGATTTTGAAATCTATTTTGTACCTTTGTATCATTCAAGATAGACAAAGTAGGCCTAACAAATTTTTCTTCGAAATCATGTTTTTTACTTAAGTCAGTTTTAAAAACGTAATTTAGTGGGCTACTACAAAAAGGATTGGCTTTTCCGATACCAAATTTAATTTCTGCTCGGCAACCAAATGATCCAATAATTGCATCAGTTATTCCTTGACTGGTCAAAGATTCGAGTAGCTCATAAAACAGTGCCTGCTCATTAAGAAAGTACCAGCATTTCAAAAGGTAGCTCTGACTATTTTTAAATTTCTTTGACCTTAAAAATAGTTCTGCAGCCTGTTTGTACTTGCCCTGTTCGCCATACCAAATTGCTAAATTATACTGAGCGACTTCATGATCAGGTTTCAGTGAAATCGCTTTTCTATAACTTTCGTTAGCCTCTTCTAGTCTGCCGAGTTCTTTCAGCGTGTTGCCCAAGTTGCTATGGGCTTCTGTCAAGTCCGGCTTGATCTCAATCGCTTTTCTGTAACTTGCCTCAGCCTCTTCAAGTCTGCCGAGTTCTTGCAATGTAGTGCCCAAGTTGTTATGGGCTTCTGCTAAGTCTGGCTTGATCGCGATCGCTTTGCTGTGACTTGCATCAGCCTCTTCGAGTCTGCCGAGTTCTTGCAGTGTAGTGCCTAAGTTGCTATGGGCTTCTGCCAAGTCTGGCTTGATCGCGATCGCTTTGCTGTGACATGCCTCAGCCTCTTCGAGTCTGCCAAGTTTTTGCAACATCTTGCCCAAGTTGCTATAGGCTTCTGCCAAGTCCGGCTTGAGCGCAATCGCTTTCCTGTAACTTGCCTCAGCCTCTTCGAGGCTGCCGAGTTCATGGAGTGTACTGCCCAAGTTGATATGGGCTTCTGCCAAGTCTGGCTTGATCGCGATCGCTTTGCTGTGACTTACCTCAGCCTCTTCTAGTCTGCCGAGTTCTTTCAACGTATTGCCCAAGTTGCTATGTGCTTCTGCATCGTTTGGCAATATCGCCACCGCTCTTTGATTAGCGATCAATGATTCTTGTAATCTTCCTGTTTGCTGGAACAGCGCACCAAGTACTTTCCAACTGAATTGGTGATCAGGATATTTCTGAGTTATGGTTTTCGCTAAACTTTCTGCCAAATCGTATCGCCCATTTTGATAGTGTTCAAGCAGGCCATTTAATTCCTCCTTCGAAGGACTTGGGATAGGAGTCAATTGCGCTTCTAAGGCATCAACGATCTCCCCCGCCAACCCCAATTTCTTTCCTTGCTCAAGCACACTCCTGGCAATCTCAAGTTGATTTGTCTTGATGAGTGCATCTACATAGCTAAGCCAGAATTGTCCTTGATTCGGATTGGCTTCAAGTGCTGTTTTAAATAAAGGTACCGCAAGCTCCGACTTATTCAAAGAAACGGCTAGGACACCAAGATTGTGATTCGCATCGGGGTGCTTGGGTTGGGCTTGCAAGATGGCTCGATACAAGGCTTCAGCGTCCTGTAACTTTCCCACCTTGTGCGCCTCTACCGCTAGTTGTAGGGCTTGCACATTTACTAACTCCATATTACTTAGTTACTCACTTTCACTATTTTCCTAACGCTGGGAACAGGGTTTGCTAAATAGGTATTTGGCTTAGAAGCTATCTAACTGACCTCTAAGTCACTCCAGTCTAGCTAGCGTTATGTCTCCTTGGCTATTCTTTGTAATGTCAACACACACCGGATTTTTAGGATGTTGGCTGACAAACCTTGACCAAACCCAAGTTCACATGCGGTGCCAAATTCTGGGGCTACAAGTCCGGCATTTAAAAACGCTAGCTTAACGTGCTGTGGGTTGAGTTCTTGGTAGTACCCGTATGTGTAGCCAATGTTGGATATATAGCCTGATGTCCAATGATTCATATTAATTCCTTGCATCGGCTTGAGAAAAGTAATCTTGATACCAACTGAAAGTTAGCCTTAATCCTTCTTGAATTTGACACTTGCTTTCCCATCCTAAGATGTCGCGTTCGCGGTGCAAAGGCCTTGGTTGATTGATACGCTCATTTTTCGAGTGGTTGATGATGATCGGTTTTAAATCTGAACGGCATGCAACTTCACAGAGAAGATTAACAATATCTAGACCTGAGATATTTGCACCTGTTGCAAAATGAAAAGTTTGGCCTCTGACATCTGCATTGGAAGCTCTTTTAGCAAGGGCAAGATAAGCTGCGACGATATCTTGAATAAAAACATAGTCGCGTTTTATTTCGCCATTGCTTCTCAAAATTGGTGGGTCGCCATAATAAAGTGAGCGTATGGTTCCAGGAATTAATCGATTCCAGTTAAAGTCTCGGCCACCATAAATATTGTCAGATCTAGAAATCACTACGGGAACGTTATACGTATCGTTGTAAGCTTGCGCTATAAGTTCGGCTGATATTTTTGAAGCTTGATAAGGATGGCGTTGCCTACGCTCCAATTCCGAATTGTTATCTATCGCATGCAACTCTTCTGCTTCTCTGCTTGAGGCAATTACCACACGTTGCACAGATCTAGTTAGCCTACACGCCTCTAAGATACTATAGGCGCCCCGGATATTTGTTTCAAAGATTGCTAGTGGTGAAACAGAATCTCCAACATTGATGTTATTCGCTGCAAGATGAAATACTGTATCAACAGCCTCATTGCACATGACTCGCTCGAGTAGCTTGGCATCGTCAATGTTCCCTTCGACCGCTTTGAGTCCTACAAAATTTAACAGAGGACGAGCACGAACAGAAAAGTCTCTTGAACTCATAAGTGCCGTGACACTAGCACCTTGTCTACAAAGTTCCTCGGAAAGCCAATAACCTACGAATCCAGAGGCACCCGTAATCAATACACTACGATCTTTCCAAAAAGGATCTGACATCTTTCTAGTGCCTAGACATGACTTAAATAGAGTAGGCAAGCTCTTCGAAATTTTGCTCTAAGTAGCGCGTATAGTTATCTTTATCCACTATATGTAACCTTGGTAGGTTAAAAACTATTTTTCCACCACGCATCAAAAAGTCCAGCTCATCTTGAATAACTTCTTTGCGTAAGAACCAAATCATGACGAACAAGTAATCAGCAGGCTCCTTGCGTAGTTTTTCATGAGAAATAATAGGAATACGCGTACCTGGCGTAGTTAAACCATCTTTCTCAGGATTGCGATCGCCAATCGCGATAAGGTCATCTTTTGTAATTCCGCAGTAGTTCAGGACAATATTACCTTTTGTGGATGCGCCATATCCGTAAACTCTTTTCCCTGCGGCTCTCGCAAGTGAAAAGAAATGTTTCACATCTTCGCGATGGGCTAGCACTCGGTTTCTCAATCGAATATAGGGCATTTCAAGATCAAGACACTTTTCAGAATTAAGAATCTTTTGAATCGCATCTGTGTTGGGCTGATGTTCGCTATCGTCGCGCGCAGCATGAATGTAAAAACTGCCACCATTTATGTCATTGAATGAAACATCGAGAATTTTCATTCCGGTTTTCTTCATCATCCAATCCATATGAGACAAAGTAAAGTAAGTCACGTGCTCGTGACATATTTGATCGTAAGTTAGCTGAGAGCAAAGCAAAGGAAGGTACGACAACTCCAAGGCCCATACGCCATCTTTTGCTAAAAGTGCCCGAATTTGCCGTATAAAGTCGATTGGATCTTCTAGGTCATAGAACATCGCAATAGAAGTAATGATCTGACATTGCTGATCACCAATCATAGAGCGCACTGCTTCTTCCGAAAAGAAGTCAAAGGTAACTTTGATGTCTGACTGGAAATGATGAAGGAATTTTTTACTGGATGGATCTATACCGACTCGTTTGTATCCATTTTCTTCACCATAGGCGTTCAGGAGCGTTCCATCGTTACATCCAATATCCAATATCACATCGCCTTTGGCTGGTTTGCCAAAAGCTTTCAACTCTTTTATCTTCCCTCCAAGATGGGAAACCATGGTCGGACTAATTGATGAGAAGTATCCATACGTTGTTCCATACATTTCAGACAAATCTGCTTGGTGCCGAAGTTGAACAAGACCGCACGCATCTTGATTCGACTCTTTGTCACAGCGAATTAACTCTAAGGGCGAAACACTTGGATCGGCTGCATCAGGAAGCGGAAATACGCTACTCAAAGGCTGCGCCCCAAGTGATAGCACTGGCTTAAGGTCTGGGTTTCCGCATATGCGACATTGAGTGGTGATTTTTATACTCATATGATTCTTGAATTTGGTTAAGTTATTGATTCTTGGTAATGCTTCATTCATATTAATTTGAAGCCATGTCTTTTAAATCGTACTCTATGAACTTTGATAGTCGGATATTTGACGCAACATTAAGGGCAAAACTTTTTTGCCGTTCTGATTTTCTAAATACCACTCGCTCACTGCATCAAGGGCGCGGTCTAGTGACCACCGTGGTCGCCAACCAAGCTTGGTTTTTGCTTTGGTACAGTCGAGCGCTAAATGGGTTGCTTCATGTGGATTTATTTGACCGTCCAGCACCCAAGCTCCAGGTCTAGACCAAGCTGTGACTATTTTTTGAACTACTTGATGTACAGATTGCGTGTCTGAAGTTTCAGGCCCAAAGTTCCAAGCCTCCGCAAATTCTGACTGATTTGTGTAAAGCTTTTCAGCCAGCAAGAGATAGCCACTCAGGGGTTCGAGCACATGCTGCCATGGTCGTATGGCTAGAGGGTTCCGAATCGTTACAGGTTGACCTGCGGTAAGAGCGCGGATCACGTCTGGAATAAGCCGGTCTTCTGCCCAATCGCCTCCGCCGATAACATTACCAGCACGGGCCGATGCCAAAGAGATTTGATGTTGGGAGAAATTTTCTGAATTAAAAAAAGAGTTGCGATACGCTACCGTGACCAACTCAGCACATGCTTTACTGCTGCTATAGGGATCATAGCCTCCCATGGGTTCATTTTCTCGGTAGCCCCATACCCATTCTTTATTTTCGTAACATTTGTCTGTGGTGACATTGACCACTGCACGCACAGACGAGGTGAGACGAACTGCCTCTAATAGGTTTACAGTTCCCATGACGTTGGTGGCGTAGGTCTCGGATGGTTCCAAATACGAACGACGTACAAGAGGCTGGGCAGCCATGTGAATGACGATTTCTGGTTTGGCCTGCTGCATCTCACTTAAAAGCTTTCTACCGTCACGGATATCACTCATGATGGAGTTCATGCCATGAGCTACTTCTGCTACTTCAAACAGGCTTGGATTATTCGGCGGATCTAGCGCATATCCCGTCACACTTGCGCCTAGCTGCTGAAGCCACAAGCACAGCCAGCTACCTTTAAATCCGGTGTGGCCAGTCACAAACACTCTTTTGCCAGACCAAAATACCTCATTCATTCCCATACCTTCCATGGCGCTTGACCTGAGCTCCAAAGTTCTTCTAGGTAGTTTTTATCTCGCAGCGTGTCCATTGGCTGCCAAAAGCCAGTGTGCTGAAAAGCTTTAAGGTTGTTTGACTGAGCTAGAGACTCCAAAGGCCCTTGCTCCCAAGTGATATGGTCATCCTTGATCAGATCTATCACCTTTGGCGACAATACAAAAAAACCGCCATTGATCATGGCGCCGTCCCCTTTTGGTTTTTCTTTAAATGCTGTGATTCGTTGGTCAGCATTAATATCTAGTGCACCAAATCGGCCAGGGGGATGTGTTGCCGTGAGAGTGGCAAGCAGTCCATGTGAACTGTGGAATTTAATGAGTTCCTGAATATTGACATCACTTACGCCATCTCCATAGGTGAAGCAAAAAGCATCCTCGTTTTGAAGGTAGGATGCAACGCGCTTCAACCGACCGCCCGTCATTGAGTCATCGCCTGTGTCAACAAGGGTAACTCTCCAGGGTTCAGCCTTGCGCTGATGTACTTCCATGTTGTTTTGGCTTAAATCAAAAGTAACATCTGACATGTGCAAAAAATAGTTAGCGAAGTACTCCTTGATAACATAGCCTTTATAGCCACAACAAATGATGAAGTCGTTGATGCCGTGATGAGAGTAAGTTTTGAGGATGTGCCACAAGATGGGTTTTCCCCCAATCTCTATCATTGGCTTGGGCTTTGAATTTGTTTCTTCGCTGATACGAGTTCCAAGACCGCCAGCCAGAATGACGGCTTTCATTAAAATCCTCTCATTTCTGACATTTGAATGATGGCTTTACCAAACTCGTCGGCAAATGATCTTGTATTACCTAAAACTTCATCAAAGCCGGACCTCATTTGACTGCGTAACTGAGTGAGTTTGTTGATATCAGAAGAAAGTAAAACAGCCTTTGAAATATATTCTTCTACCGAGAGAGTTATAAGTTCATCACCACCGGTTATGCTTTCCAATATATTTGCCGTCAATCTAGATGAAAATCTTTTTCCCTTAATAGTTATTACAGGAACACCACTATATATAGCCTCATATGTAGTTGTTCCACCACCATACGGAAATGTATCTAAAGCAATATCAACATTTGCATAACTTTGAATCGTCAGAGTTCTTGGAGTTGTATATTCAAGAATTAAGCGGTCTTCCGGTATTCCTCGAAAAGAAAATTTTTCTATTAATCGATCTTGAATTTCTTTATCCAATACATGCTTATAATTCAACCATAATTTAGAATTTGGTATTCTTTTTAATATTTTCGACCAAGAATCTATAACAAGATCATTTATTTTTATAAAATTATTAAAGCTTGCAAAAGTAATGTATCCATTTTTTAAATATGGAGACGTTAAGCTTGCAGGTATTGGAGGTTGAATTATGTCAATAGCCGCCCAATGAGGCATATACATTAATTTTTCTGTATAAAAATTAACATCGTTTCCATCGGCTAAAGTTCTAGTTGTCAAAAAATAATCCACTGTATCTAGGCCTGTTGTTGTGACAAATCCAAGCCAACTCGCACTTACTGGTGCTGGTTTTTTTGCAAAAATATCTAATCTATTTGATGCCGTATGGCCTGACAAGTCAATTAGCACATCTATTTCATCATTTCTTATAAGTTGACACGCATCTTTAGTATTTAATTCTGCTATTGTTCTCCAGTGATCAACATTTTCTCTTAAACGAGAAGTCATTTCGTCACTGGCCTGATTACTTGAATATGCGTAGATTTCAAATTTACCATGGTCTAAGTTCTTTAATAAATCGACTACAAAATAACTTACTGGATGAATTTTAAAATCACCTGAAACAAAACCTACTTTTAGTTTATTTTTCTCTTTTTTATTCCAAGGCCATTCTGTAAACGGTTTGCCTAGGCTTTCACTTAAAAGACTCCCATATTTTTTTGCAATTATGAATATTTCTTTGGCGTCAGCTTCAGGATCATAGTTAAGTGTGTAAAGATGATTTCCAATTACTTGAAGTTTATTTGGCGATATGGCAATCACTTGTTCGGATAATTCTCGCGTACGGACTCGATCACCCAAATCTGAAGCTATTCCAATCAGCCCTAAAAGAGCTTGTTCTGAATCTGGTTCTTTTTCTAACGCCAACTCATAGGCTTTTTGGCCAGCTTTGCGATTGTGCTTATATTTAGTCTCATATCTACCCATTGCGACATAATGTTGTGATAATAAAGGATTCAGTTCTTGAGCTTTACTTATGTGATGCTTAGCAAGCGCTAAATATTTAGTATCATTAGCCATTTCAGGATAGGCCATTATAGCTGTAGCTAAATTACAATGCGCTTCAGCCATTTCAGGTGCGAGTTGTACTGCTTTTTGGCAAATCTTGACTGCTTTGTTTTTATGCTCTAAAACTATATAGGTATGTCCTAAATTTACGTAAGCAATAGCGAAGTTGGGGTTTATTTCAATCGCTTGTTCAAAACTTTCTATCGCCTCTTCAAATCTATTTAGCTCATGTAATGCATTTCCTCTATTGCTATAAGCTTCGGCAAAATTTGATTTTAATGTAATTGCCTGATTATAGCTAGAAAGAGCTTCTGAATATAATTTTAATTCCCGAAAACATACACCTCTATTATAATACGCATCAAAATAATCCTGCTTTAATTCAATCGCTTTATTATAGTTAAATATTGCATCTTTATATTTTTTTATTTCTTGTAGCAGATTACCTTTGTTATTATGGGCTTCAGGATAATTTTCTTTTATTTGTAAGGCTTTATTGAAGCAATTTAAAGCTTGATCATAATTTTTTAGACTTTGTAAGGCATTTCCTAAGTTATTGTGCGCCTCTGCAATCTTATCGTTAATTTTAAGGGATTTATTTATTAGCTCAACTGCAAGCTGATGATTTTTCAACTGATGTGCTAAAACTCCAGAAAGATGCAAAGCATCAAAATTTTCTGGCTGAATTTGCAAAACTTTCTCATACGAAGTGCGCGCAAGTTCTAGTAATCCTCGTCGATGAAAATCATAACCTTCGAGAAATATTTTTTGGACTGAAACTTTTGTACTCGACTTCATTTCAATCTTTAATATTTACTAAACTTTTGTAAATTTACTTTGACTTAAAAGCAAGTTATTTAGTGTGCTTTAGTGTCTTTTCATTAAAAAAGACCCACCCCTTTTAAAGGGATGGGTCTTTGATATTTTCAAATCAACCTATAAAGATGAAATGTTCTATCTTAGATTACGAAAATGTCACCGACAACTGCAGCAACTGAACCGCCTAACAAGTTAATTCCTGTTACGCCAGTTACGCCTGTCAATTGAACCAAGTCATCGCCAGTTCCTGAGTCTTGCTGGAATACATATGTATTGCCACTAAACTCAAATATCACAACATCACCGTTAGCTGCTGCCATGATGTCAGCAACAGCAACCCACTCAGCCAAAGTATCAACAGAAGCTGCTTCAGCACCGCTTATTGCCAACACACCTTTAGCTGTTTCAGTTGCTGTGATTGACACTGCATTTGTAACAGCTGCTTTTACATCTGTTGACGCCTGAACGCCGCCAAGTGTTGAAGTAGTTGCTAAATCCAACATGTCCGTATCTGCGCCGCCCTTCCCCAGGGTAGCTGACTGGAAGTTAGAAACAGATGACATTGCAGCAACTTCTGTTGCGGTTGCAGCTAATGCTACTTTACCGAAATCAGAAATTTTGTCGAAACTTGTTGAGCCTGTGAGCGTACCAGTACCAGAATGAGCCTTTGTACTGATTACGAAAGCGTCACGGCCAGTTCCACCACTCAAAACATCTCCACCACCAGCAGCAGTGATGACATCCTTACCAGCTCCGCCAGAAATAGTGTCTATTCCGCTTCCACCAGTTAATGAATCGGCGCCATCACCGCCCGTGATGGTTACATTACCAGTTGCAGCTGTGACTGACAAATTACCTTTAAAAGTTGAAGCATTAACATTTACGTTGCTGCCTGTAACCAGTGTTCCCAAGGTAAGGTGATTGTGTACAGCAGCAGTAGGCGTATTTGCATCTAATTCGCTGGTAATATTAATTGTAGAATTTGTACCAACAACTATTGATTTTCCGGCTGCGCCCGCTATGACCGTCGTAACAGCGTCAACAGCTGCAAAAGAAGCTGTATCTGCACCAGTTGCAACAGTTTGAGTACCAACAACAACCAGATTCAATGTTTCAATTAACGATGCGTCAAGTGCTGTTCCACCATTACCGCTGGTGTCTGTTGTATCTGCAGCTGCTCCACCGGCTCCACCGATCACGTCTACATCACCGAGCAAAACCAAGTTAACGATGTTGCTACCGTTATCTAACTTTGGTGTTA
>Ga0209358_10001824_pt1 | contig 16626 bp, 15 predicted proteins | sample LauGreFa1BDMLBSN_2_FD_187574 | JGI IMG/M metagenome (GOLD analysis project Ga0209358, IMG submission 187574) | Freshwater lake microbial communities from Lake Michigan, USA - Fa13.BD.MLB.SN (SPAdes) (version 2) | ecosystem: Environmental > Aquatic > Freshwater > Lake | place: Lake Michigan, USA... | reverse complement strand
TAACTAAATAATATTATGCACCCAGCTTTAATAGCCGCAATGGCGACCTTTGGAGTTCAAAAATTAAGAGGTAAATCTACATCTAGAGCTTTAAGAGATTCTATCATGGCAGCAGGTTTCACATACGGTGTTGGTGAAATAGGTGCTGGTATAGAAGCATTAGGAGCTAATACAGCAGCAGCAACTCAAGCTAGTAATTTAGCAGCTAGTGGTGGTACAACAATGGAAGCTTTAAATATTGCTAAAGGTATAGGTGCAGATAGTGCATATCTTCAAATGGAACCATTTGTAGGCAGTGCAACAAACATGGCATCAAATTCTGGTCTTGCTTCATTGTACGGAGCTCAAAATTTAAGTCCAATTGCGCAAGGAACAAAAGATTTTTTAGGAAGTACAGGAGAGTTTGGACAAAATGTTTCTAAAGCATACGAATCAGGTATAGCTAAATTTAATAAATTAGATCCAATGACACAATTTGCAGTTAAATATGGAGCAGCTCCAGTTGCAACAGCATTATTAACTCCAGATGAATTACCGAAAGGTATGTCACAAGAAGAATTCATGAAATTAGATTCAGAAACAAGAGCAAGATTATTAGCAGAAGCTAAAGAAGATGTTAAAGGTTTAGGTGATAGAGCAGAACCTAGACGTACTCAATCTTTCCCTTATGACTACACACAAGGAAATCCACTATACACACCTTTTAATAAAGGTGGTATTGTAAGTGCATTACCAAGATATGCACAAGGCGGAATAAATTACCTACCATCGAAAGTAACTCACGATGAAAACGATGTACATAATTATGTACGTGCAACAGGCTACGTAGAAGATGGTTCAGGTAATGGAGACAAAGACGAAGACACTATACTAGCTCAATTAGCAGATGGAGAATTTGTTTCGAGAGCAGATGCTATATTAGGTGCCGGTATTATGGCAGGCGCTTCTCCGTCAAGCATGAAAGATATGAGAGCTAAAGGTGCTGCATATTTTTATGAACAACAAAAAAGATTTAAAAGAATATTTGATTTATTAAATGCAAGCAAAAAAGTTACAGCAAATTGATAATGTAGTTCAACTACCTATCAATAATAAAAACGTTAAAGTAGTATTAGATTTTATTAGTTTTAATGCTAACGAAATTGCTAATGTCTGGCCATTAGTTGAAGACTTAATACAAAAGTCTTGTGAAAGAGCTGGTGGTTTTGCTGATGCTAAACATGTTAAAGAATGGCTTGAAAAAGGAATAATGCAACTTTGGATAGCTTACGATAGTAAAGAAAGTAAAGTAAAGTGTGTTTGTGTTACTGAAATTAGACAGTATCCAAACTATAAAGTTTGTGACTGTAAAATTACGACAGGCACAGATTATAAAAGTTGGGTAGATTTTATGGATGATGTAGTTAATTGGGCTAGATCACAAGGTTGTAAAAAGATGGAAATATTTACAAGACCAGGTTGGGAGAAAATTTTAAAACACAAAGGATTTGTTAAAACACACGTACAATTAGAAAAACCACTATGATTGAAATAGAAAAACTAACACTTAAACAAAAGATAGAACTATTTAAAAAACTTTACAAAGAAATTTCTGGTAAAGGTATAAATGGTGATAGTGAACTTGCACATATTAATACATTTGAAGCAAAAATTCTTAGAATGTATGGTGGTGCTGGTTCAATTAATGAAGAAACAGGATTAAGACAATATTTTGGTGGAGGTTCTGGTGGTGGGGGTGGACAACCTGCTAACACGACTCAAATGCAAACTGTTCGTGAAGCTCCTGAAATTGAAGCTAGAAAAATTGCATTATATGATCAAGCAGCATCATTAGCATCTCAACCGATATCATTACCAGCTATTCAAGTAGCTGCACCAACTACATTACAACAACAAGGTTTTCAATCTGCAGGTACAACAGGGGTAGGTGGTCAAACTACACAAGCAGGTATTGGATCTATTTTACAAGCTCAAGCAGGTCCAAACATTTCTCAGTTTTATAATCCATATCAATCGTATGTAACTGATGAAATTAATAGACAAGCTCAACAAGCACAAAATCAATTATCTGCAACAGCAATCGGCGCTGGTGCGTTTGGCGGTGGCAGACAAGGAGTTGCACAAGCTGAATTAGAAAGAGCTAGACTTGCAACAATAGGTCAATCACAAGCTCAAGGATTCGGTCAAGCGTTACAAGCTGCGCAAAACCAACAATCAATTGGTTTACAAGCTGGACAACAATTAGGTGCATTTGGTGCGCAACAACAAGCAATGCAACAAGCAGATATTCAAAGTTTATTACAAGCTGGTGGTATTCAACAACAACTGGGACAACAAGCTCTTGAAGCACAAAGACAAACACAATTACAACAAGCGTATGAACCTTACCAAAGAACTGAATTCTTAAAAGGTATCATGACAAATTTACCAACATCACAATCTGGAATTACAGCGACCACGGCTCCCGGAACTAGTCCATTAGCGCAAGCTGCTGGGGCTGGTTTAGGTGCTTACATGGCTTTTAGAAAGTAGGTGGTCTATGGACGAAGTATTAAATAGAAAACTATTTAGGCACAAAGCACAAATAGCTTATAAAAAAGTTCAAGGTTTACAGATTGGTGGTCCACCACAATCTCCTTTTACATCTCAAGGTTTTGGTCAATCAATGCAAAGATTAGGACAAGCCTACCAATCTTCTCCATTAGTTGATTTAATTTATGATCCTAAACAAAGTCTAGGGAGAAATGTAATAAATGTTTTTAATCCTGTAAGAAAAGCAAAAGGTATTTATGGATTAGGAAAAATGGGTGTTGGCTTAGGACTTAGAGGATTAGAAAAAGCAGAAAGAGGTTATGAAAAACTTGCTTCAAAAAGCCCTAAAGGATTTGGTGCTGCAACACAAGGACTTGGTTTATATACAACTGCTGAGGGTGCTGAAGATATTATTGAAGGTGTAAGAACTGATGATCCATCTAAAACAGCACAAGGCGCTGCTAATGTTTTATTTGGTGTTCCTTTAGCTAGATCTGGAGGTTCAAGATTTATGACAGGTAAACCAACAGGTGAAACATTAAAAGAAGCTTTGCCTTCTTTTGGTTTTTTTGGTGCTTCGATGGTTTTACCTCAAAATGAATTAAAAAGAACACAAGATTCACAAATAGAACAATATGAAAAACAAACTGGTGTAAAATTAAATGCTAATCAAAGAAAAGAAGCTGAGTCTATTATTGCAAAACAATACGAAGCTCAACAACAAGGACAACAACCAAAAACAGCATTAGATATAGCTTTCCCTGGTTTAAGTAATGTTGATATTATTGAAGGTAAAGGAAGACAAGATCCGGTTAATTTATTTACTGATGTATCTAAAAACATTGTTCAACAAAGTAATGATGCTAAAGGAATTCCACCAACTGGTTTAAGCAAAGAAGAGTATGTTGCTACATTAGATAATGACGAAAGAAAAAGAAAATCCGGAGAAGATATTATAAAAAAAGCTAGCACAGATGCTAAACTAGGTGATTCAGCTGCAAGTAGATTTCAAAAATTTTATGAGCAGTATGATAAGGAAATTGGAGGATCAAGAGAAATTTCAGATTTACTTATGTATAAGTTAGCAACAGGACTATTAACAGGGACAACAACTAAATCTGGTTTTGCTGGATTTGCAGATGTATTAGGTAAAGCCGGTGGTGATGTTCTTGATACAGCAATACTATTAGCTGGAAAAGAAAAAGATAGAAAGGCAAGTTTATTTGAAGCATTTATGAAAAGTGAAAAAGCTAACGAAAGTAATGCTATCACCGCTGAAAGATATACAACAATTATTCCTGATCCAAATGCTTTTAACGGAGTAAGAGTAGAGGAGAGAGCTAAATTTAAAAACGGTCTTGATGCTAAAGCAGTTGCATCAAACCAAATTGATCCAGTAACTGGTATAAACTTACCTGTATGGATTGAAGCAGAATATAACCCTAATGCTATTGAAACTAAAAAAGATCCAAAACTTTTAGATGAAAGAAGAGCAGCTTTAAACTCAGTTGCAAGTTCTTATAGAATGGCAGATGCTATAGCAAAAGCTGATCCTGGAACTATAGGTGCACCTGGATCTATAAAATTATTTAAAGAAAAAATTATTGGATCTGTTACAGGAATTCTAGAAAATGAAATAACACCACCACAATATAATAAAGATATTGACTCATTTGTTAATAATGAAATTTTAGGACAAGGTGTTAGAAAAGCAGATGGTACTTTCATCAGTGCTAAAGATGCAATAGCAGAAAAAGAAAAAATGATTAATGATATAGTTAAAGAAAAAACAAAAAGTAAATTCTTTCAAAGACCATCAAAAAATGAATTAGAAAAATTAGTTCGAAACACTAGATATGAAACTAACTTTGCTTATGCTTACGCAAACTCATTAAAAGCAGAAGATAGATTAACTGAGAAAAACTTAGAAGATGCTAAAAGAGTTTCTAAGATTTTTGGTTTAGAATCACCAGATAAAATAATAGAACAATTTAAACAATTAGCTGACGATGCTAATACTAAATTTGGTGAAGAAACAAAAAGATATCAAGCATTAGGTGGTAACTCAGCCTTCTTTGACCAAAACTTTACTTTCATGCCTTATTATCAAAAAGAAAAAAATAGAATTGGTGGGCAACAAAGACGACAAGAAATACAACAAAATTTAATGAAGGGTGTTGAAACTTTACCGGATAAATATAGATAATGGCTACGTTACAAGGTTTACAAAAAGCTTTAGATAATAAGACATTTGATCCAAGTGACTTTACACAAGATCAATTAATACTTGTTGATGAATTATTTAAATCAGGAAACTTACAAGGTTATGGCTCTATCAACGATGTTATTAAAGAAAGAGCAGGAGCGGCTGTTGGAGTTGCTCAAGAAAAACAAAAAAAGATACAACCTTTTCAACAAGCAACAAAAGAAGCAGGCTTCGAAGTAGAAAGAGCAGACCTTGAACTTGTTGGTGATGTTTCAGGAAGCGCTTTTGCTTTTTTACAAGATAGAGATAAATTGGTAACTGCTCTTAAAAAAGGAATGGGTTCAGTTGAGTTTGGTGTTGATAGAGAGGCATTAAACTATAGAACAATGCAGTTTGATAAGTATGAAAATCTTTTAAAGAATGCACCAATAGTAAGAAATATAAAACCATTTGCTAGAGTTGCTGGTGTTGTTGGTAAAATGGCTGATGGGTTTAGACAAATTAAAAAAGCCGGAGCATCTCCATTTTTACAAACTGAAATGAAATCTATTGCATTTGGAACAGGAGGTGCAGGTATTGGATCTTTAGCATTTGATGCTGCAAACTATGCAACTGATTTTACAGCAGCTTCATCAATGGACTTAGCTGAACTAACAGACGATGATGTAGCAAAATTACCACCTGGTCAAAGAGAAGCATATCACGCATTAGAAGCAATGAATAATGCAATGATATTTAATTCTGGAGCTGCAGCATTGGGTCCATTACTTCAACTTGCTGGAGGTGGTGTTAAAAAAGTATTAGGATTATCTACTCCTGAAGTAGAACAATTGGCTAGATATACAAAAGAAACAGGTGTTCCAACAAATTTATTTGCACTAGCAGATCCAAATGCTGGATTCTTAGCTAGAGGTATGAAAAATATTTTAAATGTTGTCGGTGTATTTCCTGCTACAGCGGGGCCTGGATTAAAATATAAACAAGAAATAGAGGAAGAAACATTTAAAGCTGTTTTAGATCATTTAAATGCAGGCGCCCCATATTCTCATGCAGAATTACTATCTCTAGGAACTTTAAATCAATTTAAAAAGAATTTTGCAGATTACAAAGATGTGATTGGAATGAAGTATGATACTGTATTTAAAGAAGCAGATTTATTAGGACCTGATTTAAAAATTATACCAATACAAAATTTAAATAAGGCAACAGAAAACGTAATTACTTCTTTGAAAGCTCAATATCCTGACATGGGTTTACAAATGGATAAAAGAATTTCTGAATTAACAGAGTTTGATGACCCTATTGTAAAATTTATTGCAGCAACAAAAGATTACACTAATGGTTTCACAGAAGGCTTAACAGCTAAAGAATATATTGGTTTAAATAAAATGTTAACAGCTGCTTATAATGAAACAAAAATTTATGATCCAAGAGGATTAGTTGCACAGATCAACCATGCATTGAAAGCTGATTTTAATACTGTAGCTGAAGCACCAAGTATAAAAGTATTAATGAATGATAACAAACAAGTAAAAGAAGCATATGATAATGTTGTTAAATCTCAAGGTGAAACAGGTGGTCAAATGTATGTCCAAAATTTAATTAAAGGTGTTAAAGGTGTTCAAAAAGAATTACTTGAAGCTAATGACTTTTTTACAAAAACAACAAGCACATTTAGAAGTCCTGTTGCTTCAAAGATAAAACAAGTAGATGCAAATTTATTTAGTAATCTTGGTTTGTTAGGTGTTCAAGGTAAATATTCTGTAAACCCTGATGAATTATGGTCTAAGACTTTAAAACAAGTATTTAGAAATGGAAGTAAAGACGCAATCGAACAATTAAAGTTTTTATTAGGCTATGATAAAGGTGGTGCTGGTAAAGAAATTTTTGATAGGTTTAAACAACTTTATTTATTCGATGCTTTCCAATATTCTTTTGCTAAAAGTCCATATTTAGCAGGAGAGCCAATGTTTGAATTAATGTCTAAAGCCCAAGAGCGTGGCGTAGTAATGAAAAAATATGTTGATGAATTTAATCAATCATTAACTGAAGAAATAAGAATGCAAAGAGGAGTTGATCCAAAAGCATTACTAGCATCAAAACTTGGTGATCAAAAATTTGTAGATTTTAAAGTACAGGCTGACAAAGTTGCTGGTTTCGATCCATTTAAGTTTGAAGAAAATTTAGGATTAGTTGGTGACTCAGCATCTATTACTACAGCAAGAAACAGATTAATTGCTATGTATGGTGGCGGAGCTGAAGGTAAAAAAGGTTTTGATCAATTAAGTAAAATAATTGATTTAATGAAAGCAAATGCTTCTTACACTATTGGTGATCCAAGCACTTTCGTAAAAAGAAGAGCTGTATTAGGTGGTATGGGGGCTTTAGCTGGAGGAGTTCTTCCTTTCGCTGCTGCAACAACAGTAGGTATAATTCCTACATTAGCATTTGTATTTTTATCACGATATGCTGGTGCTGTATTATCAAACCCTAAATCAGTTGAAGCATTATTTGATGTTCTTAACCCAACATTAAAAATTGAAAAAGCTATGGCAGGTAAATTAGATTTAAGTAAAAAAAGAGTATTTGCTGCACTATTAAACAATGCAATGGATGAAGATAAAGATGCACCTAAGGTTGATCCTAATCTAATTAACGCTGAAGAAATTACAAATTATTTATTAAGAAAACCACCACAAATGCCTAATGCTAAATTTAATTTAGGTGCAATACCTCAAAATCAAAGACAAAGAATGTATCCAGAATTAACTGCTGTTTCTAGAACACCGGGACCTGAACTTGCTGGTTATGAAAATTTTGTACGTGGTGCTGCAATAGCAAAACAAAAAGATGAAGCAGCTTCGTTTATTGAATCTCAAATACCTGACCCAACAGGTCCAAGAGAAGCTAGGGCTATGCAACAGAGACAAGGACAACAAGTTCAACAACCTATGATTCCACAGATTAGAAAGCCAATGCAAACACAAGTTGCACAAAACCCTGCATTGTTTAGAGCTTTAAATCCACAAGACACATTAGGACAAGCAATAGTTGAAAGACAAACAGGAACAGTATGAAAAGAATAATACAATCTAGAACTACTGAACATTTAATTGATCTTTATACAAAGGTTGGTGATGTAAAAAAAGAAGTATCTATTATAAAAAACAACCATCTCAAACACATGAGTTGTGCTATTTATAAAATAGAAAAGAAAGTTGACAAAATTCTTTGGTCTATGATCTCAGGAATGGGAGCCTTGATACTTACTCTTATAGTTATAGCATTTAAATTTGTTAAATAGTAATTGACCAATTACCATAGTTAATCTAATAAGAGTTATGAAGCTTATTAGACAAGATACTAGTTTTATTGTTACTGATTTTAAATGGGATAAAAAATATTCCTATGCTAAGTATACAAGGGACGATGAACACGGACCACGAACCTATCAAGTAAACGAAAAGAAAGTTCCCTCTGTTACCACTATTCTTTCTGCAACTCAAAGTGAAGACAAGAAACAATCATTAGATGCTTGGCGTCAAAGAGTAGGATATGAACAAGCTCAAAAGATCACGACTCAAGCTGCATCCAGGGGAACTGAAATGCATTATGTGTTAGAGAATTATTTAAATGGTGTAGGTTACTTAAACTTATCCACAGATGGAGCTACAGCACGAATCATGGCTCATAAGATAATAGACAATATGGATCCTTTGAAACTTATATATGGATCAGAAGTCAGTCTAGCTTATGAAGATAAATGGGCTGGTTCTACAGATTTAGTAGGTCAGTTTAATGGTAAAGAAACCATTGTAGACTTTAAACAATCAAATAAATTAAAAAAAGAAGAATGGATTGAAGACTATTTTTATCAAATAGCTGCCTATTCTTTAGCCCACAAAAAGAATTATGGTCCCATAGAGCAAGGTCTAATAGCTATGTGCACCAAGGACGGTAAGTATCAACAGTTCTTAATGGACGAAAAAAAACTTTCAGAATACGAAAGCAAATGGTTTGACAGAGTTCAAAAGTATCATACAATGTCAGTTAATGGATAATAAATTACTTGTTCACAAACATTTAATTGTTCGTGCTGAAGTCTATCGACCACCGATGGACGAGGAGTTTCTTAGGCGTTGGTTAAATGATTTCATTACAGAAATTGGAATGAAAGTAATGATGGGTCCATTTGTTCAATACTCTAATATGGTTGGTAATCGTGGTATCACAGGCGCAGCCATTATAGAAACATCACACATTGTAATGCACGTCTGGGACGAGGTTCATCCTGCACTAATGCAATTTGACGTTTATAGTTGTGGTGAATTTAATCCAGAAACTATTTGTAATAAAATTGAAAAAGATTTTACAGTACATAAAATAGAATATAAATTCCTTGATAGAGAACACGATTTAAAAGAATTGACTTCAAACAAGATCTTGAAATCCTCTAACTAATTACTATATAATATATAAGACTGCACCATAGGGGTGGGTCAATTAACTTGCTTTAACAAAAGGAGATAATTATGACAAACTTAGAAGTTTTCAATAATTTAAATAAGCAATTATTCAACGGGTCAACAAAGTTTTTTGATGATGCGTTCGAAACAATTTTTGACGGTTGGTCAAAAGTTAAATCTTTCCCATTTTACAATGTGGTAAAATATTCAAAAGGAAAGTATGGTTTAGAATTAGGTCTAGCTGGCTACAATAAAGAAAATGTACTTGTAGAAGTTAAAGACGGTATCTTAACTATCGAAGGTAAAGTAGACGATAAAAATATAGACTACGTACAAAAAGGTCTAGCATTTAGAAAATTTTTCAAACAGTTTGAATTAGCTAAAGATGTTGTAGTTGATGAAGCTGAAATGAAAGATGGTCTATTAAAGATTAAACTTGGTTATAACGAACCTAAAGAAATTGAAGGTTTTAAAATAGATATCAAGTAATGTTTCCGTATAACGAAGATGAAGCTAGTTGGTTAGCCAACGCTTAACTTCTTCACCTAAAGTCTCTGCGCTGATTTTAATTTTTCTTTGCAGTGCAGAGACAATTAGCATATCAATAGAATTTCTCATTAATATATCTACATAAGTAACATTTTTCTTTTGTCCAATACGGTGGGCTCTATCTTCTGATTGTTGTCTTACTTCAAGGTTATAAGAATTTGAAAAATAAACAACATAAGATGCAGCTGTTAAAGTTAAACCATAACCACCAGTTGTTGGATTACCAACAAAGAATTTTACATCTGAATCATTTTGAAATTTGTTTACAGCAATAGTTCTATCTTCAACAGATACTGCACCATAGATACTTACAACTGATTTATCACCATAAAGTTTTTTAAGTAAATTACAGATTGATTCAATATTATGAATATAGTTTGCCCATATAATAAATTTACCATCACCTTCTTCTATTACTTTAATTAGTTCTTTTAATTTAGGACAATCTTCCATTTCTACAATGACCCCTTCATTTGATTTTAGAAAACCATTACATACTTGGTGAAGCTTTAGCATTTCAGTTAACTTGTTTGCAAAGCTTACTTCTTGGTCTTTGATAATAGCAAAGGCTTGTTCTTGCATTTGTTTGTAAACTCTTTTTTGTTCTACAGTAAAATCAACAAATCTTTGTTGATAAATTTTTTCTGGTAAATCTAAACAGTCTTCTTTACGAACTCTATATGAGAATGACTTAAGTTTATCTTCTAATTCAGATAAATTAATAAAATATTTAGGTATCATAATAACCCTATCATTACTTACTGGTATAGGTTCCATCATACAATATCTATTTCTAAATGACAAAAATGATTTAAACCCTAATAAAGATGGACTTAAGAAAGAACATTGTGTATATAAGTCTAATGGAGATTTTGTTATTGGTGAGCCTGTTAGGATTCTTTTGTATCCTGCCATTGTACCTAATTTACAAATCGCTTTTGTTCGTTTTGCTTCTCGGTTTTTTATTGTTGTGCTTTCATCAAGAATCATCATCGTATAACGACCGAGATTAAGAAGGATAGGCATAAGTGTTTGTACTCCACTTTGGTGACTGAAGGCTTCTACATTTATTAAATAAAAATTTAATTTGTCAGCTAAGTACTGAAACTTCTTATCAACTTTATGTACGAAAATATTATAGTCTTCAACAGGACAATGTGTTTGAATTTCTTTAATCCAGTTTTGATATACAGAATTAGGTGCAATTACAATTACAAGTTGTATTTGTTTTTCTTTATATAAATAAGCAGCATTATCAATAGCGACTTTAGTTTTACCGGTTCCCATCTCCATGAAGTATGCAAAGTTTTTAAGCTTGGCACCTTTTATAAGAGCTTGTCTTTGGTGTTCGTAGGGTTGGGTTTTGTAAATATATTTTTCAGTCATGTTTCGTGTTTGTATACTTTTTTAGTATTTAAAATTTTTTACATTTTTTTCTTTACATTGTCAAATAATTAATTTAATAACGAATCAAAAGGAGGTCCCTATGGACTTAGAAGCAGCATCGGCCTCAATACAGGTCGACACGGCTCTATCAAGTGATATAGCCAAGTCTTGCAATAAGTTATTGGAAACTCAGAAACAAATAATGACGGTTGAAGAACAGTTAGCCAAGCTAAAAGAATCTGAAACGTTACTCTCTGAGCAAACAATTCCAAACTTAATGCAACAAGCTGGCATAGCAATGCTTAAATTAGCAGATGGTTCATCTGTTGAGGTAAAGCCTTTTTATGCAGCGAGAATACCATCGTCAAAAATTGAAGAAGCTTTTAGTTGGCTTCGCAGTAATGGCTTTGGTGATTTAATAAAGAACAACGTAACATTAACCTTTGGACGTTCAGAAGATCAAGATGCTAAAAACTTGGTTGACGAACTAAAGAAAAAAGGGCATACTGTAACACAGACCGAAAAGGTGGAACCTATGACCTTGAAGGCGTTTGTAAAAGAACAAATTCAAATGGGTCGTAATGTTCCTTCCGATATATTCGGTGTTTACGTTGCAAACAAAACAAAAATAACCACGAAGGAGTAATCATGGTACAAGCACAAGTAAAAGTTACTGCTGCGCCTAAAGCAGAAGTAACTATAAAAAAAGAAGCGCCACTTCCTGCGCAGTTTAACTTGGAAGAACTATCAGGACAAGGAATGGAATTTATCACAGCACGTGATACAAAACTTCCTATCTTAAAAGTCCTATACCCTAGCTCACCAGTATTAGAAGAAGGTCATGGTAAATACATTGCCGGAGCGAAAGCTGGAGACATATATAATGAAACAACTGGTTCATTGTATAAAGGAAAAGATGGTATGATTGTTATACCTTGTCTTTACATTAATACATTTAATGAATGGAAAGATAGAGGAGACAGTCCAGGCAGACCAGTAAAAATACATACTGATCCATCAGTACTTGCACAAACTGTAAGAGGAGATGACGGTAAAGATAGATTACCAACAGGTAATTATATTGAAGATACTGGTAATCACTTTGTTTATATTCTTGATAAAGATTATAATCCAAAGGAAACAGCTTTGATTGCTATGAAGTCTACGCAAAAGAAGAAATCCAAAACTTGGAATTCTATGATGCAAAGTAGAAGACTGAAAGGCAATAAAGGTTATTTCATGCCACCGTCTTGGGCAACAACTTACAAACTAACTACTACTAAAGAATCTAATAATAATAATTCTTGGTACGGTTGGGTTGTTGAGTTTGATCAATACTTAAATGATCCTAAGTTCGCTTCTGCTTTAGAAGCTGCAAAAGGATTCTACGAAGGTGCTAAGAAATCAGACATCTTTGGTAAGGTTGATTTTAACCAAGAAGAAACTGTAGAAAATACATCAAGCGAATCAGTACCATTCTAATTATGAATGCAAAAAAGTTACTAGATCTATTCGCTGGTGACTTAACGAAATACATTAAGGTCACTATCATAGGTGACCTTAATGAACGTAGTAAAAAGTCAGCTAAGTATGTCACGATTGACGAGCCAGTGACCACGGACCTATGGCAAAATCATCTCAATGGAAAACAGATTATTGGTATTAGACCAGAATTTAATGAGAAATGTAAATGGGGCTGCATAGATATAGATCCTGCAGACTATAAAGATTATTCAGAAAAGAAATACGTAGAGATTATTAAGAACCACAAGCTTCCACTTGTACCTGTAAAATCTAAATCGGGTGGATTACATTTATTTTTATTTTTATCTGATTGGGCAGATAAGGGTAAGGTTGTAGAAAAATTACAAGAAATAAACAAAGAGTATTTTTTATCTAAAGAAGTTTTTCCATGTAACAAAGCAGTAGGTATGCCTTATTATAAATGGGAAGCAGCAGTAGAGTATGCTTATGATGATGATAACAACGCAGTTATATTAGGAAGATTTTTAGAAATAGCAGAATCAAAAACAATTTCACCAGAAGATTTTTTTAAATTTAAAATAACAGAATACGAGCCAGAACCTTTTTATAGAGAGTATCCACCTTGTATGCAGAAAGTATTACATGATGGTTGGACAGGAGACAGAAACAATATGTTGTTTAACATTTGCGTTCTTGAAATGAAAAAATCAGAAGGAGCATTAACATTAAAACAATTAAAAGAAGTTGCGTGGGAAAGACAAAGACTTGCTTTTGCTAAACACAAAGATGGTCCATTGTTAAGAAATGAAAGCGATGGCACAGCAGAATCTGTTTTTAAAAAAGGATATGAATACATGTGTCCACCTAAATATGGTTTTATAGAAAGCATTTGTAATAAAGAATTATGTAAGACAAGAAGACTTGGTATCATGGCGCAGACTCCAGACATATTTAATGAGTTTGAAAATGTTACTTATTCTCAAGATACTAAAACAACTTATTATGAGTTTGATTACAAAGGTACGCATATAGTTGTTCTTCCTGAAGACATGAAAGATGAAAAGACCTGGAGAACAAAATTAATTAAACACAAAATATTTTGGAGAACATTACCTAAATCTAAAAAAGGTCCACCATTATTTGAATTACTGATGGAAGCTTTAGTTAACAAGGCTGAAGAGAGTAAAGATTTTAATAACAAAGACACAAGGGAAGAAATTAGACATGTAGCTTTGAAAGATTTCTTTGAAAAGACTTGGGAACTGGATGACTTTTCTAAAATGGATCATGGTTATACAATTAGAAAATCTGATTCTACACTAGTTTACTTTAAAAGATCTACATTAGATTCATGGATTAAAAGAAATGCTTCTCACTTGTTTAGTTCTACAGTAGAAGCTTTAAATTTTTTAGGCTGTAAGAGACACGACTTTTTTCAAGGTGTTAAGAATGTATGGTATGTAGACATGCCTGATTTTGAAAAAGGTAAAGAAGTAAAATCAAACGGTTCAAATAAAAAAACAATAAGTGAGATGGATGATGAGTATCACAACAAATTTAGAGCTCCAAAAGCAGAAGGCTCTATACAAGAAAACAATTAAAATATTTGGTCCACCAGGAACAGGTAAGACGCACAATTTAATTGAACGAGTTCTTAAAGGAGCTTTACGAAGAAATATTGATCCAAACAATATTGCTTTTATTTCATTTACAAATAAAGCTGTAAACACAGCAAGAGATAGAGCTTTATCAGCATTTCCAAAATACACTGTAAAAGACTTCAATAGATTTAAAACATTACATTCTTATTGCAGAAGATATTTTCAAGAAGAAGTATTTGACACTAAAGATTGTATGCTTGATTTTGCATTACAAAATAAAATTATAAGAACAAGCGATAGTAGGGTTGATGATGACAACTTTACTTATAAGGATTGGTCGCTTGCTATTTATGACAAGGCAAGAAATATGATGGAAGATCCAGTTAAAATTTATAAGAAGGAAACTTATAAAAAAGAACAACTTAATGTTTTTCTTAGAAAGATAGATACATATGAACATTACAAAAGATCAGGTGGAGAGAATTCTTTTATAGACTTCACGGATATGATAGGTCGTGCCATTGATGAAGTAGAGTTTCCACCATTAGAAATATTAATATTAGATGAAGCACAGGATTTTACTCCATTGCAATGGTCAGTTATTTATAAGATGTGTGACAATGTTAAACGTATTTATTTAGCAGGAGATGATGATCAAGCTATTTATAGATGGAATGGAGCAGATCCAAAGTACTTTACAACATACTTTCCAGGTCGAAAGGTTGTATTACGTAAGACTCAAAGATTTGGGGAAGCGGTGTATAACTTTGCTCAAATCATAAGAAGGGGCATAATAGATAGTGAAGATAAACTATATACTCACAATAATAGCAAAAACAACTCTGTAAAACGCTATTTAAGCTTCAAAGAAGTGCCTTTTAACGAGCTTAACGGTACTTGGTATGTCCTGGGACGTATACACTCAACAGTCAACGAATTAAGGGCTGCTGCGAAGGATGCGGGGCTATATTATAAGGATAACAAAGGTAACAAATCATTTGATGAAAAACAGTGGGAAGCCATAAAAGCGTGGACTGCTATAAATAATGGCAGAAAGATTGGTAAAAAAGCGGCAGAAATACTGTACAAATATATTAGGGAAATAAAGGATTCTGATTATAGAACACAAAAATTTTGGTTAAACATACCAGATTACCAAGAATTTGATTTTAATGAACTAAGAGAATGGGCTGGGTTGGATATGACAGATGACTATCAAAAGAAAGCTTGGTGGTGGGTTTTAAAACGTAATTTTAGTCCAAGACAAACAATATACTTTATTAGATTACTAAAAAGATATGGACAAGATGCTTTAAATAACGAGCCTAATATTCTAATAGATACTATACACTCTGTAAAGGGTGGAGAAGCAAACAATGTACTAATATATTCTAAAGCTAATTGGTTGTCAGATTTTAATAACAAAAACAAATCAGAGAAGTCAGATGAGAGTAGAGTTTACTACACAGGGGTGACTAGAGCTAAAGATACAATTCACTTGCTATCAACTGATTATAAGTATAATTATCCAATCGGTAAAGATTATTTAGTTTATTTAAAAGAAAATGACCAATAAAACATTTTTTAAACAAGTAGGGGGTAAGCATTATAAATTAATGAAGATACAGCCATCAATATTTATAAATGAAAACAATTTACCTTTTGCTGAAGGTAATGCAATTAAATATATTTGTAGACATAGACTAAAAGGTAAAAAAGAAGATATCTTAAAAGCAATTCATTATTTAGAAATGATCTTAGAAAGGGATTACAATGACTAGTTTACAATTATCAATGACATTTAAAAAAAGTATTTGGTCTTGTCCAAACGAGTATAAAGATTTATCCGGCTATCCTGAAATAGCAATTGACTTGGAAACAAGAGACGATGGAATTAACGAAGGTCTTGGCGCAGGTTGGGCAATGAATAAAGGTTATGTGATTGGCTTTGCTGTAGCTGTAGATGGTTGGCAAGCTTATTATCCATTTAAACATTTGGGTGGTGGAAACATGATCGAGCCACAAGTCATCAAGTACATGAAGGATGTGTGTGCATTACCTAACACAAAAATATTTCACAATGCTCAATATGATATTGGTTGGTTAGGGGCTATGGGAATTAAAGTTAATGGTCCTATTGTAGATACAATGGTTGCAGCAGCACTGATTGATGAGAGTAGATATTCATTCGCATTAAATAATTTAGCTAAAGAATATATTGGCGAGATGAAAGCTGAAACAGATTTGATTGAAGCAGCCAAAGATCATGGTGTCGATCCTAAAGCAGAAATGTGGAAGCTTCCTGCAGAGCATGTTGGATTTTACGCAGAACAAGATGCACGGATCACGTACCGACTATGGCAAGTGTTTAAACATGAACTACATAAACAAAATTTAATTA
>Ga0209358_10001822_pt1 | contig 16640 bp, 15 predicted proteins | sample LauGreFa1BDMLBSN_2_FD_187574 | JGI IMG/M metagenome (GOLD analysis project Ga0209358, IMG submission 187574) | Freshwater lake microbial communities from Lake Michigan, USA - Fa13.BD.MLB.SN (SPAdes) (version 2) | ecosystem: Environmental > Aquatic > Freshwater > Lake | place: Lake Michigan, USA... | reverse complement strand
CTTGGTTTCCAATCGCAACGGAGTTATTAGCCTGGGTGCTGTTCCCCGCTTCAAACCCAATCGCGACGGCGCTAGTTCCTTGCGATGTCGCGCCCGCCGATGTGCCAATTGCGATTGGGTTGGTGTACACCACCCCGGAGGCTACAATCTGCCAGTCTGAGGCCGCGGAGGCTCCACCATACGCGGCGGAGAGTATAGTCAGGCTGGTACCAGAGAACGCGGTGATGTTGCCCGCCATGAATATGGTCGTGTCCGCGGTTGAGAATACGCGAACGGTTTGACCAACGGTGAACGCGGTGCTTGTGTCGCTCACGTTTACCGTGAACGTCTTGGATCCCATGCCCGGTGTGTTCGTTGTGGTGCTGGTCAGCGCGGTGTACCCAAGGCCAGTGGCGCCTGTAGCACCAGTGGCGCCTGTAGCACCAGTGGCGCCTGTAGGCCCTGTGTCGCCGGTTGGTCCTGTAGCACCAGTAGCGCCGGTTGCACCTGTCGCACCGGTTGGGCCTGTGGCTCCTGTTGCGCCTGTAGCACCAGTAGCGCCGGTTGCGCCGGTTGCTCCTGTAGCACCAGCAGTACCGGTGGCACCAGTCGCGCCGGTAGCACCTGTCGCGCCGGTAGCACCAGTAGCGCCGGTTGGCCCTGTTGGGCCCCCAGCTGGTCCTGTTGGGCCTGTATCTCCCGTTGGTCCGGTTGCACCAGTTGCACCGGTCGCGCCAGTAGCACCTGTTGAACCAGCTCCCGTGGGGCCTGTTGCCCCGGTCGCTCCGGTTGCACCAGTTGGGCCTGTTGCGCCGGTGGGCCCCGTTGGCCCGGTGGTCCCGCTGATGTACTTAACAACGCCCGCGGCGTCCTTGAAGTAGATCTTCTCGTCTCGGATGTTAATCGCGAGCTCGCCGCTCACGAGCTGTCCCGCGGTCGGAGCCGCGCCGGTGGTTGAGCTGTGAAATAGTTGTAGTGGTGTGTAGCCTGCCTGTGCCATGTTTATTCCTTGTAGTACTCCAGGTTTTTCTTTAGTCTCTCGTCCTCTGGCGCGAGCTCTAGCGCCTTGGTGCCGTGCTCTACGGCCTTGTCCTTGAACCCCAACCTGTACGCCGCGATCGCCGCCAGGTCGTGCGGCGAGGCCCCCCAAGCCTCGGGCCTAGATGTGTAGTTGTACTGTCGCTCGGTTATCTTGAGCGCGGTGCACGCCGCGGCGTAGCACTCCTCCCAGCGGCTGGTCCGGTAGCACGCGTTCGCGAGCTCCACCCAGGGCTCTCTCATCTCCGGGGCCTCTATCGTGGCCTTGCGGTACCAGGGCGTTCCGTCCTCGCCCTTGCCAAACATTGACTGCCCGATGAGCCTCATCGCGTACGCGCGCTCGTGGTTCCAGACAGCGCGTGGCAGCGCCAGGTACCGGTTAAGCTCTACGATCGCCTTGTCGTGGTGCGCGTAGAATGTCAGCTCCCGGGCGTAGTAGAACGAGTTCCTGGGGCAGTGCGGGTCCTCCTTCACGCCGACCTCTAGCAGGTCCATGTACTGCCCGCGCGACTTGTTCGGGTCGGGGAGGTGCGTCACGATCTGCTTGTCCGTGTGCGCCATGACCTCCTTGACGCGGGGGTCTAGGGAGAGCATCTCGTGGCAGGGGTGCTTCCACTGGTACCCGTGCCGGGCGTGTATCTTGTTCGTGAAGAACTTGATGTTGCAGCCCCAGTCGTACAGGTAGTTCAGCCGGGTGGTCTTGCCGGGCACCCAGACCCGCTCCAGCTCGTCTCGCCACCCAGGCTCCAGGATCTCGTCCAGGTCGAGGGCTATGCACACGTCTACGTCTCGTGGGACTAACCCAAGCGCCACGTCTCGGGCCTTGTCGAAGCGCCACGGTGTGACGCATATGTGGCTCACGATCGCGCCATTGTCCCGGGCCAGGCCCACGGTGTCATCGGTGGACCCCGTGTCCGCCACCATCACCAAATCAGCGTCTTGTGCCGAGTTACAGAATCTTTCTACGAACTGCTCTTCGTTCTTGCTAATCGCATACACGGCGATTTTCATGGTGCCACTCCTCTGTTTCTTCTGTTACTACTAATGCAAAAACAGGGGATTATTCGCCGCTAATTGGCTCCGGGGTTGGTGGGTTAAGCTCGCAGTCCACCCACCTGCGATCTGTTTGGCTCCACTTCCACACGAAGCCCTCGACGGGCTCTGGTTGTGGTGGCCTGACAATCCAGCCCGGTGGGTCCCACCACACAACCTCAAGCCCCTCGGCGGGGGTTGGTGGGTCCCCAACCGCGACCCACCCGGGGGTGTCGTCGGTCTCTGGTTTGGGTATTGATCCGTTCTTTGAGTATAGCATGGTCGTGCCTTAGAGAAGCGGGAACGCCGAGGTTGGCGGTGTGAAGTTGGCGGTGTACCGGGCGTATCCCTTGGTGATGCGTAGGTCGTCGATGTAGCCGTTAAAGTTTCCAGTTGATGCTGTAGACGCACCAATTATCGATGTACTGCTTGCAGCTCTATTGAGATTTGTTGAGTTTGTAAGAGTGCTTCCAACCTGAGTTCCGTTTACAAAAGCTTTTACTGAACTTCCTGATCTGCTGATTGCAAAATGATTCCAAGATGAATTTAGAAGCGTACTTGCGGTAAATGTAATTGAACTCCCAAAAATTTCAACGTACAAAGTGCCAGCAGCGTTATAAGACTCAATTGACCCAGTTGTTTGTACAGTTCCAAGAGAAAATAAACGAGGATAAGAACCTCCTACAGTACCCCCGTTGTTAGCTCCATAAACCCACATTTCAATTGTAAAATTGCCAGTTTCTAAAGCCAAGTTTTGGCTTGCTGGAAGTATTAAGGCATCACCAGATCCATCAAATGCCATGGACGACCCGCCGAACTTGCTCTGCGCGGTTGAGATCTGCGCGTTGCCCACGGTCTCCAGCACGTTCTTGGCGGTGGCGTCGGGGATGCCCGCGTTGGTGTAGTTGAGCAATAGTTGGGTGTTAGTGACAGCGGTCAACGGTGCGGTTGGTGGTGTGAATGCTGAGGTGTAGACCGCGGTGCCTTTAACAATACGAGCGTTTGAAATATACCCATTCATGTACCCAAAAGTACCGCCGCTATATCTACCAATAGCAACTACTGTTGCTACATCTGCAAGTGAATTAGAGTTTGTGGTTGTTGCTGTCCTTGTTCCATTTAGATAAAGCGAATATGTGTTTCCACTTCTAGATACAGCAATATGATTCCAACTGTTTACTGTAACAGTCCCACCAGAAATGTTTACATCAACTGCCGACCCATTGGTAGAAGTCAGAAAAGTTGCGACACCACTAGTAACGAATAAGAGCCAGCTATTTGAATTTGCAGTCCCTGTTGCTGTCCATTTTGACACAATCGTTGTATCAGAAGCAACGCTTAAAGCATAAAACCAACCTTCAATAGTAAAGTCACCACTACCAAACTCAAAAGCAGTATTGTCTGCTACAGTTAAGTAGTCCCCGCTGCCATCAAAGTACCCCGAGCCGCCCACGGAGGTGGTTGAGTATGCCGCGTCTGGGTTGAACGGCGAGAAGGGCTGCACGGAGGTGTCGCCGTTGCGAGTTATGGCAAATTGGTTGATTGAGTTGTCAACGAAGCGATTGCTTTGGCAGGTTAGCAGTGAGGTGTTTGTGATTGCGGTTAGTGGCGCGGTCGGAGGCGTGAACGCTGCGGTGTAGACTGCTGTGCCTTTTACCAATCGAACATTAGAAATGTAACCCGTCATTTCTTGGTTTAGATCGTGACTTAGTGTTCCAACATACAATGCGGCGGCAGCCCCGGTTCCGGTTAAAGAACCACTACTTGCCACTTGAACACCGTTAAAATATATCCTTGTTGTTCCCGCCAATCGCACAAATGCTAAATGCGTCCAGGTGTTTAGGCTGATGTAATTAGTGCCTGATGTAAGAATTACGTTTGCTACATAAAAATCAATTCTATTACCTGCACCAGAATTAGTACCAATGGCCGCAAAGTTAGTATTATAAGACGCGGTAACAACACCTTGACCAGTAGCGTCAAAATTTTGTGTTAAATATATCCAACACTCAACTGTAAAATCTCCAGAACCGACCCCAAGCGCAGCATTAGATGCAACACTTAAATAGTCCCCCGTGCCATCAAAGTAATTTGACCAGGCCTGCAAGGGCGGGGTGGTGTAATTGATCGTGCTGTTGAATGGGTTGTTCAGCGTGCCCGTGTACGCGTTCCCGTTGACCGTGATCGTGAACGCGTTCGGGGAGTTGTCGATGAAGGTGCTCGACTGGCACGTGAGCAGGGAGGTGCCGGAGATCGCGGTGAGCGGCGCGGTGGGTGGTGTGAACGCAGATGTGTATACCGCGGTTCCTTTTACCACCCGCGCATTGGATATTTGCCCAGCAAATGCGTTAGTGCCGGTGGTGGTTGACGCGCCGATTACAAGACTGTCGGTAGAAGTGTATACACTGCCAGAAGCAGTGAACGGTGTTCCAGACACAGCGCCGTTTACATACAGAGTCCAAGTGTTTCCACTTCTTACAAATGCAACATGTGTCCAAGCATTTGCCACAGGAGTCGCACCATTTATTGTTCCTGCCCAAGAGGAACCGCTATATGACACATACGCAACAAAAGCGCCACTGACTAATGCAATCTGTGGAAATTGGCTATAATTTGCTCCCGATGAACGTTTATCAAAAATGCCACAGGTTTGTCCACTGGATGTTGGGTATATCCACGCTTCTATCGTGGCATTGCCGCTGCCAAGATCAAACGCTGCATTATTTGCAACAGTTAGATAATCCCCCGTGCCATCAAAGTACCCCGACCAGTCGGTCATGCCGAACGGGTTCACCACCGTGGGCTGTGAGTTGCCAACCGGTGTGATCGCGAAGGCGTTCGTTGAGTTGTCGATGAACTGGCTGCTCTGGCAGGTGAGCAGGGAGGTGTTCGTTATGTTGGTTAGTGGTGATGTGGGTACAGTAAAGTTCGCGGTGTATAGCGCGGTGCCCTTCAGTATGCGCAAGTTGGAGATGTAACCAAAAAATGGTTGATTACCAGATCCAACCACTGAGTCTCCACCTATCCAAGTGCTTGATGTTGGGACAAAATTACTTGCGTTTGTTGTTGAAGCAAATAATTGGCCATTTTTAAACAATCTGAAAGTTGAACCAGAACGTGTTACCGCTATGTGAGTCCAAGCGTTAAGAGGAAGATTAAAACCTGATGTGTCAAAAATGGAGCTGAGTGTGTTAAAATCATACACTTGTATTTCACGGGTTGGCTTAGCCCAAATTCCAATACCTGAACTAGAAGTATCATTATTATTTGTGACAATAATTGTTTGGAATGGATTTGGTAAAGAGGTTGGGTACAACCACGTTTCAATTGTTAAATTTCCTGTTCCAAATTGAAAAGCCGCATTGCTTGGCACAGTCAAGTAGTCCCCCGTGCCGTCGAAGTACCCCGAGTAGTACCCGTTAGCTTGCGCGGTGCCCCCGCCGAAGCTAAACGGCGAGAACGTGCCCTGGGTGGTGTTCCCGTTGCGCGTGACGGTGAGGTTGTTTGTGCTGGAGTCCAGGAAGGTGTTGTTCTGAGCGCCGTTCGTGCCATTCCCCGGCAGTAGCAGGGTCGTCAGATTAAACTGCTCGTCATTGGTGAGCCCTGTCTCCTCGGTCAGTCCAAATCCCCTGGCGGATGAGGCCCCGAATGTGCATAGCTGTGGCATCTTAGCCCCTTACGCGAATCGTGATTGTGATGCGAGCACGGTGAACGTGGCGTTCGCGGTCTTGATCACCGTGTACGCGTACACGTCAACCGAGCTCGCATTGCCCGCGGTTGGCGCGGTGCCGCCCTGCCACTTTGGTGTGACCGAGGACCCGTCCACCTGAACCGCGGAGTTGTAGTACGCGGTGGCCCCGTTCGTCACCAAGAAGGCGATGGTCATGCACTCCCCGGTTGACATGATCGAGTTCAGCGTGGATCCGCTGGACGCGCGAATGTTCACCGTGAAGTTAGCGGACGCGTTCGTGGTGTAGTAGAGCACGGACTGCGTGGTGATATCAAAGTTGATCGTGCCAGTCGCCGCGGTGGCTGAGACGGTGGCGACCTCCTTGATGTTGGAGGTCTTCTGCGCCGCGACGCTGCTCGTCCCCGCAAAGGTCTGTAGCGCGGTGAAGGTCTGCGCGATCCCCGTGCCCGCGATGGTGAAGGTTGAGTCTGGCACCGTCACCGTCCGGTTTGAACTGGGTGACGCTGTCAGCGTGGATGTGAAGCTCGTCGAGCCCCCGTCGAGTGCGATTGCCATGTTATCTCCTTACTGTGCCGATGTTGTGGCGATTCGAGCCTCAGCCCGTTGCTTGGCTTGCAAAAGCGTCTGCTCGCGGTCGCTCTCCGGTATTTGACTGATAAGAGCTTGGTAGACCGCAAAGGACTTGGCTCTCTCCGCGCGCTCGGTCTTTATTAAGAAACGGATACGATCCCGGTACTGGTACTGACTGACAACCTGGTCAAGGTCGTCTGGGACAAGGTCAAGCGTCGCGTCCTTGTACTGCACGAGCTCTGCGGGCCAATCCTCTTGTGGCATCGCCGCAAGAATTGCCTCGTAGTTTTCTATGTTCAAATCGTACGCGAATATCTCGTGCTCCCGATGAAACGCGTTGTCCGCGACAGCCTCTAGTTTAGCGCTCTGGTTTATGGTGTAAAATGACATTTTTCTTTCTCCAAAAAATTATGTGTCTAGTTTGCGATAAATATAACAAACGGCGATAACGACGTCGGCAACGTTCCGGGGTTGGCGAACTTGCTACCAAACCCGGATCCCCCAGTAAACGCGAACGCGTTAGCGTACGGGCTCGACTGAGATGCTAGCGCAATCGTATCATTCGTTGGCGTCCAAGCGCAACTATTGCCATCGGTCAACCCCGACATGCTTACATCTGAGTACCTAGTCCCGTACCCCGAACTCCAGGGCCACGCCGAGAGAAAGTAGGGGTTGGTGGTTGGGTTGGAGGAACCATGCGCGAGTGCGACGTTCTGGTCGTTGGGGGAGAACCTGGCGGAGTTTGCGGTGCCTGTAGACGCTATGTAGCTCGGCGCGGAGTACCTAGTGCCGAAGGATGTCCCGGTCCAGGGCCAAGCGGCTGTATAGTTTGAGCTTGTTCCTGCCGTTACCACGTCGTTGCCGCTACTAGAAAAACTCACCGACAGCCTGTTGCTGGTCGCGGATGCAGACCGTCTTGTTCCGTAAGACGTGCCCGTGTAATCCCACGCGTGCAAAAATGGGGTGGTGTTCTGACCCAAAAGAACACTCCCGGAATTGTTGCTAAACGTAATGCTAAGCCCGGCGCCCACCGCCCCCGTGCCCGGGTTAGAATTTCTGGTGCCAAATCCCGAGGCGTTCGTCCAACGGTACGTGTAAATATAGGGGGAGGCCGTTATAGCAACCCCAACGGAGAGCTGATCCGGAGAAAACGCCACCCCATTTTGAGTTCCGCCCGGCAGCGAGGATGGGTTTGAGTACTTGCTCCCAAAACCCGAGGAACTCCAAGCGTAAGCTGTAATCCAGGGGCTAAATGCGTGCCCCGTCATAACCGCCGTCCGATCTGCGTTAACAGCGAGCTCGCTAACACCACCCGGGGGTAACGAAGATGGGTCTGAGAGCTTGCTCCCAAAACCGGAGCTAGACCACTGATACGCGCTAAAGAAAGGCGTGCTACCATTTGAAAATAAGAAAACCCCCGATGTTGCGCTTGTCGGGGCCGTGCTATAAAAGTTATTAAACGTTAAGTTTGTGGACGGGAACGTTCCGGATGTCGACCCAATGTAGTACGTCGCTCCGCGGTACGCGCTCATGGCCGTGCCCAGGCCGAACTCGGTGTTTATCTGGCTGAATGATAGGGGGCCCGACGCTGGGAGTGCCATTGCTTACTTGGCCTTGTCAATCTTACTGTTTAGCTCAACGATCGCCGCAAAGGCCAGGGACACGAGCTTCTCGTAGTCCACGGCGAGGGACCCATCATCCCTGGAGCGCACGGCTAACGGAAAAACCTTTTCCACGTCTTGCGCAATAACTCCAAAGTCTTGCTTACGAACGAAGTAACCATCCTCACCCCCGTGGTGTTTAATGTATTCATCTGTCCAGCTAAATGTCTTGCCACCAATCGCCAGAACCTTGCCGAGCGCGTCCTGGATTGGCTCGATGCTCTCCTTAAACTTAACATCCGACGAGTAGTACGCGGTTATGTTGTTCGTCGCGCGTATCTCGCCCGATGTTCCAGATGCGGCGGTGCCAACACCCAAGGATCCAAATTGCACGTTTGATGACGTGCCAACCGCTTGGGGTATTGATATTGCGATGGTGCCGCTCGTGGTGATCGGAGAGCCGCTGTCAATTGATATATTCGTGCCGCTGAGCGCGACAGATGTCACCGACCCAGGACCCGTTGGACCTGTGGGCCCTGTCGGCCCCGTGTCCCCGGTCGCTCCTGTGGCCCCGGTTGGTCCTGTGTCTCCTGTGGCTCCGGTGGCTCCTGTAGCCCCGGTCGCGCCAGTTGCCCCTGTAGCCCCGGTCGCGCCAGTTGCTCCTGTAGCCCCCGTTGGCCCCGTGGGCCCTCCCGCGGGTCCGGTTGGCCCGGTGGGTCCTACTGTTCCGGCGGGGTTCCAAGCAGATCCGGCGTAAACCTCTATCTGGGAGTCCGTGCTATTAAAACGCAGCATCCCCGTTGCCGGGGTCCCCGGCCGTTCGGCTGTGGTGCCTATGGGGACAGTCAGGGCCCCTGTTGCGTTGTCAAACTCAGCACCGCCGTCATTACCGACCAGACTCGTGCTCCCCGCGCTGCCGCCGCTTATCGTAATAGCCATATTAGAATACCACCCATCGTCCGCCGGTGTCCACGGTCACCGAGAACCCGTTGTCGATCGTTATCGGGCCCACCGAGAAGTCATTGTGGGTGCTTATGATCGTAATGTTTTCGGCAATAGACTGCGCGTTCCAGAAGATTGCCCTGTTAGCCGCGCTGCCCTCCATCTGACCGCCGCCCCCGGTGCCCGCGGGTCCGGTGGGTCCCGTGGCTCCAGTTGGGCCAGTTGGCCCGGTGCCGCTGGGTCCGGTTGGCCCTGTGGGTCCCGTGTCTCCGGTGGGACCAGTGGCCCCCGTGGCCCCTGTGGCGCCCGTCGCACCCGTAGCGCCAGTGGCGCCGGTCGGTCCGGTGGCCCCCGTGGCCCCTGTGGCTCCGGTTGGTCCTGTGTCCCCCGTGGCGCCGGTGGGTCCCGTCGCACCCGTGGCACCTGTAGCGCCAGTGGCTCCTGTAGCGCCAGTGGCTCCTGTAGCGCCAGTGGCACCCGTTGGTCCGGTAGGCCCTGTGTCCCCTGTAGCTCCTGTCGCGCCCGCGGGTCCTGTTGGCCCGGTGTCACCCGTCGCACCAGTAGGCCCTGTGTCCCCTGTAGCTCCTGTCGCGCCGGTTGCTCCGGTGGGCCCGGTGGCACCAGTTGCTCCGGTGGCACCAGTTGCTCCGGTTGCTCCGGTTGCTCCGGTTGCTCCGGTGGGCCCGGTGTCGCCCGTTGCACCTGTCGCTCCGGTCGCACCGGTTGCGCCCGTGGGTCCCGTTGGCCCAGTTGGGCCCACAACGCCGCTGACTATTGCCAAGAACAGCGTGTGATTGTTCGCAAAGTTTGTCGTGCCCGTTCCGCCGGAGGTGATCAGCGTCACCGGTACCTCAATGTACCCGGTTTGCATTGTCGGGGTCGCGCTGATCTCCCAGGTCTGGTAGTTGTCGCTGAGCGTTGAGTCCTGTATTACAATTGTCTCGGTCGCCTGGAGCGTCGCCAAGAAAATGTCAATGTCAACGCCATCGCTGTCGATGTGGCTGATGTTGATCTGCGTTGAGCTGATCTGCGTCGCGTTGTTCCAGATCAGGTACTGGCTGCCCGGGTCGCCGGTGGTGATCGTCGTCTTTGCCTTGTACGGGAAGAAGCTTGATGAGGCGCCCTGTGGCCCGGTTGGCCCGGTGTCACCCGTCGCACCAGTAGCCCCGGTTGGTCCTGTGTCACCCGTGGCACCAGTGGGTCCTGTGTCACCCGTGGCACCTGTTGCGCCGGTTGCCCCAGTGTCCCCCGTTGGTCCTGTGTCACCAGTTGCGCCCGTAGCGCCGGTGGCTCCGGTTGCTCCGGTTGGTCCTGTGTCTCCAGTGGCGCCTGTCGGCCCCGTGTCCCCGGTAGCTCCCGTGGCACCTGCGGCCCCGGTTGGACCTGTGTCTCCGGTGGCCCCTGTTGCGCCAGTGGCACCCGTTGGTCCGGTAGGCCCTGTGTCTCCAGTGGCTCCTGTTGCTCCAGTGGCCCCCGTTGCTCCAGTGGCTCCTGTTGCTCCAGTGGCCCCTGTTGCGCCCGTCGGTCCGGTGGGCCCGGTGTCGCCAGCGCCCGTGGGGCCTGTTGGTCCTGTGTCCCCCGTTGGTCCTGTGTCCCCCGTGGGCCCTGTGTCCCCGGTTGCCCCCGTTGCTCCGGTAGCTCCCGTGGGCCCTGTGTCCCCGGTTGCCCCGGTCGCTCCGGTGGGACCAGTTGGTCCTGTGTCGCCGGCACCAGTTGGCCCGGTATCGCCAGTTGGCCCGGTATCACCGGTCGGCCCGGTATCACCGGTCGGCCCCGTAGCACCCGTAGCACCCGTAGCACCCGTAGCGCCTGTGGCTCCGGTGGGTCCTTGCGGTCCCGTGTCGCCCTGTACGCCGCTGACAAGCGCGACAACAATGCTCTGATTATTTGGAAAGTTTGTTTGTCCCGTTCCCTGGGACGAGATAAGCGTAACCGGCACCTCCCAGTAACCAATCTGCCCGGAGGGAGGGCCAGATATTTGCCAGCTCTGGAAGTTAAAGCTGTCCGCCGAATCTTGGATAATAATTGTCTCTGTTTCTTGCAACGTGGCCAAGAAAATGTCGACGTCAATCCCGTTCGCGGTTATGTGGCTTATGCTGATCAGTGTTGCGTCTTCTTGGGTTGCATTATCCCAGATGACGAACGTGTTGCCGGGAGCTCCACTTGTTGTGGTTGTTTTTGCAAAATAAGAAAAAAAGCTAGAGGACGAACCTTGCGGTCCTGTGGGCCCCGTATTCCCTGTCGCTCCAGTGGCGCCGGTGGGTCCTGTGTCTCCAGTGGCGCCGGTGGGTCCTGTGTCTCCAGTGGCGCCGGTGGGTCCTGTGTCTCCAGTGGCACCGGTTGCTCCGGTCGAGCCTGTGGCTCCGGTGGGTCCTGTATCTCCTGTGGCGCCGGTAGCGCCTGTTGCCCCGGTCGAGCCTGTGGCTCCGGTTGCTCCGGTCGAGCCTGTGGCTCCGGTTGCTCCGGTCGAGCCTGTGGCTCCGGTGGGTCCTGTGTCTCCTGTTGCTCCGGTAGCGCCTGTTGCTCCGGTAGCGCCTGTTGCTCCGGTAGCGCCTGTTGCTCCGGTAGCGCCTGTATTACCAGTGGCTCCTGTAGCGCCCGTAGATCCGGTTGGTCCTGTAGCACCGGTCGCTCCGGTCGCTCCAGTCGCACCAGTAGATCCGGTTGGCCCTATTGGTCCCGGCGTGCCGGATAGGCTAACAGACCATGCCCCGTACGCGCCGGATCCGGTAACCGATGTCACCGTTGATGTCATAGCCCCGGTTGACGAATTATATGTGTCAACGGAGCCGTTCATTAAATTGTTTGCATCAAAAGCAATAACAATTTGCTGGCCTGGTATGTAAGCAAGCCCCTGCCCCACAACAAATGATTTTATGCCGACGCTTATTACCAGAGAGCTAGAGGAGGTCGTAGAGTACACGTCCCCGGCGGCGCCGGTGTCCCCCGTTGGGCCAGTGGGCCCCGTGGCGCCGGTGGGCCCTGTGGCTCCAGAGGGGCCCGTGGGTCCTCCCGCGGGTCCGGTTGGCCCGGTTGGTCCGGTATCTCCGGTGGGCCCCGTTGGGCCTGTGTCAGCGGTAGCGCCCGTGGGACCAGTCCAGCCGGTCGGTCCCGTAGGACCAATTGCCCCGGTTGGTCCGGTTGGACCGCCAAGGTTTGATATGTCCTGGAGCTGTGTTTGCTTTGATATGCCGTTTTGGACGACAACGGTTAGCTCGTCCCCGGTTAGTGCTCCCGCGACTGGTAATTGTGATATGGAACGATCGGACATGATTTTATTCTTTTAGGTTACCAGACTCGCCCGAGGTGCGCTGCTGTTCTGGTGTTAGATCAATTGAGATCGATTCGCTAGCGCCGCCCATGTAGCCTTCCAATTGAAGCTCATCACCTCCGACGGGTCCTGTTGCGACGCTCTGATCGGGGCGCGGGAAACGAAGCGCGATGTTTTCAGTTTGGATCGCTGGCAATCGCCACGGGTCAAACTTGTCAAGGTCGACATCACAAACCCGCATCCCAGGGAAGTTGGGATCGGGTTTGAGGTCAACATAGGGGAACTTCCTGTTGCAGCGATCGCAGATCGCCACGGACAGGACTGAATTACCCCTGGTGTCGAGGTATACGGACACTACTAGCCCTTGACACCGGACTGGACCACGGTGAGCGTGTCATCCTCGGCGCCACCTGAAAGGCGAATGGCTCGGTACGGCTGCCCAATAAAACCGGCGGCGTTGGGGGACGTTGTTGGGGCTGTTACCCAGGTGAAGGAGGCGGTTGTGAAGTCGCCGTTTACAACGGGATACGGGTCGGTAAGAGAGACCTGGACGGTACCAGATCCCGTCTTCACGTACGAGACGCTGAACGGGTTCTGGTACTGATCCAGAACCACCGCGGGGGTGGCTCCGGTCCCATCAGCGGTCACGGTTGTTTGACGCATGATGGTTCTCCAATTAGTTGTTAGTGAAGCCTTCGCCCGTCGGGGTGATCGTGCCGTCAGAGTTGCGGTCTGTGTAAACCACGGAAAGAACCCCGGCAGAGGCTGCCTCAGATGCCAGCGTAACCGTAACGTCTGACGTTCCGACGTTGGCGAGGCGGTTAGCGACGGCTGCGGAGCCTGTCAGCGTGGCAGAGATCTGTCCAAGAGCTGTGGTTGTGATCGTTCCAACTGCGGTTGTGGTGCCACCGCCAACGATTGACACCGCGCGTGACGCTGCGCCGACCACGTTTAGGTAGGCGGTGATGCTGTGAATGATAGATCCTGCGGGGATTACGATGGTTGCTGCTGCACCTGCCACGATCGCTACCTGGCGTGAGCATACTGCCGCGCCGTAGTTGCTGGTGGAAATGGTGCCGTCGTTGCTGGTGGTTTGGCGTGTGCCGATCCGAATTGGGCCGGTAAATGTCGTTGACATGTTATTTTCCTTGCTTAGAGGTTTCCCCGGCTGTCGCTAAGCCGTCCGCCAGGAAGAGAGGGGCGGTCAGACGGGGCAAATCTTCCTATGACTACCTATGCACAAAAATCAATAAAAAAGCCCCAGAGGGTCACTCTGGGGCTCTTCTTGCTGCTAGACTGCTTAGACGCCTGCGGTGCCGTAGATGTTACGGGCATCGTGCCAGCCGGTCGCGTAGCGCTCGGTGGCCTTGTAGCGCATGGAGTCAGTCTCGAAGTCACCCTCCATGGATTTCTCCATGGGACGGCGCATTACGAGCATGAGACCATTCTCTGCGTCGGTCTGTACCCACCACGCCTTGCTGGAGCTCAGACGGGTTACGACGTGCGTACCCTTCGGGAGCATACCAGTTGACTTGATCGGGTTCAGGTCGTTGTCAGCGGTTCCGGAGCGGAGAACAGACTTGAGGATAACCTCAGCCTGGAACTCGAGCGCGGGAGGAACAACCAGCTGCTCTGCCTTCAGACGGATACGTTTGCCGTTGTTGTCAATGGCGGAACGGATCTGGATGAGCATCTGCTCAACCGAGGTCTGGGACAGGTTAGCTGCGGTGCTGAGCGCGTTGCTGTAGGTCAAGCCGTTAGCTACCGGGTGAGCGGTGTTAACGAGCGTGACGCCGTCGCCGCCGGTGTAACCAGCTGTGAAGGCAAAGTTCAACAGGTTAGCGCAAAGCGTCTCCTTGGTCTCAATCATCGACTGAGCAAGGTGCTTGGCGAAGGTGCTGCCGATACGGATGTGATCGCCGTCTTCCATCAGAACCTTGGTCAGGGCATATGCCAGGCCGTAGATCTGATAAATGAATCGGCTGATGTACAGCGTACCACCCTGATCGTACGAAACCGGGGTTCCGTCGGGCATGGCGGGAGCTGCGTTCATACCGTAGAGCATTACTTCTTCGTGGTAGTTACGTGGAATACCCTGGATCTGCTGAACAAATCCCTTCCACTCATCATCACGCTGGGCGTATACGCCATCAAAGACTTCGTTGATAATCGGTTCGACTACCGCACGAAAGTCGGTACTACGCATTGGGGTTGCCATTGCTTAATCCTTTCTTTCGTTAATTAGACCGAAGCCTTGGGATATACGAACGTGTTGTTCGCAATCTTGACTTGAACAATCGTGTAGGCGTCACCCCAGGCGTTCAACTCGCCCGTTGGGTAAGCAACCTCACGTCCCAAACCAACAACACGGACTTGACCCTGTGCTGCCGATGCCACTGCCGTGTCATTAAGAGCGCAAGTTGAGAAGAACGCCCCACCGTTGCCGATGGTGGTTCCACTCGCGGGGGTCAACCCAGTAGCGGTCTCAAAGTTGTACTGTGAGCCAATGGCTGCCGTTGTGGCGGAGCCGTTGACTTGCGCCTCGTACACCAGCTCAGGATCTGAGAAGATCCAGAAGATGATGTCCGTGGAAGCGTCCAAGGTTGCCTTGGATGCGCCCTTAGCCACAGAGCGACGGCCTTGGGAGTCGGTAAACTCCACACCGTCAAATACGCCGTAGACTGCGCCAGATGCGGCGGCGGCCTCGGCAATGGTCAATTGGCCCGATGAGTTAACTGCCACAGGTTGGAACTGGTAAAAAGTCTGACCAGCGCTCAACGAGTAAGGAGCAGTGTAAGAACCAGACCCAGTGGTGAAACTGTTCGTGCCAACAAAAGGCGTCGCACGATCAAGCCCACTGGGGTGGTACACAGGCTTCAGACCAAAGGGTTTTAATGTAGTTGCCATTAGTTTTCCTTTGTTTATTGAAGAATGTTATTGGAAGCGAACATTAGCATTCGCTTTTGCGGCCTCTTTCTCCATCTCCAGAATTCCACCTTCCAAGATTGACCTCCCACCTTTGCCCTCTTGCGAGTTACTTCGGACAGATGCGGTGATGTTACGTTGATGCTCCAATGGGTCTTCCAGGTGAAGCATTCTCATAACCTCTTGGTAGATCTCCTCTGGGATTTTGAAGAGAACCATCTCATTACAACTAACACAGCCTTCAAACTTGCCTGAACTCATCTTGCCCAGTGATTCAAAGCCTTTGCCTAACTCCGCGGCTTTCACCGGCTCATAGCCTAGTGCTAAACGTTTGTCGATACTGTCGTACTGGTTCGTGGTGCTCAACCAACACAGGTGAAATCCCGGAATTGCATCTTTCGGGAGCTCAGGCAGCGCGCTATTCTGCCACTTATCACGGAACGCATCAATACGTTCCCGGCGCGATTCGTTGTCTGCATCAGCGGCGGACCGCTGCTTTACCTCTGCGACTCTATCTTCCAATCGGTCGTCTAAGTCGCGTTTAATTCTTGCGTTTGCCATTTTTAACCCCTATTCTGTTTGTCGTACGAAGCGTAAGCCTTGATCATTCGGTTGCGAGCTGCGGGGTCATCCCACGCTCCTGCGTCCTTGATCGCCTGAACACGCTCTTTTGAAAGAGTTATCGTGTTCCCTGGTTTTGCTGATGGGTTCGCCGATCGCGTTGACGCTGTCGGATTCGCCCGTCTGACACCACCAGACTTCGCCGAATACCTATGGGGTAGGCGTGTTGATAGCCGACTGTCCAGCTCGTCCCAGTACTCAGGATCCGCTGGGTCCCAGCCCTCATCGGCCATCTCCTGGTCAACCACCTTGGCAATTCGACTGTCTGTGTCTCTCGCCTGGGGGTCGTACCATTTATTCTTTTGCAGCCAGCCCGTTGCGTTGCGCTGAACCTCCATTGAGACCTCATTCGGGACGTTCTGCTTAGGCCTCTTGGCCTGCTCCAGCTGCTGCTTCTTGTAGGCCTGGATCTGCGCCAGTCTCATCTTCGACTCTTGCAGCTGCTCCAAGTACTCTACCTGTCCTGCGTGATCGCCAGCCTGCGCGGCCTGCATCATCTTCATCTTGGCGTACTCGACGCGAGTTGCCTCGTCTTCGAGTGCCTTGTCTACCTGCGCGAACTGGTAAGACGCCGCGGTGCTCTCCACAGCCGCCAGCCGTCGGGCCAGCTCCTCGTTTCGTCGCTCCAGGGCGCTTATCTTGTGCTTAGAGGACGCCTCACGCTGCTTGGCTAGCTCTTTCTTGAGCTTCCTCTCCTCACGACGAGCCTCGCGAATCTTCTCTCGATCCTCGTCATCCTCTTCATCATCGCCCTTAGAGGAGTCATCAGCCGCCTGGCTTGACTCGGAGTCATCGTCTCCTTCGTCGGAATCAGACTCTTCATCTGATTTCTTTGCCTCTTTCTCGTTCTCAAAGGGGTCTTTTTCTTCGTCTACGGCAACCAAAACAGTGCCGTCGTCCTGCTCCTTAATGGGGAGCTCCTTCTCATCTTTTTCAGCCATTTTTCACTTTCTACAAAGTTTAGTCAACG
>Ga0209358_10001821_pt1 | contig 16655 bp, 18 predicted proteins | sample LauGreFa1BDMLBSN_2_FD_187574 | JGI IMG/M metagenome (GOLD analysis project Ga0209358, IMG submission 187574) | Freshwater lake microbial communities from Lake Michigan, USA - Fa13.BD.MLB.SN (SPAdes) (version 2) | ecosystem: Environmental > Aquatic > Freshwater > Lake | place: Lake Michigan, USA... | reverse complement strand
TGGTCAGCGATACTGAGATATTAAGCGCCTATCGCTTGGTTGCAGCTAAAGAGGGAGTATTTGTTGAACCATCTAGCGCTGCAGGACTTGCCGGGTTAATAAAGTATAAAGCCGCGAAGAAACTACCAAAGGGTAAGAAGATTGTAATTACTGTAACTGGAAACGGTTTAAAAGATATTCAATGGATATTAAATGGAGTCGATAAGCCAATTACCGTCCCAGTAGATGTTAAAAAAGCTGCAAAAGTGATTGGACTTAGCTAATTATGTCTAGAGGGTTTAAGGATCGCCTCACCTACAAGGCAACTCCGATGCAGGCAAGCGTCCCAGCAAGCTCTGCCAATTTAGGCCCTGGTTTTGATTGTCTAGCTCTAGCCCTTGAACTTCGTGATACCTACGTTGCCCAAATTTTAGATGATGAAATATTTGATGTTGATGTAACGGGCCAGGGCGCAGATGATGTTAAGAAAGATGGCAAGCATCTAGTAATTAAAGCAATGATGGCTGGTTTTGAGTTTATGGGTGGAAAACCAAGAGGCATTGCACTTAGATGCCTCAATGAAATTCCTCATGGCAGAGGACTTGGATCATCAGCTGCTGCAATTGTAGGGGGCTTGAGTCTTTCTAGATCTCTAGTTCTTTCTGGAAGTAATTTGATGAGCGATGATGACCTAATTGCTCTTGCTACAGATATTGAAGGACATCCAGATAATGTCGCCGCTGCAACATTGGGTGGTGCAACAATTTCTTGGATGGAAGATAGAGCAAAGGTTTTAACTGGTTGTGCTTCAGGCTTTAGCGTTGATCCAAATATCCGAGCACTCTTATTTATCCCAGACACTCAACTTTCAACGGGCAAGGCAAGAAAAATGCTTCCGGAGCAGATATCTCATAGCGATGCCAGTATTAACTCAGGAAGATCAGCCCTTTTAGTTCATGCTTTATCTTCCAGACCAGAGCTACTTTTTGCTGCAACGCAAGATCTTCTTCACCAGAGTTATCGCAGAGAGGCTATGCCAAAATCAATGGATCTAGTCAATAAATTTAGAAAAGCTGGGGTAGCGGCAATGATCTCTGGGGCAGGGCCCTCAGTTCTGGTTTTGCACACGGCAACTAAGGCCGAGCATGACGATTTGATTCGAAGCGGGGGAGATTACTTCAAGGCAATGGATCTTGAGATTTCTCCAACCGGCGTAAGGATTGCAGCGGTATAAATAGCCTTAAAAGGCGGGCCAAGCCCTGGATTTGTCGGTTAAGTCGAGGCAGTGGTAGATTTCCATCTCGTAGGGCATGCATATTGAGCCCACAATCTGATACTTCCCGTAAGACCAGATAAAAAAATCATAAATTCAAACTAAAAGATCTCACCTAAGGTCTAGAAAAGAACCATAAATGGCAGAAACAAGCACACGTGCTCGGAGAGAATCTGGCGATCTATCTGCATTGCTACTTCCTGAGTTAAGAAAAATTGCAACTAATCTAGGTATCGAAGGCGCAGCAGAGTTAAAAAAGCCTGACTTAGTAACAGCAATCACCGATCTGCAGGCCGCTAACCGCGAAGCTGCTAAAGCTGAACGCGAAGCAAAGCGAGCTGCAAGGAATCAAAAGCGACGTGACAACAATTCAAATGAGACAGCATCATCTGATAGCCAAGATGATGATCAAGATGAGGATGAAATGCCTTCAGATAATTCAAGTAATAACTCTAATAATTCAAACAACAATAATTCACGAGATAACTCCCGAGGCGATAGAGAGTGGCGCAGAGATCGCCACCGCGATAGAGGCCGTGATCGCTTTAGAGATAGGGATCGCTCAAACCGCGGAGAGCGCGAAATAGTTTTAAGTGAAGATGATGTATTACTTCCTGTTGGTGGCTTGCTAGATATTCTCGATAACTATGCATTCCTACGAACTGCTGGCTATCTGCCTGGTCCAAATGATGTTTATGTATCGCTACAGCAAGTACGCCGATATGGCCTTAGAAAAGGCGATGTAGTCACCGGACAGGTACGCCAAGCACGAGAGGGAGAAAAGAGAGAGAAATTCAATGCTCTAGTTCGCCTCGACACTATCAATGGCATGGAGCCAGATAGTTCGAAGGAGCGAGTAGATTTCTCAAAACTTGTTCCACTCTATCCGCAGGATCGTCTACGTCTTGAAACTCTTCCAAATATTTTAACTACTCGTGTTATTGATTTGATTGCCCCGATTGGTAAAGGGCAACGCGGATTAATTGTCTCGCCTCCAAAGGCTGGAAAAACTATGGTGCTGCAGGCAATTGCTAATGCCATCACCACCAATAATCCAGAGTGTCACCTAATGGTTGTTCTAGTTGATGAGCGCCCAGAGGAAGTTACTGATATGCAAAGATCAGTAAAGGGCGAAGTAATTGCATCAACTTTTGATCGCCCTGCAGATGATCACACCACCGTTGCTGAACTTGCTATTGAACGCGCGAAGCGTTTAGTAGAACTAGGTCATGACGTTGTTGTTTTACTTGATTCAATTACTCGTCTTGGTCGTGCCTACAACATCGCAGCTCCAGCATCAGGAAGAATTCTCTCCGGCGGTGTTGATTCAGCTGCGTTATATCCGCCAAAGAAATTCTTTGGAGCTGCAAGAAATATTGAAGATGGCGGATCATTAACCATCTTGGCAACAGCTCTAGTTGAAACTGGTTCAAAGATGGATGAAGTTATCTTTGAGGAGTTTAAAGGAACTGGAAATATGGAGCTTAAGCTTGATCGCAGATTTGCTGATAAGCGCATCTTCCCAGCAGTTGATATTGATGCCTCTGGAACTCGTAAGGAAGAAATTCTTATGGGACCTGAGGAACTAAATATTGTCTGGAAGCTACGTCGAGTTCTACACGCCCTTGATTCCCAACAAGCACTTGAACTTCTCCTTGAGAAAATGAAGGGCACTAAGTCGAATGCTGAATTTTTGATGCAGGTTCAAAAGACCACCGTTGGTCCTGATCAATCCCCGAAGGGGGAGTAAGGGCCAATTGGCTCAAATGTGGGGGCGTTAGGTAGCCTTCGCACCTAGGTAGCTGGTTCACCGAAATTCCTCGGACCCAGCTAGATGAAAAAATAAGGAGCAATGAAGATGCGTAAAGATATTCATCCTGAATATGGATATGTGATATTCCGTGATACCTCTGCAGATTTTGCAATTTTGACTCGCTCTACAATGAAAAGTGACCAGAAGATGGTTTGGAGCGATGGCAAGGAGTATCCGCTAGTTACTGTGGAAATTTCCTCAGCTAGCCATCCTTTCTACACCGGCAAGCAGCGCATCCTTGATACAGGTGGACGTGTAGCTAAGTTCGAAGAGAGAGCTAAGAAACAGCAGACCAAGAAGTAGCTTTTAAAGTAAAGGCCGTTGCCCCTTAAGTAATTGGGGTGCGGTCTTTTCTTATTTATCAAACTAGGTTTACTTTGGCGAAAAAGGGAGGGAGCAAATGGCTGAGAAGAATGCCAACCGTTTCTCCACCATGCCTGAAATTCTTAAAGAGTATGAGCAACTTGAAAAAGATATGGCAGATCCATCGATTCATGCTGATCAAGGAAAAGCTCGCCAACTAGGAAAAAGATATGCCCAACTAGGACCTGTAATTGCTGGCTATCGCGCTTTTAAAAAATCTGAAGAGGACCTAACTGCTGCACGTGAACTAGCAGAAGTGGAACCAGATTTTGCTGCAGAGATACCTGCGCTAGAAAAAGCTTATGAAGAATATGCAAGCGCGATGGAAGAACTCTTGTTACCAAGAGATCCCAATGATGATCGCGATGTTATTTTAGAAATTAAAGCTGGAGCTGGCGGCGATGAATCAGCTCTATTTGCTGGAGACCTTTTGAGAATGTATCTACGTTATGCCGAGAAGCAAGGTTGGAAGACTGAAATTATCGATGTCACTGAAAGTGATTTGGGTGGCTATAAAGATATTTCTGTTGCAGTAAAGGCTCGCGGCGGAGCAGCTGCGGGGTCAGCCCCATTTTCAAAGCTTAAATTTGAAGGCGGCGTTCATAGAGTTCAAAGAGTTCCAGAGACTGAATCCCAAGGGCGTATTCACACCTCGGCTGCAGGAGTTCTAGTTCTTCCAGAGGCAGAAGAAATTGATGTTCAAATCAATATGAACGAGCTACGTATCGATGTTTATCGCTCATCTGGTCCTGGTGGGCAGAGCGTTAACACCACTGATTCAGCAGTACGTATCACTCACATTCCAACTGGCATCGTAGTTTCTTGCCAGAATGAGAAGAGCCAATTACAGAATAAAGAATCAGCGCTTCGCATTCTTAGAGCCAGAATGTTGGCCGCTGCTCAAGAGGCAGCAGATGCAGCTGCATCTGCAACTAGAAAGAGCCAAGTTCGAACTGTTGATAGATCTGAGCGAATTCGCACCTATAACTTTCCAGAAAATCGTATAAGCGATCATCGAGTAAATTTCAAGGCAAATAATCTTGATGCAGTATTAAATGGCGAGCTTGATGAAGTAATTGGAGCGCTGCTTGAGGCTGATAAGGCAGAGAAGCTCTCAGCTGCTGAAGCATAAAACAATGAGCATCAAGCAGGTTCTTAAAGATAAGAAAGTGCAATTTGCATCTGCTGGAATTTCAGAGGTGGATGCTGAATTAATCTTGGCATTTGTACTAGGCGTTGAACGTATGGAACTTCATGCAAGAGATTTTGATTTAGAGCTTGAGCAAGTAGAACTCTTTGACGAGCTTATCTCGAAGAGAATTTCAGGTAAGCCAACGCAATACTTAATTGGGCATGCGCCATTTCGGTATCTCACCTTCCAGGTGGGCCAAGGAGTCTTGATTCCAAGGCCGGAGAGTGAGGCTTTAGTTGAAGCAGCACTTATTGAGATTGAAAAAATTCACTCAATGCAGGGCCAATCAAGTAAAACGCCAGTAAGCGTTGTTGATTTAGGTTCAGGTAGTGGCGCCCTTGCCATCTCCGTTGCCCATGAGGCAGAGCAGAAGAATTGGCCAGTCACAGTTGTCGCTGTGGAAAAATCAGATCAAGCCATTGAGTGGTTAAAGCGAAATATTGCGGCTTTGGATGTCTCGGTGCGCGTTATCTCTGGCGATGTTTTAGAGGTTCTAGAAGGCGTTAAGTGCGACATTGTTATTGCAAACCCTCCCTATGTCCCAGATGGCGATAAATTGCCAGAGTTAGTCATTGAAAATGAACCAAGAGAGGCGCTCTTTGGCGGTGGAGCTGATGGTCTTGAGATTCCGAGAAGATTTATTAAGGCTGCATCTAACTTATTAAAGCCTGGCGGTCTACTGATTATGGAACACCACGAGAGTCAATCTCTCCTACTTGAGGCTGAGTTAGCAAAGGGCTACTCTCAGATTAATCAAAATCGCGATTTAAATAATCGTCCAAGATGGATCAGCGCTAGGCGAGAGGCAGAGTAATGGCAGAGAGATACTCGCTAACCGATGGCCTAATTGATAGTAATGAGTTAATCGAGCGAGCAGTGGCCTCTCTTCGAGATGGCAAGCTAATCATCGCCCCACTTGAACACGGCTATGTGTATTTAGCAGATGCCTTCAATCATGGCGCAGTAAAGAAAATACATAAACTACGTCAATCTCCACCAGCAACTGCGGCGCAGGTAATAGTTGGAGATGTAAAAACTGTAAAAGGAATTTCTCTCCAATTCGGTGAAACAATTACTGCGCTTGCAGAAAAATTCTGGCCCGGTCTTTTAACTATTAATCTCACCCCTGCTCAAGGTTTAGTCTGGGATTTGGGAGATGCAAGAGCCTTAAATGAAATTTCAGTTCGAGTGCCAAATGCAGAATTTGTTCGAAGCGTTGCACTTGCCTCAGGTCCACTAGCTGTTGGAGCCGCCTGCTTATCTGGAAGACCTGCTCCAAGAAAATCTACTTTCTTTCCAGCCCTAGATAGTGATTATGCAGCGCTCTTTGATCTTGGTGAACTGCCAGAGGGGCCAAGCTCTACCGTTATTGCTATTGAGCAAGAAGGGGCGAGACTGGTGCGTGCGGGAGCAATCTCACTTGCCGACCTGCGCTCTGTAACTGCCAATATTTCAGTTCCCGCCTAGGATTTAGGCCATGTCAGAGACTTTCTTCGGCCCAGATTTCCAAGCTCTTGAGAAACAAGATCCAGAAATTGCTGCAATCTTAATTTCTGAACTTGATAGACAGCGCCAGAATCTTCAGTTAATAGCCAGTGAGAATTTCACATCTCCAGCTGTTCTTGCCGCCCTTGGATCAACTCTTTCAAATAAATACGCTGAAGGCTATCCAGGCAAGCGCTATTACGGAGGATGCGAAGAGGTTGATAAGGCTGAAATAATTGGAATTGCAAGAGCTAAAGAGTTATTCGGAGCAGAACATGCAAATTTGCAACCACACTCTGGAGCAAGTGCCAATGTTGCGGTTTATCAGGCTTTCACAAAGCCTGGCGATACCGTACTTGCTATGTCACTTCCTCATGGTGGTCATTTAACCCATGGATCTAAAGTTAATTTCTCTGGTAAGTGGTTTAACGTTGAATCATATGGAGTAAGGCAAGATAACGAGTTAATTGACTATGACGAGCTTCGCGAAATTGCGCTACGAGTTAAACCAAAGATGATCTGCTCAGGAGCCACTGCCTATCCAAGCTTGATTGATTTTAAAACAGTTAGAAGTATCTGCGATGAAGTTGGGGCAATTATGTGGGTTGATGCAGCTCACTTCATAGGTTTAGTTGCTGGAAAAGCTATTCCTTCACCAGTTGAATATGCAGATGTTGTTTCATTTACTACCCATAAAGTTTTAAGAGGTCCTCGAGGCGGAATGATTTTGAGTAAGGCTGCTCATGCATCTGCCATTGATAAAGCAATATTTCCAGGGATGCAGGGCGGACCGATTATGAGCGCGGTAGCTGCCAAAGCTATTGCCTTAAAAGAATGTGCCACAGCGCAATATCAGGCCTATGCCAAGCAAGTAATTGTTAATGCCAAAGCTCTTGCCCAGTCCTTAGAGGATGAAGGAATGAGAGCAGTATCTGGGGGAACAGAGACTCACCTAGCCCTCATAGATATTCGCTCAACTGGGGTTAATGGAAAAGTAGCAGATGAAAGATGTGGCCGCGCAGGAATTTCACTTAATAAAAATGCCATTCCTTATGATCCTGAATCACCTGCTGTGACAAGTGGAATTAGAGTGGGAACGCCAGCAGTAACTACGCAAGGCATGGGTAGTGAGCAGATGCCATTGATTGCTTCTTTGATAGCTAGAGCTATTAAAGATGGAGAAGATGAGGCAAAGATTGCTCAAATTCGCAAGGAAGTAAATGCACTAACTGCAAAGTTCCCTGTCTATCCAGCCTAATGCGCGAATACCTCTTAACTCTTTTAATTGCTGCAGTACTTACTTATATGTGCACTCCTCTGGTTCGCTCTCTTGCACTGCGCTCAAAGGCTGTTGCATCAGTTAGAGAGCGCGATATTCATACGCAAGAAACCCCACGTTGGGGTGGGGTAGCGATGTGGCTAGCCATGGGAGCAACATTAGTGATGGTAGGTAGCCTTAATTTAGTCGGTAAGGCATACTCTCAAGAACTATTAGGAATATTTCTTGCTTCAACATTTGTGCTTTTAATTGGCGCTTTAGATGATCGCTATGAATTAGATGCAATTACAAAGTTAGCAGGTCAAGGCTTGGCGGCCGCAATTCTTCTAATCTTTGGAATCCAAATTCTCTGGCTTCCAATAGATGGAATCATTGTTCTTCCCACAAATATTGGCCAGCTATTAACAGTAGTTGTGGTTGTTGTAATTATTAATGCGGTTAACTTCATAGATGGTCTAGATGGTCTTGCTACCGGAATTGTTGGTATCTCTGCGGCAGCATTCTTTGGCTTCTCATATCTATTGGCTGTTGAAAATGGCTTTAGCCGGGCTGGCGCGCCATCTCTTGTTACGGCAATTGTCATTGGCTGCTGTCTAGGTTTTCTGCCACATAACACCCATCCAGCAAAGATATTTATGGGTGATTCTGGATCGATGTTTCTAGGTTTACTACTTGCAGCATCAGCTATTACTTTGATGGGCCAAATTGATGCTAACGCAGTATTTGCAGAAAATATTGGACCTGCCGCTCTTCCACTTCTTTTGCCATTTGCAGTTCTTGCTATTCCATTACTTGATCTAGCGCTGGCAGTTCTGCGCAGAGTTAAATCAGGACGTTCGCCCTTTGCTCCCGATCAAGAGCATCTCCATCATAAGTTAATGGCATGGGGAAACTCGCAACAAAGAAGCGCAGTTATTCTCTATTTAGTTACTGCCATGCTTGCACTTCCGGCGATGCTCTCAGCATTTATTCCATTATGGGCAGCGCTTCTAGTTGGCGCTCTACTGCTACTAAGCGCCGTGATTACCACTAAGCGAGAGAAGAAGGTCAAGGCATAGATGGATATTGCATCATCTAATAAACAGATGTGGCGCGGAGCTTTAAGCGCATCACTTGTTGCAACTGTAATCGCAATTGTCTTTTTTACTATTTATTTAGGCGCTCCGGGTTTTTTTGGAAGCACACTTGCAAGTTTTGTGGTTTTGATATTTTTTTCCGTTTCAATCGTTGTTGGGATATTAAGCAGGAACTCAGATCCGATTTCAGTAATGGCCCTTGCCCTAATGTCTTATTTCACCAAGCTCTTGCTAATTGCCCTCTTTCTAATTGCGGTCACTCGCTTAAGCGAGCCTGACTCACTTGATAGGTCTGCCTTTGGGATAAGCGCTCTGGCAATCTCTGCCGCATGGCTATCTGGCGAGGTTCGGGCTTTCTTTAAACTACGACTAGAGTTACCTCAACCTAAGAGCCAATCTAAGGAGTGATGATGAGCAGTAATGAGCCAAAAAGACCGAGCGAAGACAATGCCTTTTGGACCATCTTTGGATACATGCTCTCAGGGCTTCTAATCTGGGGCGGCATTGGCTGGGGGCTGGATCAATGGCTTAATACCGGCTTCTTCCTTCTGGCCGGCCTTCTTTTGGGAATGGGATCAGCTCTTTATCTAGTCTGGCTCCGCTTTGGGCGAAAGTAAGAGAGCCCCCTCAAAATTAAGTAAGGCAAGTAACCCTTTTGACCCCTATTTTGGCTAAATTGAATTTCTCAACCTGGCCACTTGCCCATAGGGTTACCCCGTCTTCCCCATGAATTAAGGTCCAATAACGCTTCAAGGAGTTCTTTCTTGCTTAGTTATGCAGCCGAGGTTGGCAAGGATGAGGGATTTAATCCCCCCGATGCCGGAGACTTCAACCTCCCTCCATTTATTGAAGGTAATGAGTTTGCAACTAAGCCAATTCTTCTAGTTTTTCTCTCGGTAATTTTGATTTCAATCTTCTTCATACTCGCATCAAGAAAAGCCGCATTAGTTCCATCAAAACTCCAATTCGCGGGAGAGTCGGTCTATTCATTTGTTAGAAATGATTTAGGGCGCGAAGTAATTGGCCATGAGTTTATGCGCTTTGTCCCATATCTATTTACTCTCTTTACTTTCATTTTAGTTAATAACGTATTTGGAATTGTTCCTATGCTGCAATTTCCAACAATGTCTAGAATCTCATTTCCTTATGTTCTAGCGGCTTTCACATTCTTTATCTTTCATTATGTGGGAATACGCAAACAAGGTTTCTTCAAATATATGAAAGAGATTATGTTCCTGCCAGGAATTCCAAAACCCGCCTACATCTTGATCACCCCTCTAGAGCTTGCGACTTACTTCTTAGTTCGCCCACTGACTTTAAGTCTTCGTCTCTTTGCCAATATGTTTGCTGGTCACTTATTACTATTGGTATTTATCTTGGGCGGAGAGCACTTGCTGCAGGGAGTAATTGGACTTAAATTGATTAGCCCATTTGCCTTTGCCATCGGTATTGCGCTGACATTCTTTGAATTTATGGTCCAATGCCTGCAGGCCTATATCTTTACGCTTCTAACAGCTCTATATATCGCCGGAGCGTTAGCAGACGAGCATTAAATAAAGAGATTTACTCACGATAACGCTCGGTTATCGTGAAGGATAACGAAGAAGGAAAGGTAAGAAACATGGAAGGCACACTCAACCTGGTCGGTTTTGGCCTGGCAGCGATTGGACCGGGTATTGCAACCGGACTTATTTTCGCCGCATATATCAATGGAGTAGCACGTCAGCCAGAGGCTCGAAGCGTTCTCCAGCCGATCGCATTCCTAGGCTTTGCACTCGCTGAAGCTCTAGCGCTATTCGGTCTAGTTCTAGCATTCGTTCTCTAGAGTCAAGCAAATAAGCATGCGCTCTATTGAATTGGCGGCAGAGGAGTTAAATCCTTTAATTCCGCATACCGCAGAGATAATTGTTGGCTTCATCGCCTTCTCACTTCTCTATATGGTGCTGCGACGCGCAGTTGTTCCACGTTTTGAAAAAGCATTTGCAGAAAGAACGGATGCGATTCAAGGCGGTATGGAGCGAGCAGAGAAGGCTCAGCTTGAAGCAGAGGCAGCTCTTAAGCAATATAAAGCTCAACTCCAAGATGCTCGCGGCGAGGCTGCAAGCATTAGAGATGAAGCTAGAGCGCAAGGGGCTGCAATCATTGAAGAGATGCGAGTCAAAGCTCAAGAAGAGGCAACTCGTATCGCTGCAAGCGCGCAAGCTGCCATTGAGTCAGAGCGTCAAGCAGCGCTTACCTCACTTCGTAATGAAGTCGGAACTCTTGCAACGCAGTTAGCATCAAAGATTGTCGGAGAAGCTCTCGATGACCAGGTCCGTCAATCAAGAATTGTTGATCGTTTCCTTGAAGATCTGGAGAAGAGTAAGTAAAAATGAGTAGAGCAATGGCAGCACTGGGTGGGGCGTCACGCCAATCACTTATCGCTGCTCGCAAATCACTTGATGAGCTCTTAAAGGGCTTATCAGCAGCAGATGCTTCAGCGCTCTCTGCTCAGTTATTTGCCGTTGTTGCAACTCTTGATTCCTCAACTCCACTTCGCCGCGCACTAACTGATAACTCAAGGGATGCTAATTCCAAAGCAGAACTTGCGAAAGAACTCTTTGCTAAGAGCACATCCGATCTGAGCATCAAGCTGCTCATTAGCCTCACCGCCCTTCGTTGGTCGAGCCCATCGAATCTTGGTGATGTAATTGAGCAATTAGCGGTTGAAGCTGAGGCATCAGTTGCTAATCAAAATAACGAGCTAGATCGACTTGAGGAGGAGATTTTTCAGTTCTCAAGAATCGTGGCTAGTGATCTAGAACTTCGTCAGATTCTCAACTCTTCAAAGTATTCAAGTGAGGGCAAGCGAGTGCTTGTTGCAAAATTATTGGCATCAAAGGTATGTCCTTCAACTTCAAGACTTCTTGCCTCATTGGTAAGTGGAATGCGGGGAAGAAGTATTGAAAAAACTATCGCCTTTTATGCCAGCGCCGCTGCTGCAAGAAAAATGAGAGTAATTGCTCATGTTAAGAGCGCAGTGGAGTTAAGCCAAGCGCAGAAAGACAAATTAGCAAGCAGCCTCTCTGGCAAGATTGGGCAGCCAGTGAGATTAAATGTTGAACTAGATCCTAAAGTTTTGGGTGGTCTATCCATCCGATTTGCAGATGAATTGATTGACGCCACAATCGTCAATCGTTTGGCCGACGCGGGCAGAGCGCTCGCAGTATAGGGAGAGAAAAAATCATGGCGGAATTAACGATTCGACCTGAAGAGATTCGTGATGCCTTAGCAAACTTTGTTAAGTCATACGATCCAGGTAGCGCATCACGCGATGAGATAGGTACCGTCGTTGTAGCTGGCGATGGCATTGCTCGCGTGGAAGGACTTCCATCGACAATGACTAATGAGCTTTTAAAGTTTGAAAATGACACCTTAGGACTTGCGCTAAACCTTGATGTGCGCGAAATCGGTGTTGTTATCTTGGGTGAGTTCACCGGAATCGAAGAGGGAACCACAGTTCGCCGCACTGGAGAGATTCTCTCTGTTCCTGTTGGTGATGGCTTTTTAGGAAGAGTTGTTGACGCCCTCGGTCGCCCAATTGATGGCAAAGGCGAAATCAAGGCAGAAACTACTCGCGCACTTGAACTACAAGCCCCATCAGTTGTTCAAAGACAGCCAGTTAAAGAGCCATTAGCTACTGGAATTAAAGCAATTGATGCGATGACTGCAATCGGCCGCGGTCAGCGTCAGCTAATCATTGGAGATCGTCAGACTGGAAAGACTGCGGTTGCAATTGACACCATTATTAACCAGCGTGATAACTGGCGAAGTGGTGATAAAAAGAAGCAGGTTAAATGTATTTATGTAGCAATTGGTCAGAAGGGTTCAACTATCGCATCTGTTAAAGGAGCGCTAGAGGAAGCTGGAGCGATGGAGTACACAACAATTGTTGCAGCGCCAGCATCTGATCCAGCAGGATTTAAATACCTCGCTCCTTACACCGGCTCTGCCATTGGTCAGCACTGGATGTATGGCGGAGGCCATGTACTAATTGTTTTTGATGATCTCTCCAAGCAAGCAGAGGCTTATCGATCCGTCTCGCTCTTGCTTCGCCGTCCACCAGGTCGTGAGGCATATCCTGGCGATGTCTTCTACTTACACTCCCGTCTTCTTGAGCGCTGTGCAAAGCTATCTGATGAGCTAGGTGGCGGCTCAATGACTGGTCTTCCAATTATTGAAACAAAAGGTAATGACGTTTCAGCCTTCATTCCGACAAACGTTATTTCAATTACCGATGGACAGTGCTTCCTTGAAACCGATCTCTTTAACTCAGGAGTTCGTCCTGCTATCAACGTTGGTATCTCGGTCTCTCGCGTTGGTGGTTCTGCTCAGACTAAAGCGATGAAGAAGATTGCTGGTCGCCTACGTCTTGATCTTGCACAATTTCGCGAGCTAGAGGCATTCGCTGCCTTTGGTTCAGATCTTGATGCAGCATCAAAGGCGCAGTTAGAGCGCGGTGCACGTTTGGTGGAGCTACTTAAGCAGCAGCAATACACACCATTCTCACTAGAGAGAATGATTGTCTCGATCTGGGCTGGAACCACAGGACAGCTAGATTCGATTCCAGTTGCTGATATCCGCCGCTTTGAATCAGAGTTTCTTGATTATGTTGGGCGCGAACAAAAGGCCATCTTTGATGTTATCGCTGAGAGCAAAGAGCTAAGCGATGACACTGTTTCCAAATTGACCGCAGCTATCAATACCTTCAAAGAGCAATTTGCTTCTTCATCAGCATCTGCTGTTAATGAGGCCCCTGCTCAAGCAGAGGGCAGCGATGGCACCGAGCAGATTACGAAATATAAGAAGTAGATAAATGGGCGCTCAACTACGCATCTATCGTCGACGCATTCGCTCCGTTAAAGCGACTAAGAAGATTACGCGTGCCATGGAGTTAATCTCGGCATCGCGTATCGTCAAAGCGCAGCAACGAGTAGCAGCATCGACCCCGTACGCAAATGAATTAACGCGTGCAGTGAGCGCAGTTGCCACATTTTCAAATACTGATCACCCACTAACTACTGAATCGACAAATCCAAAGCGAGCCGCGGTATTAATCATTACTGCAGATCGAGGTATGGCTGGGGCTTATTCATCAAGTGCTATTAAGGAAGCAGATGGCCTAGTCATCACACTTAAGGAGCGCGGACTTGAGGTAAATACCTATCTGGTGGGAAGAAAAGCAGTTAACTACTTTAAATTCCGTAATCGCCCAATAAAGAATTCTTGGACTGGCTTTTCTGATAATCCAACTTATGCTCATGCTAAAACAATTGCTGATGAGTTGATTCCTGCATTTATTGCAGATGCCATAACTGATGTAAATGGCGTGGATGAACTTCATATTGTTTATACCGAATTTAGATCAATGATTGCTCAGATTGCGATGAATAAACGGATGCTTCCGCTAGAAGTGGTTGAAGCTGAAGGCCCAGCGCCTGCAGGCCTATTACCAATGTATGAATTTGAACCAAATGCAGCAGAAGTACTCAACGCCCTTCTGCCACGTTATATCGAATCGCGCGTTTATAACGCTCTTCTGCAATCGGCAGCTTCCGAACATGCAGCAAGGCGACGTGCGATGAAGTCAGCAACAGATAATGCTGACGAGCTAATAAAGTCGTTGACCAGACTTGCAAACGCGGCCCGTCAGGCCGAAATTACGCAAGAAATCAGTGAAATCGTCGGCGGCGCAGACGCGCTCGCCTCAGCAAGCGCAGGGAGCGAATAATGACAACTAAGACAGCAACCGGACGCGTAGCGCGCGTAATTGGACCGGTCGTTGATATCGAATTTCCAGCAGATTCGATGCCTGCGATCTATAACGCGTTAAACGTAGAGGTAACACTTGGCGGTGAGATGCGAAAGCTCACACTAGAAGTTGCCCAGCACATTGGCGATAACTTGGTGCGCGCTATCTCAATGCAACCAACCGACGGAATGGTTCGTGGCGTTGAAGTAAGTGATACCGGAGCGGCAATCTCTGTTCCAGTCGGAGATGTCACAAAGGGCCATGTATTTAACGCCCTCGGTGAATCACTCGATGTGCCAACCTCATCTCTTGATATCAAAGAGCGATGGCCAATTCATAGAACTGCTCCGGCCTTTGATCAACTTGAATCAAAGACTGAGATGTTTGCAACCGGAATTAAGGTTATCGATCTACTAACTCCTTATGTTAAAGGTGGAAAGATTGGTCTCTTTGGCGGCGCTGGTGTTGGTAAAACAGTTCTTATCCAAGAAATGATTTATCGCGTTGCTGAAAACTTCGGTGGCGTTTCGGTATTCGCTGGCGTTGGAGAGCGTACTCGAGAAGGTAACGATCTCTTTTTGGAAATGACTGAAACCGGAGTTATCAATAAGACAGCTCTAGTCTTTGGTCAGATGGATGAGCCACCTGGAACGCGTCTTCGCGTTGCACTTTCAGCTCTAACAATGGCTGAGTATTTCCGTGATGTGCAGAAGCAAGATGTGCTCCTGTTTATCGATAACATCTTCCGCTTTACTCAAGCCGGATCTGAAGTTTCAACACTTCTTGGTCGTATGCCATCTGCTGTGGGATATCAGCCAACTCTGGCTGATGAAATGGGCGTGCTTCAGGAGCGTATTACTTCAACAAGAGGCCACTCAATCACCTCGATGCAGGCGATTTATGTCCCAGCCGATGACATTACAGACCCAGCACCACACACCACATTTACCCACCTTGATGCCACCACAGTTCTATCTCGTCCAATTTCAGAACTTGGTATCTATCCTGCGGTGGATCCACTTGACTCAACTTCACGCATTCTTGACCCTCGCTACATTGGAGAGAATCACTTCCGAGTAGCAAACCGCGTGAAGCAGATCTTGCAGAGATATAAAGATCTTCAAGACATCATCGCCATCCTTGGTATCGATGAACTATCTGAAGAAGATCGAATTCTCGTTGGTCGCGCTCGTCGTATCCAGCGCTTCCTATCTCAAAATACTTTCGTAGCTAAAGTCTTCACCGGACTTGATGGTTCATTTGTTCCACTAACTGAAACCATTGCGGCCTTTGATGCGCTAGCTAATGGAGATTATGACCATATTCCAGAGCAGGCCTTCTTTATGTGCGGCGGTCTAGAGGATGTCGAACGTAAAGCTGCAGAGTTGGCAAAGAAGTAAGAGATGTCTGATAAAACGCTAACCGTTGAGTTCGTAACGCCAGAGAAGCGAGTCTTCTCTGGCAAAGCGATCTCCCTCTCTGCGAGAACGCTAGAAGGTGATCTAGGAATATTGGTAGATCACGCACCACTTCTTGGAGTTTTAGTAGATGGCAAGGTCAGCATTGAAGGCGTTGATGGCAGCGTGCAAGAGTTTGAAGTAAGTGGCGGCTTTATCTCAGTTGCCAATAATCGTATCTCGGTCTTAGGCGAGAGTGCGACGCAGTAGCTCTCTTTTTATTGCTCTTGCGCTCATACTTAGCGCTGGGCCGGCACTTGCGCATTACCCAGTCAATCTAAAAGCTTCACATAACACTGTCTCTAAGAGCCCAATTTTGCTTGATGGCACAATCTCATTTGCTGTTTATGCAGACTTTTCTAAGGCTAATGAGAAGCGAAGCGTTCGTTTTGCCTTAAAACAAGGCGATGAATTAAACGTCGAATACTTGATAGTTGATGCTATGCCTACTAATAAATTAAAGAGCTCCAAACTTCCCTCCATCGCTATAACTACTCCATCTGGAAAGAAAATAGTTATGAAGATTTATGAGCGCTCTCCTTTTTATGAACCATATGGCAAGAAGAATTACATCTTTCTCTCAAGGATTTCTCAAGGCGGCGAAGCTGGTATCTACTCAATCACAGCCACTGCAAAGGCAAGGTCCTCAGTTGTGATTGCAATTGGCAGAACTGAAACCAGAGGCGAGTATTTAGAAGTTGGAAGCAGCGCTGGAACTTGTTCAGCTGCCCGAAAAAAAGAAGAGATGATCTCTGAAGCTAGAGCTAAGCAGCTGATCTCTATGAGCGAGCTTGAGGCAGAGGTTTGCGCAGCTGCTAACTCTTGGCTTTATCGAATCGGTGAGAAAGATGGCGAAGGATTTCCGATTACTCAAGATTATCGAACTAATAGAGTGACGGTAACTATTGAGTCAGGCTTTATTACAAAAGTGAGCGTTGGATAGAGTC
>Ga0209358_10001820_pt1 | contig 16664 bp, 17 predicted proteins | sample LauGreFa1BDMLBSN_2_FD_187574 | JGI IMG/M metagenome (GOLD analysis project Ga0209358, IMG submission 187574) | Freshwater lake microbial communities from Lake Michigan, USA - Fa13.BD.MLB.SN (SPAdes) (version 2) | ecosystem: Environmental > Aquatic > Freshwater > Lake | place: Lake Michigan, USA... | reverse complement strand
GAGGCGCCAGCGGGGATTCAGGCGGACTTGAACGGGTTGCGTTCAGCCAGCGTACGGCCATGTTCATCGAGCAACGCCGTTTCACGCTCCAGATAGCGGCTGACGGCCTCTGCGAATTCGGGATGCGCCAGCCAGTGCGCCGACTGCGTGGTGACCGGGAGCAGGCCGCGCGCCATCTTGTGTTCGCCCTGCGCGCCGCCCTCGAATACCTGCAGGCCTCGCGCGATGGCGTATTCAATGGCTTGGTAATAGCATGTCTCAAAATGCAGCATGGGGTGATGCTCGACGGCGCCCCAGTGCCGGCCATAGAGTCGGGTCGCGTTGCGTACCAGCAGGGAGGCGGCGACGGGTTGGCCTTCGCGCAATGCGCGGACCAATACGAAATTCTCGGGCATTGCAGCACCGACGCTCTGGAAAAACGCCAGACTGAGGTAGGGAGCGGAGTGGTGTTCGCGGTATGTCTGGCGGTAGCAGCGATGGAAAAATTTCCAGTCCTGTTCGCCGATGGCTGGACCCTCGAGCCAGTCAAATTGGATGCCGGCATCACGCACCTTGCGCCGTTCCTGACGGATTTTTTTACGCTTGTCGTGACTGAGCTGCGACAAAAACTGTTCAAAGTCAGCGTAGCCGTCGTTGCGCCAGTGAAATTGCAGGCCCTGCCGCAGCATCAGTCCGTGGCGTCTGAGATCGTCGAGGTCCGCTCCCGATGGGAACAGGATGTGCAGCGACGAGATCCCGTTTTGTCCTGCCAGTTCCATGGCGCCGGCGATCAGGCGGTCGCGATGATGTGACTCCGCGGCAAGAATGCGCGCGCCGACCACCGGGGTAAAGGGTATGGCGCTGAGCAGTTTCGGGTAGTAGGTCAGGCCGTGGCGCTGGTAGGCATCTGCCCAGGCCCAATCGAACACATATTCGCCGTAGGAGTGCTGCTTCAGATAAAGCGGCATGGCGCCAACCAGCGCATCCCCGTCTTTGAGCAGCAGATACTGCGGGGTCCAGCCTGTGTCCGGGCATGCGCAACCTGATTCGTGCAAGGCGTGTAGGAAGGCGTATTGCAGGAAAGGATCGTCGCCGGCCAGCCGGTTCCAGGCTTGCGGATCAACGTCATCAAGGGATGTTGCGACTTGCAGGTTCACGTCGGCGTCGCGTCAAAAGGTATGCGTGTCGATGATATATTAGCGCTATGAAAATAGCGATTGCACAACTGAACGTTGCGGTGGGTGATCTCGATGGCAATGCTGCGAAAATCAGCGATGCCGCCCGCCGTGCAAAAGCAGCAGGCGCCAGCCTGTTGCTGACCACCGAACTGGCATTATCGGGTTATCCGCCGGAAGACCTGCTGTTGCGGGATGATTTTTTCCAGGCTTGCGACCGCGTGTTCCAGCGGCTGATCGCGGAAGTCACCGGCATTACTCTCGTGCTGGGCCACCCCCACCAGATCGGCGGCAAGCGCTACAACGCGGCTTCGGTGATTCGTGACGGAAAGATCATTGCGACCTACCTGAAACGCACGTTACCCAATTACACGGTGTTCGACGAGGAGCGCTACTTTGATTCCGGCGACGCGCCTTGCGTGTTCGAACATGAGGGTGTGCGCATCGGCATCAATATCTGCGCCGACGTCTGGGAAGAGCCTGCGGCCCGGGCGGCTCGTGATGCCGGGGCCCAGCTGTTGTTGGTGCTGAATGCATCCCCTTACCACGTCAATAAACAGCTGACGCGTTATGAAGTGGTTCGTGAACGTATCGGCAAGACCGGCATGGCAGTGGTGTATGCCAACCAGGTTGGCGGCCAGGATGAGCTGGTGTTTGATGGTGCCTCTTTTGCGGTTGACGGCCGCGGCGAGTTGACGCATCAGTTTCCGGCTTTCAAGGAGGTGGTGGCGCTGGTTGAACTGGCCGGTGGTATGCCGAAGAAGGGTGAAATCGCCCCGGTGACCACGCTGGAGCAGGATGTTTACGCTGCGCTGACCATGGGTGTGCGTGACTATCTGGGCAAAAATGGATTCCCCGGCGCGCTGCTCGGTTTGTCCGGCGGCATCGATTCGGCACTGACGCTGGCGGTGGCGGTGGATGCGTTGGGCGCGGACAAGGTTCATGCGGTGATGATGCCTTCGCAATACACCGCGGGTATGAGTTGCGAGGATGCCAAGGCGCAGGCGCAGATCATGGGCGCCAAGTATTCGGAAATCGCGATCCGTCCGATGTTCGATTGCTTCCGCACTGCACTCGCAGACGAGTTTCGGGGGCTGAAGGAAGATGTCACTGAAGAAAATCTGCAGGCACGCATCCGCGGCACACTGCTGATGGCGATGTCGAACAAGACCGGTGCGATTGTGCTGACTACCGGTAATAAAAGCGAAATGGGTACCGGCTATGCCACGCTGTATGGCGACATGGCGGGCGGTTTTGCGGTGCTCAAAGACATCAAGAAGACGCTGGTTTACCGGTTGTGTGAATACCGCAATGCGCTGAGCCCGGTGATTCCGCGGCGTGTGATCGAGCGTCCGCCGTCGGCTGAGCTGCGGCCAGATCAGAAGGATCAGGACAGCCTGCCGCCCTATGACGTGCTGGACGCAATCATGGAGGCTTATGTCGAGCAGTATCGCAGTCCGCAGGAGATCATTGCCATGGGTTTTGCGCAAGCTGATGTCGATAAAGTGGTCAGGCTGCTGCGGATCAGCGAATACAAGCGGCGCCAGGCGCCGGTCGGTATCCGCATCACCAACCGCGGCTTCGGCAAGGACTGGCGTTACCCCATTACCAACAAGTTCAGGCACTAAGCGCAGGCATCAGGGTCCTGTGATATTCTTTTTGTCATTCCACTGCGTTTTCGGGAGTCACTATGAAAAAAATCGAGGCTATTTTCAAGCCGTTCAAGCTGGATGAAGTGCGTGAGGCGTTGTCCGAAATCGGCGTCAGCGGACTCACCGTAACCGAGGTCAAGGGATTCGGCCGGCAGAAGGGGCACACCGAGCTTTATCGCGGCGCGGAATACGTTGTCGATTTTCTACCCAAGGTCAAAGTCGAGGTTGTCGTTGCCGACAAGATGCTCGATGCCGCCATCGACGCGATGGTGAAGGCTGCCCGTACCGGCAAGATTGGTGACGGCAAGATTTTTGTCAGCGATGTGTCCCAGGTGATCCGTATCCGTACCGGCGAGACCGACGAGGCCGCAGTCTAGTTTTACTGCATTACTTGGTGCTGTTGCGGGCTCCTCGCAGCAGCACCAGTACCGCGCCGCCACCGCCTTCGGTCTGCGGCGCCTGGCAGTAGGCCAACACTTCATCGCGCTGCGCCAGCCACCCCGACAGTTTTTTCTTCAATACCGGTTCGCGGTTTGGTGAACTCAGCCCTTTTCCATGCACGATGCGCACGCAGCGCAGGCCGTTGCGTAAGGCGTGCGCGAGGAATGCTGCGGTAAGAATTCGCGCTTCCGCTGCGGTATGTCCATGGAGATCCAGATGATCTTGGATTTTCCAGTGGCCGCGCCGCAGTTTGCGGATGTGCTGCTGTGACAAACCGTCGCGGCGGAACAGCAGCTCCTCACCTGTTTCCAGGCCCTGTTCCCAGGCGGGGTGGTCGCTGAGCGTATCGAGGAGGGCCTCCTGATCGTCCCGTTGCCGTTGAGCGGCAACGGGGCGGGGTTTGGGGCGGATCAGGGATGCGCGATTAGTCGGGGCGAGCGGTTTTACATCCGCCAGTGCGGCGCGCAGCAGTTCGGATTCTTCAGGGGCGATGGATGCGCTGTGCGGCTGTTTCCGTTTCACAGCGCATCTCCTCAGGTTCTGGCCGCGGTCAGACCAGGCCCTTGCTTTCCAGGTAGCGCTGCGCGTCGAGTGCTGCCATGCAGCCGGTGCCGGCGCTGGTGACCGCCTGACGGTAGACATGATCCTGTACATCGCCGGCGGCGAATACGCCCGGAATGCTGGTTGCGGTGGCGTTGCCAGCGTTGCCGCCGTGGGTCTCGATATAGCCGTTTTTCATGTCGAGCTGACCCTCGAAAATATCCGTATTCGGCTTGTGACCGATGGCAATGAACACGCCTTGCAGTTGCTTGTCGGTCGTGGCACCGGTCTTGGCGTGTTTGATGCGCATGCCGGTGACGCCGGTGTTGTCGCCGAGCACTTCATCGAGCACGTGATCCCACATGACCGTGGCTTTGCCAGAGGCGACGCGCTCGTTCAGCTTGTCGATGAGAATGGCTTCAGCGCGGAACTTGTCGCGGCGGTGGACGATGGTGACGTGTTTGGCGATGTTGGTAAGGTAGAGCGCTTCTTCAACCGCGGTGTTGCCGCCGCCGATAACTGCTACATCCTGATTCTTGTAAAAGAAGCCGTCGCAGGTTGCGCAGCCGGACACGCCTTTGCCCATGAACTTTTCTTCCGAGGGCAGGCCGAGGTACATCGCGGACGCGCCGGTGGCGATGATCAGGGCGTCGCAGGTGTAAGTGCCCTGATCGCCGATCAGCGTAATCGGGGTTTCCTTCAGTTTCACGGTGTGGATGTGGTCGAAGATCATTTCGGTGTTGAACCGTTCCGCGTGTTTCTGAAAGCGCGCCATCAGATCCGGACCCTGCACGCCGTCGGCGTCAGCCGGCCAGTTATCCACATCCGTGGTGGTCATCAGCTGGCCACCCTGAGCCATGCCGGTGATCAGCACGGGTTTGAGGTTTGCGCGGGCGGCGTAGACCGCCGCAGAGTAGCCGGCGGGGCCGGAGCCGAGGATGAGGACGCGGCAATGTTTTGTCGTTGTGGTCATGGGATTTTGGCTAAAAAGCGATGAAAGTTATAAAAATGGTGTAAACCGCGACTTTAACAGGTTGGTGTTGCAGCTGCGATTGCAATGCGGTGGGAGGGGGGCTGCGTTTAACCTCGGGTTAATGACTATTGCCGGCTAATCTGGCAACATCATCTTTAACACCAATAGAACGGCGATATGCCACACAGGGAAATCCAACGGATTGTGACAAGCTAAAATGCTACCGCCCATTATTCCCAACCCGCAAATCCTTAAAACCGTACCGTTGCTGTCGTCTTTTACCGACCAGCAGATCGCTACGCTGGCTTCCTGTGTGCAGCATCGCAGTTATCCCCGCGGAGCCTTGATTCTCCGAGCAGGGGAGGAGACCGACGCGCTTTACGTCATTCTTTCAGGGCGAGTTAAGGTACTGATTCCCGATGAAGAGGGGCGGGAAGTCATCCTGACCATGCTGGGTTCGCAGGACTTTGTCGGCGAAATGGGCCTGCTGGATGAATTGCCGAGTTCCGCAACAGTAGAAACACTCGAGCCCTGTGACATGCTGCGTATCCCGCGCACTGCCTTCATGTCCTGTATGGAAAGTCATAGTGACGTTGCCATGCAGGTAATGAAAAATCTGGTCAAGCGGCTGCGTGATGCTGACCGCAAAATTGAAAGCCTGGCTTTGATTGATGTTTACGGTCGTGTCGCCCGTTTGATCATTGATATGGCGGAGCTGACCGACGGGTCCTGGGTTGTGCCCAAGGCGCCTGCCAAGCAGGAAATTGCACGCATGATCGGCGCATCCCGTGAGATGGTCAGCCGGGTCATCAAGGATTTGCAGGAAAAAAACCTGATCCGCACCGACAAGCGCAAAATCATTGTTATAGATCGCCAGTCGATGGCACACCGGGGCTCCGCCTGAGCTGATGGATGTGCCGGGATACTCCCCGGACGGTCGAATTTTCTATGCAATGTGATATTTTTCACATTTAATTCAATCGGTTGTGGCACTGTTCCTGGTTGCGACCGGCCTTTATGGTATTAAAATGAGCTTATACGGGCGATTGCGTTCGGTGATCCGAGTGGTGCCGGGAGTGCACCAAAGGGAGATAGACAAATGAATTCGATCCAGGGGTTGCTCAAGGTTGTTGCGTCGTTTGCATTGACCTTGGTTGCCGCATCGGCTTTTGCCGCCGGTGCCGGTGTCATTACCCACCTGAGTGGAACCATGTCGGTTCAGCGTCCGGACGGCTCTGTGCGCATCCTGTCGCAGAAATCCGAAGTCCAGCCCGGAGATGTGTTGACTACCCAGCGCGACAGTTACGCGCAAATCAACTTTACCGACGGTAGCGCGGCAACCATGCGTCCGAACACCACGATGAAGCTGGAAGCCTATTCGTTTACCCAGGAGCAGCCTCAGGGCGATGCGATGTTCATGCGTCTGATCAAGGGCGGTTTGCGGACGGTGACCGGCCTGATCGGCAAGCGTGGCGACCAGGATGCCTACAAAATCGGCACATCGACTGCAACGATCGGTATTCGCGGTTCCACGGGCGAGCAAGTTGTGGTTGGCCCCGGCGATGGCGGCAAGCTTCCTCCTGGCACCTATCACAATACACTTACCGGCAGCTACATCATGCGAACCGAAGCCGGTGAACAGTTGATTGGAGAGGGCCAGTTCGCATTCGCCAAAGATCTTAAAACGCCACCGGTTCTGCTGCCCGGCGATCCCGGCCTCAATTTGAGCCAGTTGCCCTTCACTCTCGGCGTCGGTGGCGGCGCGGTTAGAGGCGGTGCCAGCCAGGAGTGCACCGTCCGCTGATCGAGGTCTTCAGCCACTTACGACAAACCCCGCTTCCGGCGGGGTTTGTTTTTGGTGGCGGACCGTAATCAATGGCGGATTCGCACCGTGCTGCCGGAATACGGGGTTTTTCACTTATAATCATCGGGTTAATTCAATTAGAAGATTCTGGAACACCGAAGCTGATGCCAGCTGACAAAACACTCGATGCCAAGGTGGCGCGCAATCCCTTGCCACCCAAGATAGCTGCGCTGGTCAGGGAATCCTGGTGGCTGGCATTTCTTGCCGTAGCCCTTTATCTGCTGCTGGTGCTGTTTACGTTTCACAAGGGCGATCCTGGCTGGTCGCATAGCGTCGTTCCGGATCACATCGAGAATGCGGGTGGCGTGGTCGGTGCGTATCTCGCTGATCTTCTGTTGTTCGTGTTCGGGATTTCTTCTTACTGGTGGGTCGTACTTTGCGGCGCCCTCGTACTTTGGGGATTCCGGCGTATCGAAACCGTGCTGGAAAGTGACGACCGTCGTTCTTACGCGGTCGCGCTGGTCGGCTTTGTCGTCCTGCTGGTTTCCAGCTGCGGCGTGGAGTCGCTGCGCCTCTATAGCCTGAAAGCAGCTTTGCCCGGCGCACCGGGTGGTGCACTGGGTGCTGTGGTCGGCAACGGCCTGGCCGGCCTGGCCGGGTTTACCGGCGCAACGCTACTACTGCTGGCTCTTTTTGCTGCGGGTCTGAGTTTGTTTACAGGGACTTCCTGGCTGGCCGTCATCGAGCGTGTCGGTGACTGGTCCGAACGCCTTTATGCTTTTGTGATCACCAAGCTGCAGGAACGTGAGGATCGCAAGGCCGGCGAAGTGGCCGTAGTCGCGCGCAAGGGCGCGGTCGAGGACAGCAAGAAGAAAATAGAGGCCCACGAACCGGTGCGCATCGAGCCGCCGCGTGTCGAGATTCCTAAATCGGCACGGGTGCAGAAGGAAAAGCAGGTTCCGCTGTTTGAAGAACTGCCTGATAGCCTGTTGCCGCCACTCAAGTTGCTGGATCCGGCGGATGAAAATATCGAAACCGTTTCGCCGGACACTCTCGAATTCACGTCGCGCCTGATTGAAAAGAAACTGCTCGATTTCGGCGTCGAGGTGAAAGTGCTCGCGGCATATCCGGGGCCTGTGGTCACCCGCTTTGAGATTGAACCCGCCGTTGGTGTCAAAGGCAGCCAGATCATTAACCTCGTTCGCGATCTGGCTCGCGCGCTGTCGGTGCTGAGCATCCGAGTTGTAGAGACCATACCCGGCAAAAGCTGCATGGGTCTGGAGATACCCAATCCCAAGCGGCAGATGGTGCGTCTGTCGGAGATTCTCAGCTCCCAGGTCTATGCCGACATGGCTTCCCCGCTGACCATGGCGCTGGGCAAGGATATTGCCGGCCATCCGATCGTTGCCGATCTGGCCCGCATGCCGCACTTGCTGGTTGCCGGCACCACGGGATCCGGTAAATCGGTGGCGATCAATGCGATGATCCTGTCGCTGCTCTACAAGGCGCCGCCTTCGCAGGTCCGGCTGATCCTTGTCGATCCGAAAATGCTCGAGCTTTCCGTTTACGAAGGTATTCCGCATCTGCTGGCGCCGGTGGTTACCGACATGCGTCAGGCAGCCAACGCGCTGAACTGGTGTGTCGGCGAGATGGAGCGCCGTTACAAGCTGATGTCGGCGCTGGGCGTGCGCAATATGGCGGGCTTCAACCAGAAAGTGCGAGAAGCCATCAAGAAAAAAACACCGCTCAACAACCCGATTGCATCGACCCCGGAAAACCCGGTGCCCTTGCTCGAAATGTCAATGATCGTGGTGGTCATCGATGAACTGGCCGACTTGATGATGGTGGTTGGCAAAAAGGTCGAAGAACTGATTGCGCGTCTGGCGCAGAAGGCACGTGCGGCCGGAATCCACTTGATTCTCGCCACGCAACGGCCTTCAGTGGATGTCATCACAGGCTTGATCAAGGCCAACATCCCGACGCGGATCGCATTCCAGGTTTCGGCAAAGGTCGATTCGCGTACGATTCTTGACCAGGGCGGGGCCGAAGCCTTGTTGGGGCAAGGCGATATGCTGTATCTGCCGCCGGGGCAGGGCTATCCCCAGCGTGTCCACGGTGCCTTCGTTGATGATCAGGAAGTGCACAAGGTTGTCGAGCATCTGAAGGGGCTGGCCAAGCCGCAATACATCGACGAAGTGCTGGAAAGTCCGGAAGCGGCTTCTGAGGGCAGCGTTGACGGCGGTGAGGGCGGTGATGTCGAAGCCGATCCGCTGTATGACCAGGCCGTGGCGATTGTGCTCAAGACCCGCAGGCCGTCGATTTCGCTGGTGCAGCGCCATCTGCGCATCGGTTATAACCGCGCGGCACGCCTGATCGAGCAGATGGAACGCGCCGGTCTGGTGTCGACGATGCAGTCCAACGGCAACCGCGAAGTGTTGGCTCCGCCCTCGACTTCCGATGGCGATTGAGTACTGATTTTTGCGCATCCGGCAAACTTTTTGCCTGCGGCGTGATCTGACTCTCCATGATGAAACGTCTTCTGCTGTTACTGCTGTTACTGCTGTTGCTGACTCCCCTGGTGCATGCCGCAGATGAGTCTGCGCGCGGCATGGCTTTTGAGGTGTACATCCGCCTGGAGCACGGCATGACCGAAGGTGACCTGGTATTACGCGCCGGCAAGCCCGATCACCAGTCCAATGACAATGTCCGCGAAGGCTTGAAGTCCTACTATTACTACCCGACGACTTCCAATCCTTACCTGACAACCATCACCCTGCGCTCGGGCCGGATCGCCAACATCGAACGCGTACGCCGGAGCCAGTAATGCGACTGCTGTTTATCCTGTTTTGTCTGATACCGCTGTCGGCGTCCGCCGCCGCAACCGATGCGCTGAAGGTTTTTCTCAATCAGACGCAGACGGTCAAAGCGCGCTTCGCGCAGATGGTGCTCGATAAAAATCTGAAACCGCTGCAGCAGGCGCAGGGTGTCATGCAATTTTCCCGTCCCGGCAAATTCCGCTGGGATTACGTCAAACCCTACGAGCAGGTCATCGTCGGTGACGGCACTCGGCTGTGGATTTATGACAAGGACCTCAACCAGGTCACGGTGCGCAAACTGGACGGGGCCCTGGGTGCAAGTCCTGCTGCGTTGCTCTCCGGCAGCAACGATCTGGAGCGCGACTACAAGCTTAGCAATCTGGGCATGGACAAGGGGCTCGACTGGCTGGAGGCCATTCCCAAAAACCGCGATACGGTGTTCGAACGCGTTCGCATGGGATTCGGCAAATCAGGCCTTGAAGCGATGGAACTCCGTGACCAGTTTGGTCAGGTCACGGTGATTACTTTTGCCGACGTTGAACGCAATCCGCGCATCTCTGCTGATGTTTTCCGTTTCACGCCGCCCAAGGGTGCGGACGTGATTTCCGAGTGAGTGACCTGTTCGCAAAGCGCGAGCCTGAAGCGCCGCTGGCGGAACGCCTGCGGCCGCGCACGCTGGACGAAGTGGTTGGTCAGCAGCATCTGCTAGGGGCCGGCAAACCGCTGAGACTGGCGTTCGAAGCCGGCAAACCGCATTCGATGATCCTGTGGGGCCCACCCGGCGTTGGCAAGACCACGCTGGCGCGCCTGATGGCACAGGCCTTCGAAGCGGAATTCATCGCGATCTCCGCAGTCCTCTCCGGCGTGAAGGAAATCCGCGAAGCCGTTGCGCGTGCCGAAGCCGTATTGCAGCAGTCCGGACGCCGGACTATCCTGTTTGTGGATGAGGTGCATCGCTTCAACAAGTCGCAGCAGGATGCCTTCCTGCCGTTTGTGGAGCAGGGGCTGATCACCTTCATTGGCGCTACTACCGAGAACCCGTCGTTTGAAGTGAACGGCGCTTTACTGTCGCGTGCTGCGGTTTATGTGCTGCAGCCGCTGACTACAGCCGACCTTGCTGAGCTGGTGGCGCGGGGTGTATCCAAGTCATTGTTTTTATTTACTTTATCGGAGGCTGCGCGCGACAGCCTCGTGGCCTATGCCGATGGGGATGCACGCCGTCTGCTGAATCTTGTGGAGCAGGTGTCCACGGCTGCGGAGCAGACCAAACGAACCGAAGTCGATGATGATTTCGTCAAGCAGACGCTGACGCAAAGCCTGCGTCGCTTCGATAAAGGCGGCGACGCGTTTTACGACCAGATTTCAGCGCTGCATAAATCGGTTCGCGGTTCATCACCTGATGCTGCGCTGTACTGGTTGACGCGCATGCTCGATGGCGGTGCTGATCCGCTGTACATGGGGCGGCGTCTGATCCGCATGGCCGTGGAAGACATCGGGCTCGCAGATCCGCGTGCGCTGCGCGTGGCGTTGGATGCCTGTGAAACTTATGAACGTCTCGGCACGCCCGAAGGTGAACTCGCACTGGCTCAGGCAACGCTGTATCTGGCCGTCGCACCGAAGAGCAATGCCGCCTATGTAGCTTACAACCGTGCGCGTGAAGTGGTGCGTAATGACCAGTCCCGCCCGGTTCCGGAACATCTGCGCAATGCGCCGACGAAGCTGATGAAGGATCTCGGTTACGGGCGTGAATACCGTTATGCCCATGACGAACCGGGCGCCTACGCGGCAGGTGAAAGTTATTTGCCTGACGGCATGCCGGCGCCGGGCCTTTACGAGCCGACCGACCGCGGTCTGGAAGCCAAAATTGCCGACAAGCTGACGCATCTGCGTCAGCTCGATCGCGACGCCAAAAAATAGTTTTAAGTTATTGTTTTTAAATAACTGCTAGAATCCGTATAGTCTTGCGGGATTCTCAACCAGCACTTTGCGGCGCTGCGGTTCATCCGGCACCCACTGCGCCAGCAAATCTGCCAGCACATGATCTTCCGGCATTAATGCACGCCCGCCCGGGTGAGGCCAGTCGGTGCCCCAGACGATACGATCCGGCGCTGCTGCCACCAGTGCGCGGGCCATCGGTGTGACATCTGCAAACAATGGTGCATTCTTCGACACGAAATACGGTCCCATGATTTTGGCCCAGCAGTTGTCGCGCTGAACCAGCCGGCGCAGTGCCTGGAATGGCGGCGCATCAATGCCGTCCGCGGCCGGACAGCGCGCAAAGTGATCAATGACGATATCGATCGGCAGCTTGGATAGCCTTGCTTCTGCTTCCGGCATTTTCGGCAGATCCAGATAGAACTGCAGATGCCATCCGAGCGCTTTCAGTCGGGGCGCCAGCCGCTCACCGTCGGCCAGCGTCAGGCCTTCTGTTTCGGAGGCGAGATTGATACGCACACCGCGCACGCCGGCTGTATGCAGATCTTCAAGTTCGCGGTCAGTCACATTGGCTTCAACCACGGCAATACCACGAAGCGCATGCAGGCCAGAGCGCAGCGCATCGACCATGCAACTGTTGTCGGTGCCGTAAACGCTGGGTTGCACCAGCACGCCGCGGTCACAACCGTTGTTTTTGAGCATCGCCACGTAATCCGTGGTCACGGCGTCCGGCGGAATGTATGCGGCGCCGGGCAGGTAAGGAAAACGCTCTTGCGGCCCGAAAACATGGGCGTGGCAGTCCGTCGCGCCTTTCGGAAATCGTGTCTGCGGAGCACGGGTTTGCGGGATGAAGCCGGGGATGTTGGGGGTGCGTATATTGGACATGGTCAACCGCCGTTTGGGGAGCGGCGACTGTAGGAGGGCGGTCGCCGGGCTGTCAAGGATTGGCTGAGCAGGGCGATCTAACCGATAATGGCGGCTCTTTTCAAAAATTGGACCAGTTCCGGTTCCCGCTAAGCTTTAAGTTGGTTTCAATGTGGGCAAACACTGGGACGGATTGAGGCAGACATGCTCGATATACAACTATTGAGGGCGGATACAGCGGCGATTGCCGCGCGCCTGTCGGATCGCGGTTATGTGCTCGATGTGGCACAGTTCACCGCGCTTGAGAACGAACGCAAGGCGATCCAGACCGAAACTCAGGATCTGCAGGCACGCCGCAACGCGCTGTCCAAGCAGATCGGCCAGCTCAAGGCAAAGAAAGAAGATGCATCGGCGCTGATGGCCGAAGTCAACGCACAGGCCGACCAGCTGAAGTCGCTGGAGCAGCGTCTGGAGGCCGTTCAGCAGAAGCTCAGCGATTTCCTGATGCAGGTGCCGAATGTCCCGCATGCCAGCGTGTCGAGCGGACGCGATGCCGAAGCCAATGTCGAAGTTCGGCGTGTCGGTGAACCGCGCAAGATGGATTTTGAAGCCAAAGACCATGTCGATATCGGCGAAGGTCTCGGCCTGTTTGATTTTGAAACGGCAACCAAAATTGCGCGCGCCCGTTTTGTGATCATGAAGGGAGGCTTGTCTCGCCTGCACCGCGCGCTGGCGCAGTTCATGCTCGATGTTCATACCACCGAACACGGTTATACCGAGGTCTATGCTCCGTATCTGGTGAATGCCGATTCGATGCGTGGCACCGGACAGTTTCCGAAATTCGAGGACGACCAGTTTGCAGTGACCGCTGACGGGCTCTACCTGATTCCGACGGCGGAGGTGCCGGTGACCAATATCGTGCGTGGCGAAATTCTCAATTTGGCCCAGCTGCCGCTAAAGTTTGTCTGCCACACACCGTGTTTCCGCCGTGAAGCCGGTTCTTACGGCAAAGACACCCGCGGCATGATCCGCCAGCACCAGTTCGAAAAGGTTGAACTCGTGCAGATCATCCATCCCGATCAGTCTTATGACGGACTGGAAGCGCTGACGGGCCACGCCGAAACCATTCTAAAAAAACTGGAACTGCCTTACCGGGTCATGGCCCTGTGCACCGGCGACATGGGCTTTTCGTCTGCCAAGACCTATGACCTCGAAGTTTGGCTGCCCGGGCAGAGCGCCTACCGCGAGATTTCGTCGTGCAGCAATTTCGAAAGTTTCCAGGCCCGTCGCATGCAGGCGCGTTTCCGCAATGACAAGAACAAGCCGGAACTCGTGCATACCCTCAACGGCTCCGGTCTGGCAGTCGGGCGCACCCTGGTGGCCGTGCTGGAGAACTACCAGCGGGCTGACGGCGGTGTCGATATTCCCGCCGCCCTGCAACCTTATATGGGCGGATTGAAAGCGTTGGAGCCCGTGCGCTAAGGCGCTGACGCTGGTAGAATTCCGCCCCTCGGCACTTTTGTATTGCCATCAAGTTTCTGGAGAGGTGGCAGAGTGGTTGAATGTACCGGTCTCGAAAACCGGAGTACCCGCAAGGGTACCGTGGGTTCGAATCCCACCCTCTCCGCCAGAATGTGAAACGGCCCCTCAAGGGGGCCGTTTTTATTTGTACCGTACCTGCACCCAGGTATTCCGTAAACACGACTTTTGGCTGATACGATGGTCCCTATCTAATCGTGATAAGGAATCTGGATACATGGCAAAGCATCTTCCCTATGAAGTCAAAACTGCAACAGGCGAGATTATCGCCTTTGAATTTGTATTGCATGATGAAACCCAGTCTGGAATGAGGGTATCCCAGCTACTGGATGTGGTACTCGGGACCCTGGATCGCGAATTACGAGTTCTTGGAAACACCGCGAATGGCGATGTAATGCAAGCGCTGGCCATGGCTTTGGCTGTCCGCACAGCAATGCTGCATGCACCATTTGAGATGGGGCGCCAGCTCGCAGTCGATTTGGCAATTACTGCGCTGGCAGCGGCCGAACATTCCCGGCATGATCCGGGTGTTGTTGGCAATGCTTGAGTAATCACTGCGGCACTCCAGCGGAGCTTGTTTCCGACGAAAAAGTGAACAAGAAAAACGTTATCGTCTCTTTGATCGTGGCGCTGGCCAATGTGCTGACGCTTGCTCTCTTTCGGGCGAGCCCGGGAGGGCGGGAGATGATAGGCTTTGTTTATGTAATGAACGTTATGACCACGCTAATCATTATCTGGTCGCTGATTTTTAGCAATAATTAGCCTCAGGGTGTGATGATCCTGATAAGTGTTTGCCAAATGACGGTATTGTTGAATCCCATCGGGTGACAAGGCTGATTCAGCTGAATGACGGAGTCAGAGATTCTTGACGCGAAGTCCCGCAGCCGTAAAGCCGCCGTCCACGGAGATGGTCTGTCCATTCACGTAGCTTGCGTCATCCGACACTAGGAATACCGCCACGGCCGCAACTTCATCCGGCTCGCCATAACGGCCCAGAGGTACCGCGTGTTGCCAGGCTTTCCGGCGTTCTTCCGAATGCTGGTTGCGGTTGCGCTGGACGTCGATTGGTCCCGGCGCTACGGCGTTCACGGTGATGTTGTATTGGGCCAGGTCGACGGCCATTGCACGGGTCATGGCGATAATTCCGCCTTTGGCGGCGGCATAGGCGGCCCGTCCGCTGCTGCCGAGCAGACCGGAATGCGATGAAAAATTGACGATACGTCCGCCGCCCATTTCGATCATGTCATGTGCTGCAGCCTGTGAGCAGAGAAAGGTGCCTACGACGTTGACTTCGAGCATCTGATGCAGCATTGCCAGCGGCGTTTCAAGAAAATGTTTTTGTGAGCCGAGCCCTGCGTTGTTGATCAGGATGTTGGCGGGACCGAACATCTCCCGCGAATAATCGATCATCGCCTGCACTTCTTCGGGGATGCGGATGTCGACCTTGCAGGCTGCGGCGCGACCTCCGGCTGCGGTGATTTCAGCGCAAACGGCATGCGCGGATTCCTCGTTATTGTCGGCCAGCATCACGCTCGCGCCGGCGGCAGCGAGGCGGTGGGCAATGGCGGCGCCGATGCCGTTGCCGCTGCCGGTCACGATTGCAGTCTTGTCGGAAAATTGAACGGACATTTACGGCTCCAGAAGGTTGCGGTGTCCGCATCGCGGAATATCGCGATGTCTGATGACGAAATCCAAGGCTAACACGTGCGCTGCGGCTGGTCGCTGATTGGCTGATCCGTTATGCTGCATTTTTTGCGACACGCAAGGAAGTTTCAAATGACAGATTCAGTTTCGCAATACGCTGCGCTGTGGCCGCGCGGTCCGCGTCAGGCCAAGGTCAAGCCGCTGGCCAAGCGCCTGGATACTCTTGAAGGCAAAACAGTGGCGTGGGTTTGGGATTACGTGTTTCGTGGTAACGAGGTGTTCGAGCAACTTGAGGCCAGTATGCGCGAACGTTTTCCCGGCGTGAAATTCCTGCATTGGGATCTGTTCGGCAACACCCACGGTAGCGACGAACGCAATGTGGTTGCCAATCTTCCGCAAAAGCTCAAAGAACTCGGGGCCGACGCTGTCGTATCCGGGATGGGTTGTTGAGGGAGCTGCACGCCCGCCGTGTTGCGGGCCAGTGTGGCGGCTGAATCTGCCGGCATCCCTTCGGCGACGCTGGTATGTGAAAGCTTCATGACGCTGTCCAAGGCGGCGTCGCAGGGCCTCGGATATCCCAATATCGCGGTGGCACCGGTTCGTGGTCATCCCGGTCTGCAAAGCAAGGAGGCACTGCAGCAGAATGTGCGTGAACTGACGCTCGATGGCGTGCTCAATGCACTGTTCAAGATGCCGGCGGCTGCAACCGTGGGTGGCGAGCCCGGTGCGCGCGATGTGATTTGCAGCGGCACATTTGAGGAGGTCAACGAGTATTTCCTCAAGCATGAACTCTCTGACGGCCTGCCCATCGTGCCGCCTACGGTTGAGAAAGTGGAGGCTTTCCTGCGCCACACCGATCGCAAAGCCGATGAGGTGCTGGGGGTAATGCTGCCAGACAACCGTGCAGCAACAGTCTGGAGCGTTGCGGTCAACGGCGTGATGGCGGGCTGTCGTCCCGAATACATGCCGGTGCTGGTTGCCGCGGTCGAGGCCATGGCCGATCACGATTACGGCGTTGAACACAGTGGCAATACGCCGGGTGGTGACAACCTGGTCATCCTCAACGGACCGGTCATCAAGCAACTGGGTTTCAACTATACCCAGGGCGTGATGCGTGACGGCTTTCAGGCCAACACCAGCGTCGGGCGTTTCTGGCGTCTTTATCTGCGCAACGTCGCCGGCTTTCTGCCGCACAAGAATGACAAGGCCACGTTTGGCAACACTTGGCGGGTTGTTGTTGCCGAAAACGAGGACGTGGTTTCCAAAATCGGCTGGACGCCAAATTGCATGGATTACGGTTTC
>Ga0209358_10001818_pt1 | contig 16670 bp, 15 predicted proteins | sample LauGreFa1BDMLBSN_2_FD_187574 | JGI IMG/M metagenome (GOLD analysis project Ga0209358, IMG submission 187574) | Freshwater lake microbial communities from Lake Michigan, USA - Fa13.BD.MLB.SN (SPAdes) (version 2) | ecosystem: Environmental > Aquatic > Freshwater > Lake | place: Lake Michigan, USA... | reverse complement strand
AATAAACATAGACAATAATTAATTTAGTTTCTTCGTTTTAATAATAAGGGTAAAGGTATTGCCCCAAAAGTAAACATTCCTATGGATAGCGTAAAGGCTTTGGTGGAAAAATTAAGTGAGCAGTTGCGTCAAAATGAGGATAAAACGCGTTTAATAATAACTGCACAACAAATATTGACAGAATTGGGAGGGGCAGTAGTGGCTAAGCCATTACCTCAGAATATATATCAGGAAACAACCATGGTTGCACCAGCCGAGGAAGTAGTGATTCAAACGCAGATTTCTACGGAACTTGCACCTGTCACTGATACAGTTCAAGAGAAGGAAACGCCTGCCATTGAAATTGAAGCAGCGCCCGCTTTTGAAAATAGTCAAGTAGATTTAGCAGAAGTAAAAACTGAGCCAATCCTGGTTGCGTCTGAAAAAATTGAAATAAAAGAGGTGAAGGAGGTGAAAGATCATTTGGTAATGGAGCCAATTAAGGATTTACGATCAGCGATTGGCATCAATGATAAGTTTCAATTTATCCAAGAATTATTTGGTGGAGACGAAAAGGCATTCGAAATTGGTATTAAAACAATCAATGCTTTTAAAATATTTCCAGAAGCGCAATTTTATATCAAAAGAGAATTAAGAGAAAAGAATAATTGGGACGAGGAAAGTAATGTTGTGAAACAATTTGATCAATTGATCAAAAGGCGATTTTCATAAATAAATTCCATTGTTTTTTGGGTAGCACCTGCATTTTGAGAAATAAAATTTGCAGATGATTCGCAAGCCTTTGTATATTTTTCAGTTTGGTCTGATAATAGTTCAAGTGTTTTACTGAATGAGTTTACATCATGTATTTTAAATCCGCCCCCCGCATTCACAAGTCCACGCGCTTCAATATATTTTTCATCATTAGGCCCCCAAAAAACAGGTTTCCCAAATGCAGCTGGTTCAAGTACATTATGTATACCCTCAGCGCCAAATCCGCCACCAATATAGGTTATGTAAGCGTGTTGGTATAAATTACGTAACAATCCTATTTGGTCAACAATGATCACTTTTGCATTATTAAATTTTTGGTGGCTTGCTGCAAACGAAGTTAAAGTGGTGGCATTATTAAATAGCGATACACATTTTTCAATAGAAGTGTTATCCACTTTGTGTGGAACCACGATCCAATTTAGTTGGGTGTATTTTTCTGCTAAGCTTGCTAATAAAATATGGTCTTTTTCCCAAGTGCTTCCAGCAATTATTATTTTACCATTATTCAATTTCTGCAACCAATCAAAATGGGTGCTTGATTTAGAAGTGCTCAAAACTCGATCAAATCGGGTATCACCAGTGATAAAAATCTTTTGTGCTGCAAAAATTGGGCTAATTAATTTTTTTGAGTTTTCATCTTGCACCAAAATGGCATAAAATAAGGAAAGTATCTTTTTATAAATACCACCGTACCATTTGAAAAATATTTGCGTTGGTCTAAATATGGCAGCTACCAATAAAGTGGGGATGTTTCTTTTTTTTGCTTCCGATAAATAATAAAACCAAAATTCATATTTAATAAAAATGACCAACTTGGGTTGTACTACATCAAAAAAATGTTTCGCATTGTTTGCGCCATCCATTGGGAGGTAAGTAACAAAATCAACTGTAGGATCGTTTTTGCGATGCAGGTATCCTGAAGGTGAAAAAAAGGTAAGCCAAATTTGATACCCTGGATAATCTGCCTTTATTTTTTCAATGATGGGTAAGCCTTGTTCAAACTCACCATAGGAGGCACAGTGCACCCAAATGATGGGCTTTTGTATTTTTTCAGCAAGGCCGGTTATCTCATTCCATACCTCATTCTGCCCTAAAACCCATTGCTTGACCTTGCCATTAAAGGGGGCCGTGCATTTAGCAAGGAGCGTATAGATCAGTAAAAATAGATTGTAAATGACCATGGAGTGTATCTGTTAGGCAAAAATCAATAAAATTCGGCATATAAATGGACATTTATTGCTAATAAACATACAATATTTAGATATTCTAGTGGGTAGGCCTTTTACCCTTTTTATAGTATTTTTGCAAAAATGGAATTGATGCGTAAAATTCAGATGGTAGATACAAAAAATCAGTATCTGGCTATAAAAAAGGAAGTGGATGAATCTATTCAAGGAGTTTTGGATAGTGCTTCCTATATTAATGGAAAAGCAGTGCAGGATTTTAGTCAAAGTTTAGCATCCTATTTACAAGTTTCACATGTTATTCCTTGTGCTAATGGTACCGATGCTTTACAAATTGCGATGATGGCATTAGGCTTACAACCCGGGGACGAAGTAATCACTCCTTCATTCACTTATATTGCGACCACAGAGGTAGTAGCCTTACTTGGATTAACTCCCCTTTTTGTGGATGTGGATCCTGTAACTTATTGTATGGATATTACTTCTTTAAAAAATGCAATTACACCAAAAACGAAAGCGATAGTTCCGGTTCACTTATATGGACATGCTGCACCGATGGCAGAAATTTTACAAATTGCCAGAGAAAATAATTTGTTTGTGATTGAAGATAATGCGCAAGCCATTGGTTGTGATTATACTTTCCCAAATGGAGAGACAAAGAAAACAGGAACGATGGGTCATATTGGTGCTACTTCGTTTTATCCAAGTAAAAATTTAGGTGCGTTTGGTGACGGCGGTGCATTATTTACCAATGACAAAGCCTTGGCTGATAAAATGACAATGATTGCCAATCATGGTCAATCGGCTAGATATTATCATGATGTGGTAGGATGTAATTCAAGATTAGATTCCATACAAGCAGCCATTTTAAATATTAAATTACAAAAACTGGATAGTTATAACCATGCACGTTTTCAGGTGGCGCAATTTTACAATCATGCATTTGCGGATATTAAACAAATCGTAACACCAGCTGTAAATAAATATAGCACGCATGTATATCATCAATACACGATTCAATTAGTTGGGGTGGATCGCGAAAAGTTTATAAAGCATTTGGGGGATCTTGACATTCCATGTATGATTTATTATCCAGTGCCAGGGCATTTGCAAAAGATGTTCGGCGAAGGAAAAAATGAACATTTACATTTGCCAGTGACTAATGCTTTAACGCCAGTGGTGTGCTCACTTCCAATACACACGGAAATGGAAGAGGCGCAATTAAAACATATTGCATCAGGAGTAAACTCCTTTTTTAATGCTTAAAATTTGAATCAATGAAAATTACAGTAATAGGAACAGGCTATGTGGGATTGGTAACAGGAACTTGTTTTGCAGAAACAGGTAACAAGGTTACTTGTGTGGATATAGATAAGGCGAAGGTGGATAAATTATCATCTGGTCAAATAACGATATACGAACCTGGGCTTGAAAAAATATTTTTAAGAAATACGAAGGAAGGTCGATTGGTGTTTACCACTAATTTAGAAGAAGTTTTAGAGGCGTCTGAAATAATATTTTTAGCATTGCCTACACCGCCAGGTGCGGATGGCTCAGCTGATTTAAAATATGTGTTAGGCGTGGCTGATCAAATGGGTAAATTGATGAAAGGCTACAAAGTAGTGGTGAATAAGAGTACCGTACCAGTTGGTACGGCAGATAAAGTAAGGGAAGCGATTGCGAAAAATTATAAAGGTGAATTTGATGTAGTTAGTAATCCTGAATTTTTAAGAGAAGGGGTGGCGGTAGAAGATTTTATGAAACCTGACAGAGTGGTGATTGGAACAAAGTCTGAGCAAGCAAAAAAAGTAATGACTGAATTATATGCCCCTTTTGTAAGACAAGGAAATCCATTAATTTTCATGGATGAGCGCAGTTCAGAGTTAACCAAATATGCAGCGAATAGTTTTTTAGCCACAAAAATTTCATTCATGAATGAAATCGCACAATTATGTGAACGCATGGGTGCGGATGTGGATATGGTGCGAAGAGGAATAGGAAGTGATGATCGTATTGGGAAGCGTTTCTTATTCCCAGGTATTGGATACGGTGGAAGTTGTTTTCCTAAGGATGTGCAAGCATTGGTGAAGTCATCGAATGAAGTAAATTATGATTTTGAAATTTTAAAAGCAGTGGAAAAAGTAAATGCACTACAAAAGTTGCATTTGGTGAATAAGATCAATGCGTATTTAAAAAATGATTTGCAAGGCAAGAAAATTGCTTTGTGGGGATTGGCGTTCAAACCGAATACCGATGATATCAGAGATGCACCAGCCATTGACATGATTAACGCTTTAACAGCTGCCGGTGCTACCATCACTGCCTATGATCCTGAAGCAATGCCTAATGTGAAAAATAAAATAGGCGATAAAATTAAATATGCAAGTAATCAATATGAAGCGCTAGCCGGTGCTGATATATTAGTGATTGCAACGGAGTGGAGTGAGTTTAGAACACCCGATTTTGAAATCATCGAAAAAGAACTACCAAGTAAAGTAATTTTTGATGGCCGAAATTTATTTGATGTGGCCAAAATGAAGGAAATGGGATATCACTATGAAAGTATTGGAAGATTATAATTGAAAAAAGCTTGAATGGCTTTCATTAGAGAAAAAATATTAGTTACTGGATTGCAAATAATAAATCATGAGTCAAAAAAGAATTTTAATCACAGGTGCTGCAGGATTTTTAGGATCTCATTTATGTGATCGATTTATTCGTGAAGGATATAAGGTAATCGCCATGGATAATTTGATTACGGGAGATATGAAAAATATCGAGCACTTAATGACGAATGAAAATTTTGAATTCAAATTACATGATGTAACTAAGTTTATTGAAATTGAAGGGTCGCTTGATTATATATTACATTTTGCATCACCCGCAAGTCCCATTGATTATTTAAAAATTCCTATTCAAACCTTAAAAGTGGGTGCATTAGGCACTCATAATTGTTTGGGTTTGGCAAAGGATAAAAAGGCGCGCATATTAGTCGCAAGTACAAGTGAAGTTTATGGAGATCCTTTGGTGCATCCACAAACAGAGGAATATTGGGGTAATGTAAATCCAGTGGGTCCAAGAGGCGTATACGATGAAGCAAAAAGATACATGGAATCCATTACCATGGCCTATCATACATTCCATCAGGTGGAAACGCGCATCATACGTATTTTTAATACCTATGGTCCAAGAATGCGATTGAATGATGGTCGTGCGTTGCCTGCTTTTATAGGACAAGCATTAAGGGGCGAGGATATGACGGTTTTTGGAGATGGTTCACAAACAAGAAGTTTTTGTTATGTGGATGATTTAGTCGAAGGTATTTATAGATTATTATTAAGTGACTATTCTAGTCCGGTGAATATTGGTAATCCAAATGAAATTAGTTTAAAGGATTTCGCGGAAGAGGTTTTGAAGTTAACGGGATCCGCTGTTAAAATTGTTTACAAGGAACTTCCTGTAGACGATCCTAAGCAAAGACAACCTGATATTACCAAGGCGAAAACTATTTTAGGATGGGCGCCCAAAGTAGATCGCGCAGAAGGATTGAAAAAAACCTATGATTATTTTAAGTCACTCCCTTCAAGTGAATGGACGAAATTGCCTAAGGAATTCGTGTCCAAATAATTACCCAAACTTAACTCCTAAACCACGCAATGAGTATAAAAAAAATATTAGTAACGGGTGTCAACGGGCAATTAGGTTGGGAGTTAACACAATTAGCAGCTAGTTATCCAATGTATGAATTCATCTTTGCAGATAGAAGCATGTTTGATTTATCGAAGCTGGAATTATTTGAATCATTGATACAACAATGGGCGCCACAAGCTATTATTAATACGGCTGCATATACCGCAGTGGACAAAGCGGAAGCTGAACAAAATTTGGCTAATTTAATTAATGCAACTGCTGTTGCTGAGTTAGCGCGTATTGCAGGTGCAAATGATATTTTATTTATTACATTCTCGACCGACTATGTATTTAATGGCAATGCAACTAGCCCTTATTTAACAGATACCATTATTGATCCGGTTAATTTTTATGGTACCACCAAAGCGAAAGGCGAGGGCTTGGCTTTAGCCGTGAATCCTAATATTATCATTATTCGTACTTCATGGGTATTTAGTAGTCATGGGAATAATTTTGTTAAAACCATGATTCGATTAATGAAGGAAAGAGCAACTTTAAATGTGGTGAGTGATCAAATTGGTCGTCCCACCTATGCAAAGGATTTAGCTATTGCTACATTAAAAATAATCAATGAAGTAAATGGGGGTAAAAAAATACATGGTGTTTATCACTATGCGAACAAAGGGGTGACGAGTTGGTTTGAATTTGCACAGCAAATCAAAAAAAATGCAGGACTAAGCTGCGAACTAATTCCGATTTATACCGCGCAATTTCCAACACCTGCAAAAAGACCTGCCTATTCTGTATTAGATACCCAAAAAATAGAAACAGAAATTAATATAGACATTCCAAGTTGGGAGGTATCCTTATTGGCTTGTCAAAAAATGCTAGGATAAATTAAATGAAAAAGGAAGCATTATTAAAACAGTTGCAATCACAAACCTATGTGATGATTAAGCCTTCACCACTTCATGGCATTGGTGTTTTTGCGATTCGTGATATACCCAAAGGCACTAAGGATATTTTTTCAGAAGGCTTTGGAGATTGGATTAAAGTAAGCAAGGATGAGGTGGATGCTTTGCCGACGCATTCAAGGGAATTGATTGAAAATCATTGCCTGTTTGATGAAGACAGTTATTTTATTCCTGAATATGGTTTTAAGTTGGTTGATTTGGTGATTTATTTGAATCATTCTGAAACGCCTAATGTCCTATCTTTAAATGACGGGGAACAGTTTGAAGCATTGTTGGATATAAAGGCAGGGGAGGAATTGCTAGTTGATTACGGAACGATTGTTGATTGCGATGAGTAAAGGGATGAATATTGCGCTCAATTTTGCAATTTGTGTAAGTGGTTATGGGAAATAGTGTAATGGTTACTTCTAAACTTTGATTTATATAATTTCAAATAGTTCCTACATGAAAAAAATCTTTTTTATTCTTTCTGCAATCTTGCTTTTCAATCAAGCACATGCATTCACTTTTACAGATACTTTAAAAATTAAAAAAACTGCCGATTTTGTATTGGATGGCGCTGGCACCAATGTGCAATGGGACTCCGCTGCATGGGTTAACTTGATTCAACTGGATTCAGGAGTTCGTGGCTATGATACTAAGTTTAAAGTACTTTATTCAGATGCGGGTGTGTATGTATTTTTTACAGGAAATGATAAAAAAGTGACCTCTACTTTCACAAAGGATTTTGATAATTTATTTACGGCGGATGTATTTGAAGTGTTTTTTCATCCGCAACCTAAAATGCCCATTTATCTAGAATATGAAGTGAATGCGTTAAACGCAGAACTAGTTTTATTAGTGCCACATTTAGATAAAAAAGCGATGGGATGGACGCCATGGCATTATGAAGGAAAAAGAAAAGTGGTTAAAAAAGTGCAAGTGCATAAGGTAAACAATGAAATGTATAAATGGACTGCTGAATTATTTTTTCCTATTTCACTATTTGGTCCTTTACAAAATACGGAGTTGAAAAAAGGGGTTTGTTGGAATGCTAATTTTTATAGATTAGATTATGACGCAGGTAAAATGATCAAGTTTGCATGGTCGCCTGTGAATGCAAGCTTTCATGAGTATGATAAATATGGGGTAATACAATTTAACTAAGTAGCCACTTGCAACTTACATAGCCCGTGTATTTTATTTCCTGGTTATTTTTTAAAATGTAATTTCATGGATCTGTTTTTATAAATGAATAAGCCCTGCCCCGATAAATCGGGGCGGGGCTTATTGTAAGTAGTATATAATGAACTAATCCTTTGGTTCTTTCTTATGCCAATAGGAAGCAAGTATGGATCCTGTAATATTCATAAAAGGTCCAAACACGGCCGCAGCCAATCCCATGGTAGCAGCTTTTCCTAATTTTTCTGCAAGTCCTGATGCCAATCCGCCATTTTGCATACCCACTTCAATAGCGACAGTGCGACAGTCTCTTTCAGGCATTTTAAATAATCGAGCACTCCAATACCCTAATAAATAGCCAAATGAATTATGAATTAAAACAATGATTATTAATAATGGTCCAATTTTTAATAAATTATCACGGCCAGAAGCAGTAATAATAGTAATAATACATGCGATACCTATCATGGAAACAATTGGCATGGCATCATCCAGCCATTTTGATTTTCCTTTTAATAATTTATTGAAAATTAAACCAGCGCCAATTGGAATGATAATCATTTTATTAATATCCCACATCATTTTTAAAACATCAATTTCTACCAATGCACCTGCAAATAATTTCATTAGTAATGGTGTTACAAAAGGAGCTATTAATGTGGTGATTGAAGTAATTGTAATGGATAGTGCCAAGTTTGCTTTTGCTAAATAGGACATTACGTTTGAAGCAAGGCCACTTGGAGAGCACCCGATCAATATAATTCCTGCAGCTATTTCGGGAGGGAAATTTGATAAGCTTGCTAAAGTAAATCCTAAAGTAGGCATTATAGCAAATTGACTTACCACCCCAATAATTACCCCCTTTGGCGTTTTTACTACTGCGGCAAAGTCATTCATACTCATAGAAGTTCCCATGCCAAACATGATGATTTGAATGAGTGGTACAATGAGCCCGCCTAATTTAAATCCACCCCATACTCTAAAATATTCAGGGTGAAACATAGACAATGAAACTGCTGAAAATATTACCATCGTAAAACTTAGTCCCTGTAAATTTTCAGTTGCTTTAACACCTAAGCTTAAAGATAAAAATGCTAATGCTAATAGGAGTCCTAAATAATCATTGGTATGCATTAAGTACAACACACCTGAAAGTGCAAATAGTCCTAAAGATAAATACAGAAATGGTTTATATTTTTTCATTGTATATTTTTAATTAATTAAAACTACCAAGTTCTTTTTTCTAAAAACTTTTCAAGTGCTTCTTTGGTAATAATGGGTTCGTTAGGGTGGGCGCTTATCCAATTTAAAAAGGAAGTTTTAATTTCTTCTGTCCATTGGTTGTCAATTTGACCTGCATTGTATTTGCCTGATTTCAAAACATCTTTCGAAAAACGATCGCGTACTGAAATAAATTCTGAAGTAGCGACTACTTTTTCAGCCATATGTGCAGGTATAAATAAAACGCCTTCTCTTTCAGATAAAACCAAATCACCAGGCATCACAATAGCACCTCCAATTTTTATAGGCCCATTGAGTCCAATAAGAACCACTTCTTCTAAAAATGAGGGATGAAAGTCACGTACATAGGCGTTAAATCCTTTTAGTTGCGATAATCCTGATAAATCTCGTGCAGCGCCATCAAAAATAACGCCATTGCCCGTTTTATTAAAGATAGATGCGCCTAAATTATCACCAATTAAAGTGCCTTGCGCTATTTTACCAAATGCTTCAGCAACATAAACATCTCCTTTTTGTAAAATTTGAATTGGCCATGCATTAGTATTGCCAGTGCGACCTTCTTTTTTGCCACGCTCTTTAATAAGTGCTTCAATATCCGGACGGGTAGGGCTGTACTTTGCAGTTACAGCTCGGCCAACCACAGGAACATTGTCATGCACCATTTTCCAATTTCCTTCAAACTGATTATTGTAACCTTCATTATGAAGTACTTGCCAAGCTTCTTCAATGCCAATTTTTTTTGCTCTAGCAATTAATTCATCACTTATTTTAGGGCGACCATCTTCAAATCGTTCTCCCTTCCAATTGGAGGTTAGATATTCTAATTCAGTTTTAGGAAATAATTGGGCTTGGGTAAAATAAAACGAGCCTGTCAATAATAATAGTAATCCTATTTTTTTCATAATCCCTTTTAATTTATTTAGCAGCGTTTTGTAATACTTCTTTTAATCGTTTAGCAACAAGTTTATCTTCTCCTTCTTGTAATGACCATGCAGTCATGCCAATATTATCTTTACCGCCAACGGATTCAATGGAAGGGTTTCCGTTGCGTAAATCCAAACGTAATTGTTCGCCTGTTTTACTAATCTTACTATAATCAAATGAAATGTTTAAAGTAGGGGTAACGTTTCCTAATACGGGTGTTGAAATTGTTGTTGTAACACCTGGTACTGATTCTGCAGCTGCTTGAATTTTTTTGATTCGCTCTAAAAAGATAAGTGCTTCAGCATCATGGTCAATTTTTACAAACTCTTCCACCGCAACAAGCATACCTAAAATTTCTTCCTTGTTTACTTTCATACCACGACCAATGGTTTCCCCACGTGGCGGCATTGATAAACGGGCTGCCTTGATTAAATCTTTTTTACCCATTAATAAGCCAGCACTTTGAGGTCCTCTTAGTGCTTTACCACCTGAAATGGCTACAAAGTCAAAGCCCATTTCATTAAAGCGCCAAAGGTTACTAACCGGAGGTACATCCGCAGCAATATCTATCGTAGTTGGAATACCATATTTTTTTCCAATAGCTACCCATTCTTCATGTTGTATTTGTCCTTTATCAGATTGCACATGTAAAAAATGCATCGCTGCTGTATTTTTATTGATGGCATTTTTTAATTCTTCCAAAGTTTCCACCATAACCATTTTCACTCCAGTATTCGTTAAGGCTTGATTGTATCCAATGGCATGTGCTTTTTGACATATTACTTCCGTTTTCATACCAGTGCCTTCTAATTTAGGAAGTGCTTTTACTTTTGCTGGATCTAACCCAGTTAAAATGCCAGCCATTCCTAAGGTTAATGCAGAAAATGCCCCACTGGTAACTACGACTGATTCAGCTCTGGTAATTGCGGCTAATCTTTCGCCCACTTTGTCTTGTAATTCATCTAGCATACAAAATTTGTGGGAAGCTTGTCTGATGGCCTCCACTGTTGCAGGGCGCATTAGTGACGCAGTCATTGCGGTATAAGTACCAGCAGCATTAATAAATGTTCGAACGCCTAGTTCAGCGAATAAATCACGCTTCATGGCTGCGGCTAATGGGGTTGCCATTGGTGCTGCATTAGCAGTTGAAAATCCACCTACAATAGATGCACCAGCAATTGGTGTGATTGATATATATTTTAACAGGTCTCTACGTTTCATGATATTTAGTTTTAATTTTTAGTTTGCAATTGCAATACAATCCATTTCAACCAATGAGTTTCCTGGAACACCACCATAGGTAGCAACGGTTGTTCTTACTGGTGGTTTTGGTCCAAAGCGGCCTTTGAATACTTCATTCATTTGTTTGTAATCACCTAGGTCAGCTAAGTATACATTTACTTTTAAAACTTTTTCCATAGAGGAACCCGCTTTGATCAACTCTTTCTCTAATTCTTTTAGTACATGATCCGTATGTGCTTTAATGTCTCCTTCAAAATGTGCGCCTTTACCAGCAACAAAAACCATTCCTGCAAATTTAGTTGCACCAGAAAAAAGTGGAATGTCTTGGTCCATTTGAACATTAAATACTTCTTTTCCATTCGCATCCACACCTGAATTTGGTGTTGCATTTGCAGCGGCACTAGCACCTGTAATTCCTAAGAATCCAGCAAACATTTTTTTAAAAATTGAGCGGCGATTTTGAGTTTTCATTTTTTTAAATTTTATATTATTAATTTATTTAAGTTCCACAATCATTTCAATTTCAACAGAAATATTATTAGGGAGTGCAGCAACACCTAATGCAGAGCGCGCATGTTTCCCCCTTTCTCCAAAAACTTCGACCATTAAATTGGAAAATCCATTCATCACAGCAGGTTGTTGTACAAATGCGGGATCAGAATTCACCAATCCTAGTACTTTTACAATTCGCTTTACTTTATTTAAATCGCCGATATAGGATTTTAATGTAGACAGCATTGAAATTCCGGTAAGTCTTGCCGCTGCTGCGCCTTCTTCAATAGTTACGTCTTTTCCTAAATGGCCATACATTTGTCCACCCCCTGGTTTGTCAGGGCCATGACCTGATAAGTAAACCAATTTTCCTACTTGAACTTGTTTCAAATAATTGGCAATAGGAGGGACTACAGGAATTAAAGTGATATTTGATTTTTTTATTCTTTCCTCAGGATTTACTTCCATAGGTTCAGTGGAGAAAACCAAACAAACAGGGGCATTAATTTTCATGTCCTGATGGGTGTTGGTCAATTTTCCAGTAGCATCATCAAATGAAAATATTTGCACTTTGTCATCATTTTGGCTTGCAACAAAAACAAAATTTCCCAATGGCGCAAAACTAAAATTTCTCGGTTTTTCTGCGACAGGTTGATGATACATTTTTGTAAGCAATCCGTTTTCGCCAATTTTAAAAACTGTGAGTTCGTTACTAGTCACTCTATTAGTGGAGATTAACCATTTGCCACTTGGGGAAATGTGAATATCACCACTACCTTTTGAAGCTTTGGTGCTAGACGTATCTGCTACAATGCTTTGTACTTTATTAAACTTATTTTGATCTATTGCAAAAACATCCACTGTGCCTGACATTTCACTAATCAAATAACCATGTTTGCCAGTGGCATCAAAAACAAAATGTCTTGGACCATTTCCTGGCGTGATTGGAATGGCGGTATAGTTTTCGTCCACTAATCCATCCGCGTAAATTTTATGTTGATAAATTTTATCACCCCCTAAATCAGTCACTAATAAATAGGAGTGATCCAAACTTAAAACAACATTATGTGCATGGGAAGCTTCTTGTCTTGCTTTGTCAATACTTGACCCATTGTATTTAATTTCTTGTGCAATTGGAAGTAAAGCACCGTCCTCACTTGTTTTAAAAACACTTAAACTTCCCGAAGTGTAATTAGCAGTGTACACTGTTCTACTTTCGGAACGATAAGTGATAAAACAAGGACCCGCACCTTTAATGGCTGAGTTATTAATTTTTTCAAATTCATTATTGCTATTTAGCTTGTATGAATTTACAGAGGAGGCATCTTTTGATCCTTCAGAAACGGCATACATTAATTTGCCTTCATTTGCTAAAGTTAAATACGAAGCGTTTGCGTTTTCTTTGGAATACAATAAATTGGGTTTCCCTGTTACTGCGTTTACAGAATAAACTTCAATACCTGGATTTCCTTTTTTTGTATAGGAGCCTACGACTAATTGATACTGGTTGGTATCTGCAGGCGAAAAGTTTAGTAAGTTAGTTACTAATAGGGTGGCAATAAAATTCATAGCAATCGATTATATTTTGAATCAAAAATTAATGAATAAAACGCATATTTTGTGATGTGTAAGCGACATTTTATACACTTTTTTTAAATAGGTTCTAAATAACACTCCTTCCATAGAAATTATTTAAGTAAAATTTGTGATGAGCGGTATTCTTTAAAAATATTTTAAGCAAGCAATTGATTTCATTTTCAAAATGTGTAGCTTTCCTATACCAAAAATTGAATTTCTTATTATTAAAAATTAATTTATATGAAAAAGCAGGTTGTATTATTATTAGGTTTATTCGTATTTTATTTTGGATTAAACGCGCAAAATGCTGCTCCTATCTATGATGTGTTAGTTAAGGGCGGTCATGTAATTGATCCCAAAAATGGCATCGATGCCGTTATGGATGTAGCTATTAAACAAGGTAAAATATTTAAAGTCGACAAAAATTTAAACGTAAAAGACGCTAAACAAGTGGTGGATGCTTCTGGTTTAATTGTAGCACCAGGTGTTATAGATATACATGCCCACGTATTTGCGGGCACGCAACCTGATCATTACTTAAGTGATGGCTTAAGTGCTTTAATGCCTGACGGTTATACATTTAGAGTCGGGGTAACTACTGTAGTGGATTGCGGTGGTGCCGGGTGGAAAAATTTTGCCACATTTAAGAAAAATGTAATTGATGTTTCTCAAACTAGAGTGTTGTCTTTTTTAAATATTGTTGGGGAAGGGATGCGTGGTGGAAATTACGAACAAGATTTGGCAGAGATGAATTCAAAATTTGCGGCAAGTGCTGCTAAACAATACAGTGATTATATTGTAGGGTTTAAGCTAGCCCATTTTAATGGAGAAGATTGGACGCCAACGGACCGAGTTGTTGAAGCAGGAAATTTAGCAAAACTACCTGTAATCATTGATTTTGGTGGATCCAAGCCTAATTTACCCATTCAAGATTTATTTTTTAAACATTTAAGACCAGGCGATATCTATACCCATACTTATGCTGCATTAGGGGGTGCGCGTGAAGAAATTGTCGATGATAAAAATAACTTAAAGCCATTTGTTTTAGAGGCGCAAAAAAGAGGAATTATTTTTGATGTGGGTTATGGTGGTGCAAGTTTTAATTATTCACAAGCGATACCAGCTTTGAAGGCAGGATTATATCCAAACACGATAAGTACTGATTTACATACAGGTAGCATGAACACTTCCATGAAAGATCAATTAAGTGTCATGTCAAAGTTTTTGAATATGGGTATGTCATTGGTGGAAGTTATCAAGGCGAGTACTTGGAAACCTGCACAGGTAATTAACCGTCCATTATTAGGTAATTTATCTGAAGGTTCCGAAGCGGATATTGCCATCTTTAATGTTAGAAAAGGCAACTTTGGATTTTATGATAAAACCGGATTCAAATTAAAAGGTACTGAAAAATTTGAATGTGAGGTTACTATCAAGGGCGGCAAAGTGTTGTATGATTTAAACGGACTTGCAAACCCTATTTATGTAAAATAAATTTATTTCTTATCATTAAGCACCTGAAGTTGCATTTGTTTCATCTTGATTAATCTTAATCTTTGACGAACAATTGTAACTTCAGTTTTTGTGACAGAATCGCTATTGTTCCCAAAGTTTTTTCTTATGTAACTTAAAATGCTAGCAATGTCTTGATCAGGCAGTTGCGCAAATTTTGGCATCATACCAACAAAGGGCTGTCCATTTATTTTTATTGGGCCTTCCAATCCTTTTAACATAACAGATATTAAGGTATCCTTATTGCCATTTACCCAATCGGATGCTGCAATAGAAGGGAATCTGACGCCATCGCCTTTCCCATTTTTTTGATGACACATCAAACAATTCATTTGGTATAATTTTTCTCCACCAATGGCTACTTTATTACGCTCTAAATTGTCTACAACGATATCTGGATTTTTAACATAAGTTCTGTTTTCGCTATCTTTCATTTTTGCCAAATTCTTTTCTGTGAACTCCTCTTTTTTACCATTGAATTTCACTTTCCAAATTTTTCCTTTTTCTGATTCTGAAATATACAAGGAACCATCTGGTCCTTGTGCTAATCCCATGGGACGATATTTAGAATCGCTGGTATTTACTAAAGTATCTCTTCCAGTAAATCCATCTGCAAACACTTCCCACTTTTGTGGTTTGCCATTTACAAAAGGAACAAATGCTATAATGTATCCAGCTTGCGGATACGGCGCACGAATAGTTGATCCATGAAATGCGACAAATGCGCCATTTTTATATCTTGCAGGAAATTGATCTCCGGTATAAAATAATAAATCATTAGGTGCAAAATGTCCAGGGAACCCAACAATAGGTGTTTCAATGGTTGTATCTGTATTTTCAATTTCACCATTACCGCCATATTCAGGATTCAACATTACTTTTCCTTTCATTTGATCAAAGTAATAATAAGGCCAACCCGCATTTGCACCTGGTTTTAATTTATAAAAAGCTTCAGAAGGTAATAATGCACTCTGCCATGCATTATAGTATTGCGGCCAAGTATTTACAAGTCCATCTCGGCCATGGCCCACGCAATACAATGAATTATCTTGTGTATTCCAAGTCATTGCCACCAAGCTTCTTAAACCGGTTGCCACTTTTACACCATCAACAGTTCTGAATTGATTTAATTTATTTTCATCAAACATCCACACGCCTGCGTTTGAATCTAAAATTGGGCAGGGTTTCATTCCCGGAGAACCAGGTAATCTATTTTCTTCTTGACAAGCATCAGAAGGAGCGCCAAAGGGAACAAAAATATGTCCTTTACCATCAAAGGCCAATGGTTTTCCATCATGTTCTCTTCTGCGACCACTATCAATAACTATGTATTCTGGTTCCCCCATGGGAATCATTACTTTTGGATCAAGTTTGTATCGATATACCAACATTTCGGAACTTGTATATAAATAACCATTGTGAATACGCATACTTGTTGCATATGCACCTTCTCTAATTTTTGGACCGAAATTTTTAATGATGTCAGCGCGTCCATCTTTATTCTCATCTCTTAAAACAAAGTTCATTCCACCTTCCACAAAACGATTTCCTTTCACATAGATATCCCCATTATCGTTCACTGCTAGGTGTCGCGCTCTGCCAGGTAGGCTATCTACTACTACGACTGCTTCAAACCCATCTGGTAAAATTAATCCGCCATTTTTTTCACTAAAAAAATTACTACAACTCGTTAAAAATAAACAAATTGTGAAAATAAATAATTGGGGTAAAGTTTTAAGCTGCATTTTTTTCGTATTAGATATTGTGCTTTTAGCCTAGTAAATCTACTTAATTTTTATATTCAAAAATTGAATATTTTATGAAAAAGATTTAAATTAGGTGTATAACTTTATTGATTAATATATTATTTAATTGACGTATATTCATAAACGATTGCTTGCTATATGACTATAAACATTAATCATATTGACGTTGAATTATTGAATCGTTTGCGAGAAAATGATACGCAAGCGTTTGA
>Ga0209358_10001816_pt1 | contig 16675 bp, 16 predicted proteins | sample LauGreFa1BDMLBSN_2_FD_187574 | JGI IMG/M metagenome (GOLD analysis project Ga0209358, IMG submission 187574) | Freshwater lake microbial communities from Lake Michigan, USA - Fa13.BD.MLB.SN (SPAdes) (version 2) | ecosystem: Environmental > Aquatic > Freshwater > Lake | place: Lake Michigan, USA... | reverse complement strand
GCTTTTCACGTTGCCGTGGTGGCGGCGGCTGATGCGCAGAATCGGTTTGTCAGTGCGCGCATCAAACTCGCCGGCTACTTCGGCATCTGGCAGGCGCGCTTGCAAGGCGGCGGCGGATAGCTCGGCGTCGGCCACGGTGTCCAAGTTCAGCGCCACGCCATCGGCCACTGCGCGCAGGGCTTCGGCGTCCATAAAGTTCTGCAGGCGCGCAATCACGCTTTGCGCCACCTGGTGCTTGCGCGCCAGCTCGGCCAGGGTGTCGCCTTGCAGCGTGCTGCCGTTGGGGCCACCGGTAAACACCGATGCGTTGATGAGCGCAATGCGCATCAAAAAGGTATCGAGGGCCGAGGCGTCTTTCAGGTACAACTCTTCTTTGCCCGCCTTCACTTTGTAAAGCGGTGGCTGCGCGATGTAGATATGGCCGCGCTCCACCAGCTCGGGCATTTGGCGGTAGAAGAAGGTCAGCAACAAAGTGCGGATGTGCGCGCCGTCCACGTCGGCGTCGGTCATGATGATGATGCGGTGGTAACGCAGTTTGGCAACGTTGAAATCGTCGTTGCCGGTGCTGCCGCCGGCTTTGCCGATGCCGGTGCCTAGCGCGGTGATCAGCGTCAAAATTTCATTGCTGGTGAGCAGCTTTTCGTAGCGCGCTTTTTCTACGTTCAATATCTTGCCGCGCAAGGGCAGGATGGCTTGGAATTTACGGTCGCGGCCTTGTTTGGCGCTACCCCCGGCGGAGTCACCCTCGACAATGTAGATCTCGCACATCGCCGGGTCTTTTTCCTGGCAATCAGCGAGCTTGCCGGGCAGGCCCATGCCGTCGAGCACGCCTTTGCGGCGCGTCATGTCGCGCGCTTTGCGGGCGGCTTCGCGCGCACGCGCCGCTTCGATAATTTTGCCCACGATGATCTTGGCGTCATTGGGGCGCTCTTGCAGGTAGTCGGCCAAGAGTTTGCTGACGATATCTTCCACCGGGCCGCGCACTTCGCTGGAAACCAGCTTGTCTTTGGTCTGGCTGCTAAATTTGGGCTCGGGCACTTTCACCGAGAGCACGCAGCACAGGCCTTCGCGCATATCGTCGCCGGTCACCTCCACTTTGGCTTTTTTGGCCAGCTCTGATTCGTCAATGTATTTGTTGATGACACGCGTCATGGCTGCGCGCAAACCGGTCAGGTGCGTGCCACCGTCGCGCTGGGGAATGTTGTTGGTAAAGCAGAGCACTTGCTCGTTGTAGCCGCTGTTCCACTGCATCGCCACTTCCACACCGATGTTGGTGTTTTGGTCGCTCTGGCGATCGCCGGTGGCGTGGAAGATATTGGGATTGAGTACGCTCTTGCCTTTGTTGATGAAGTTCACAAAGCCCTTCACGCCGCCCGCGCCCGAGAAGTCGTCTTCTTTGCCGGTGCGCTCGTCTTTGAGGCGGATGCGCACACCGTTGTTCAAAAAGCTCAGCTCGCGCAGGCGCTTACTCAAAATTTCGTAATGGAAAACATTGTTTTCTTTGAAGATGTCGGTGTCGGGCAAAAAGTGCACTTCGGTGCCGCGCTTTTCGGTATCGCCCGCAATCTTCATGGGTGAGACTTCAAAGCCGTCTTGCATCTCGGTGATGCGGTTTTGCACAAAACCTTTGCTGAACTCCATGACGTGCACTTTGCCGTCGCGCCGGATGGTGAGGCGCAGCATTTTGGAGAGCGCATTCACGCAGCTCACGCCCACGCCGTGTAGGCCGCCCGAGACTTTGTAGCTGTTTTGGTTGAACTTGCCACCCGCATGCAGCTCGGTCAGCGCAATCTCTGCGGCGCTGCGCTTGGGCTCGTGCTTGTCGTCCATCTTCACGCCGGTGGGGATGCCGCGGCCGTTGTCGGTCACGCTGATCGAGTTGTCCGAGTGGATGGTGACCACGATATCGTCGCAATGCCCGGCCAGCGATTCGTCGATGGAGTTGTCCACCACCTCAAACACCAAATGGTGCAAGCCGGTGCCGTCCGAGGTATCGCCGATGTACATACCCGGACGCTTGCGCACAGCCTCTAGGCCTTCCAGAATTTGGATAGAACCTTCGCCATAGGCATCGGTCGCGCCGGCCTGGTTGGTGTCGATGGTGGGCTGGAAGTTGGAGCTGTCCGCGCCGCTTTCGCCGGTGTTGACGCCTTCGGTGGAGTCATGGTTGGTGGCGTCGGGCTGCTTTTCTTGGGTCATGGAGAAGTCTTCTGGTTATCAATTCGGGCATCGCCAAACGCTTAGTTTTGCAATGCCACTCAAAAATTACACTGTTCTTGAATGTCCAAACCCCCGGGCTGCGGGGGTTTGGCTTGGGGGCACCGGATGGGGCGCGGTCAAATGCGCATGGGCATCACCACGTATTTGAAGGTTGCGTTGTCTGGTATTGTCATCAGCGCCGAGCTGTTGCCGTCCGAGAACTCGAGGGTTACCATTTCCTGGCTCATATTGGTCAGGGCGTCGATCAGGTAAGTGACGTTAAAGCCGATTTCGATGCTGTCGCCTTCGTAGTCGATATCGATCTCGTCCACCGCTTCTTCCTGCTCTGCATTGTTCGCCGCCATGCGCAGGGTGCCGGGGTCGATGTTCAGGCGCACGCCTTTGAATTTGTCGCTGGTCAATATCGCGGTACGCTGCAAGGTGGAGAGCAAAGTAGCGCGGCCCAGCACGATGCGGTTTTTGTGGTTTTTGGGAATGACGCGGTTGTAGTCGGGGAACTTGCCCTCGACCAGCTTGGTCACAAACTGCATGCCCTCAAAGCTAAAGCGCGCCTGGTTGCTGGCAAATTGCATGTCGATGGCGCCTTCGGCATCCGAGAGCAGGCGCTGCAACTCAATCACCGTTTTGCGCGGCAAGATGACTTCCTGCTTGGGCACTTCCACATCCAGCGTGGCCGAGGCGAAGGCCAAACGGTGGCCGTCGGTGGCGACCAGGCTGAGCTGCTTGCCTTCGGCGACGAACAAAATACCATTGAGGTAGTAGCGGATATCGTGCACCGCCATGGCAAACGAGACTTGGCTCAGCAGGTTTTTCAGGGTTTTTTGCGGCACGCTAAACACCGGGCCAAAGCTGGGCGACTCTTGCACCAGCGGAAAATCTTCGGCGGGCAGGGTTTGCAGGGTGAACTTGCTTTTGCCGCCCTTGAGGATGATTTTGCTTTGGCTCGCTTCCAAGGACACGGTCTGGTCGGCGGGCATGGTGCGCAGGATGTCGATGAGTTTGCGCGCGCCTATGGTGGTGCTGAAATCGCCGGCATCGCCACCGAGTTCGGCGCTGGTGCGGATCTGGATTTCCAGGTCGCTGGTGGTGAACTGCAGGCTGGAGCCGGTTTTGCGTACCAGCACGTTGGCAAGGATAGGCAAAGTGTGGCGACGTTCGACGATACCGGCCACCGATTGCAATACGGACAACACCTGGTCTTGCGTGGCTTTCAAAACAATCATGTAAGACTCCAAATTTCTATCTATTTACCAGCTGGCAGACGCGAACGGACAGCACCCGCCATTTTCGCTGTTTATTGGGCTGTTTTCCGGCGGGAAAAGCACTTTTATCTCAGCCCTTCAGCGTTTGTTCCAAAACGTGCAATTGTTGGTTCAATTCGGTGGCCTGCTGGCGCTCCAGGCTGATTTTTCGCACCGCGTGCAGCACGGTGGTGTGGTCGCGCCCGCCAAATAGCTCGCCGATCTCGGGCAAGCTTTTTTGCGTCAGCTCTTTGGCCAGGTACATGGCGATCTGGCGCGGGCGGGCGATACTGGCCGGGCGTTTCTTGGAATACATGTCTGCGACCTTGATTTTGTAGTAGTCAGCGACGGTTTTTTGAATGTTTTCCACAGATATCTGGCGGTTCTGAATGGAAAGCAGGTCTCGCAAGGCTTCGCGCGCCAGCGGGATGGATATTTCCTTCTGGTTAAAGCGCGAATAGGCTAGGCATTTGCGCAAAGCGCCCTCCAGCTCGCGGACATTGGAGCGCACATTTTTGGCGACGAAAAAGGCCACCTCCTCGGGCATTTCCGCGCCCTCGGCGCGCGCTTTGTTGATCAAAATCGCCACCCGCATCTCTAATTCGGGCGGCTCGATGGCCACCGTCAGGCCGGAATCAAAGCGCGAAACCAGGCGCTCGTGGATGTCGGTCAGGCCCTTGGGATAGGTGTCGCTGGTCATCACGATGTGAGATTTCTTGGCCAGCAAGGCCTCAAACGCATTGAAAAACTCTTCCTGGGTGCGCTCTTTATTGGCGAAAAACTGCACGTCGTCGATCAGCAACAAGTCCAGGGAGTGGTATTTGTCCTTGAATTCTTCAAAGGTTTTGCGCTGGTAGGCCTTAACCACGTCGGACACAAATTGCTCGGCGTGGATGTACAAGACTTTGGCCGCCGGTTTGTCAGCCAGCAGCCGGTTGCCTGCGGCGTGCATCAAATGCGTCTTGCCCAGCCCCACGCCGCCATAGATAAACAAGGGGTTGTACAGGTGTCCGGGGGTGGTGGCAACGTGCATGGCGGCGGCGCGCGCCATGCGGTTGGCGCTGCCTTCGACCAGGTTATCAAAGTTGAGCATGATGTTGAGGCGATTTTTGGGCGCCTCGGGCACGGCGGCGGCCTGGCTGTCGGCGCCCTGGGCGCGCACGGCGTGGCTGCGGGCCGACAGCTCTTGGCGGGGCGGCGCCTCGCGCTGACTTATTACCAGCTCTACTTGCACCGGCTGGCCGCACAGGCGCTCTAGCACGGCGGCCATCGGCGCCAGGTACTGGGCGCGCACCCAATCCAGCTTGAAGCGGTTGGCCACGATCACCTGCACTTTGCTGAAGTCTTCCGACACTTGGGCCGTCAGGGGCTTGAGCCAGGTGTTGAACTGCTGCTCAGGCATGTCCATGGCCATTTTTTCCATGCACGAATGCCACAAGGCCTGGCCCGCATCGCCGGTGTGCGCAGCATCGCCATAAGGCACAAAATCTTCGGTCATGAACGCAGTCAATCTGTGGATAAAAAGGGGAGTGTGGGTGCCGGGTGGGTGAATTATCAAACACTTATCCACAAAAATGGAGCGCCCGGCCGACGCCCTGATGCTAACCGCAAGCGCGGGTTTTGGGCCACGAATTTTATGAAATTTGTATTTCAAAACGACGCCCTGGGCAGCTTCAGAGCAGTCGCCACGCGCCAGCGCTTGGCTTGGCGCAGAAAATTTGCGATAATCTCAGGCTTTCCCTAAAAATCCCTTGGGGAACCCTGCCGGCAAGTCTATTCGGAGATGTTGATGAATAGGCGCAAGTGCCGGATCCGATCTGTCAGGAAATCCAAATGAAACGCACTTACCAGCCCTCCAAAATCCGCCGCGCCCGCACCCATGGCTTCTTGGTCCGCATGAAAACCCGTGGCGGCCGCGCAGTGATCAACGCACGTCGCGCCAAAGGCCGTAAACGCCTCGCTGTCTAAGCGCTACGCGCCACGGCGCCGGTCTGACCCGTGCAAGGACTGCGCACCCGCGCCCAATTCCAGGCGGCGATGGCCGGCACGGTGCAAGCCCGTAGCCACCATTTCGTGTTGCACTTTTGCAGCTTTGATGCCGCCCAGCCTTCCCAGGCCCCCGCGCCTGGAAGCACCGTTTTTGACAAAGGCCTCGCGCTGGACCGCCCCGCAGTCGGCGCATTGGTACCCAAACGCTGGGCCAAACGCGCCGTCACCCGCAACACCATCAAGCGCCAGATTTACCACGTGAGCCAGCTTTTTGAAACGCAACTTGCCCCCGGCGCCCATGTGGTGCGACTGCGCAGTGCGTTCGACCCCCGGCTGTTTCCCAGTGCCACCTCAGCCCCTTTGCGCGCTGCGGTGCGCCAAGAATTGCTAGCCCTGTTCGGCCATGCCGGGCACACCCATTACGTGTCAAACCCATGATGCAAACCCTGCTCATCGGCCTGGTCAAAGGCTACCGCTTGCTGCTCAGCCCCTGGCTCGGCAGCTCCTGCCGGTTTGAACCGACCTGCTCCCGCTACGCGCTAGGGGCTTTAGAAAACCATGGCGCTGGCGTCGGTACTTACCTGACAATCGCCCGTCTTGCGCGCTGCCACCCCTGGTGCGATGGCGGGCTGGACCCGGTTCCCCAAGACAAACCCCGGCTTTTTAGCCGCCTGATTTCCCCTTCTTCTGAAAAGAAACCCTCATGAACGATATCCGCCGCACTATTTTGTGGGTGATTTTTGGCTTTTCCATGGTGCTGCTGTGGGACAAATGGCAAATACACAAGGGCAACCAACCGACGTTTTTCCCCGGTCCACCCAGCGCAGTCAGCACGGCTGCACCTGACGCTGCCAAAGCAGCCGCCTCGGATGCCAGCGTGCCCGGTTCTGTGCCGGTGGCCGCAGCACCAGCAACTGCCAATGCTGCGCCTGCGGTGGAATCCGGAGCGCTTGCGCGCGGCGAACGCATCCGCGTGACGACCGATGTGTTGTCGCTGGAGTTTGACACGCTGGGCGGCACTTTGGTGGGCTCGGAATTCCTGAAGTACGGCGAGTCCGGCGACCAGAACAAACATGTCACGCTGCTCGATGACAGCAAAGAGCGTATCTACCTGGCCCAGTCCGGCGTGGTGGCGGGTGCGGTGCCGGGTAACTTCCCGACGCACAAAACGCCTATGGCTTTTTCAGGGGCTACCGAGCTCAAAGAGGGCCAGGACAGCCTGCAACTCACCTTCAGCTCGCCCGATGTCGGCGGCATCAGCGTGGTTAAAACCTATACCTTACGCCGGGGCTCGTATGCCATCCAAGTGAACCATGCGCTGAGCAACCAATCGGGCGCGCCGATTGCGCCGCAGCTGTATTTGCAACTACTGCGTGATGGCAATAAGCCGGCGGGCGAATCGGCTTTCTATTCCACCTTCACCGGCCCGGCGGTCTATACCGAGGCCAAGAAATACCAGAAAGTGGAGTTTGCCGATATCAAAAAGAAAAATGCGGACTACGAAAAGCAGGCCAGCAATGGCTACATCGCCATGGTGCAGCATTACTTTGCCAGCGCCTGGATACTGCCCGATGGCGTGAGCCGCAGTATCTCGCTCGACGGCGTGGACATGCCCGGCACACTGGCGGACTGTTGCTACCGCGCCGCCATGGTGGCGCCCATCGAAGCGATTGCACCTGGCACCAGCCGCAGCCTTGAGGCCACGCTGTTTGTCGGCCCGCAAGAAGAAAAAATGCTGGAAGCCCTGGCGCCTGGCCTGGAGCTGCTTAAGGACTATGGCTGGCTCACGATTCTGGCCAAGCCTTTGTATTGGCTGCTAGACCGTTTGCACAGCGTGATTCAAAACTGGGGCTGGGCCATTGTTGCCTTGGTATTGCTGCTGAAAATCGCGTTCTACTGGCTCAATGCCAAAGCCTACGAAAGCATGGCCAAGATGAAGGCGGTCAACCCCAAGATCATGGAAATGCGCGAGCGCCTCAAAGACAACCCGCAGCAAATGCAGCAAGAAATGATGCGTATTTACCGGGAAGAAAAAGTCAACCCCATGGGAGGCTGCTTCCCGATCATGGTGCAAATTCCGGTGTTCATCGCCTTGTACTGGGTGCTGCTGTCCACGGTGGAAATGCGCAGCGCGCCCTGGATGTTATGGATCCATGATTTATCCGCACCGGATCCGTATTACATTCTGCCCGTCATCATGACGCTAACCACGCTTTTGCAAACCGCCCTCAACCCAGCGCCCCCTGACCCGATGCAGGCCAAACTGATGTGGTACATGCCGTTGATATTTAGCGTGATGTTCTTCTTCTTCCCCTCGGGTCTGGTGGTCTATTGGATTACCAATAACGTCTTGTCGATTGCCCAGCAGTGGATTATCAACACCCGCATGGGCGTGCCGCCGCAGTTCAATTTGCCATCGTTCAAGTAAGCGGCCCGCTGCCGCTGGACACCCAAGGCCGCGCAAGCGGCCTTGTTCGTTTGGGAGCGTGGCGCTTGCCGGGCCAGATAGGGCGCACGGATAATGGGCTCACCCGCAACCAAGCCCCACCCATGCTCGCCCGCCACCACGACCCGATTTTGGCCATCGCCACCGCGCCTGGTCGCGCCTCGGTGGGCATCGTGCGGGTCAGCGGCAAGGACTTGCGCCCGCTGGTCAAGGCCTTGTTCGGCCACAGCCTGGAGGCGCGCCATGCGCACTACCTACCCTTTCATGATGCCCAGGGTGCGCCCATAGACCACGGGCTGGCCCTGTATTTCCCCGCGCCGCATTCCTTTACCGGTGAAGACGTGCTCGAGCTGCAGGCCCATGGCGGGCCCGTGGTGCTGCAACTGCTGCTGGCGCGCTGCCTGGAACTGGCCAAAGAAAACAACGACAGCGGCCACGTCTGCCTGCCAGGTCTGCGCCTGGCACAGGCGGGCGAATTTAGCGCGCGCGCATTTCTCAATGACAAGATCGACTTGGTCCAGGCCGAAGCGATTGCCGACCTGATTGACGCCAGCACCGAAGCGGCGGCGCGCAGTGCGGTGCGCTCGCTGGCGGGCGATTTTTCGCGCGAGGTGGACTACTTGCGCGACGGCCTGGTGCGCCTGCGCCTACTGGTGGAAGCGACCTTAGATTTTCCGGAAGAAGAAATAGATTTTTTACGCAAGGCCGACGCGCAGGGGCAACTCGATGGCCTACATGCCGCGCTGGCCAAAGTGTTGGGCGCTGCGCGCCAAGGCGCCTTGCTGCGTGACGGTATCCGCGTGGTAATTGCCGGACAGCCCAATGCGGGTAAATCCTCGCTGCTCAATGCCTTGGCCGGCGCAGAGCTAGCCATCGTGACGCCCATCGCAGGCACCACACGCGACAAGGTGCAAGAGACGATACAAATTGAAGGCGTGCCGGTGCATGTGATCGACACTGCGGGTCTGCGCGAAGGCGCTGACGAAGTGGAAGCCATCGGCATTGCCCGCGCGTGGGACGCGGTGCTGCATGCCGACGCAGTGGTTTTTTTGCATGACCTGACGCGCGCCCATCTGCCCCAATACCAAGCCGACGACGCCCTTATCGCTAACACTTTGGGACACAAATTGGCCGCCACGGTTCCGGTGATCGACGTGTGGAACAAATGCGATGCGCAGGCGCCGGATGCGCAAGTGCCGGGCTTGTACCTGTCGGCCAAAACCGGGCAGGGCCTGGACTTGCTGCGCCAGCATTTGCTGGAATTGGCAGGCTGGCAAGCCGGTGCCGAAGGCATTTCCATGGCACGCCAACGGCATGTACAAGCACTGAGCCAAGTCAGTGCGCACCTCTACCTGGCCCACGCCCATTTGCGCGCGCAGGCGCAATCACTGGATTTGCTGGCCGAGGAGTTGCGGCTAGCGCAAAACGCACTCAACGAGATCACCGGCGCCTTTAGTTCCGATGACTTGCTAGGCGTTATTTTTTCGAGTTTTTGTATCGGGAAATAGTTCATGGCGGCAATTGAAAAAACGACCCATGGCAGCTGCATGTGCGGCGCGGTGCGCTACCGGGTCAGCGGGCCACTGCGCCCCATCATTGCCTGCCACTGCATCCAATGCCGTAAGAGCAGTGGGCACTATGTAGCGGCGACCGCCTGCCCTACCGACGCCCTGCAGATTGATGGCGATACGCTGCAATGGTTCGCGTCCTCTTCAGAGGCTGAGCGCGGGTTTTGCGGACGCTGCGGGAGTAATTTATTCTGGCGACTGCGCGGCGCCAATAGCACCTCGATTTGGGCAGGTTCCATTGATGGGCCCACCGGCTTGCACATCGCACAGCAGCTGTTTACTGAGTCCAAAGGCGATTACTACGATTTGCCAGATGCCCCGGTGGCGCCTGCGTAATCCACTGAGCCAAGCCCCCAACCCTCGATAAGTCCGGGATGGGCCGCGGGTGACAGCCAGCCACAATTACTCAATGGCCCGCGAAGTCCACGAGCGTAAACAGAGGCATGCCCGTAGCGCGTAATTTGTCTGAGCCGCCGAGCTCCGGCAGGTCCACGATAGCGGCGCCCTCCATCACGAGGGCGCCGAGTTTTTCCAGTAGTTTTTTACCCGCCATCATGGTGCCGCCGGTAGCAATCAAATCATCGATCAGCAGCACCCGGTCACCCGGGCGCACCGCATCGGTGTGCAGCTCCACGGTGGCGCTGCCGTATTCGAGTTCATAGGTTTCTTCTACCGTGGTGAAAGGCAGCTTGCCTTTTTTGCGGATAGGTACGAAACCGACATTAAGTTCGTACGCGACCACGGCGCCGAGTATGAAGCCACGTGCGTCCAAGCCCGCGACCACATCGGGGCGGCGCGCATTGTCCATGTAGCGATGCACGAACGCGTCAATTAAAACGCGAAAGACTTTGGCGTCTTGCAACAGTGGTGTGATGTCGCGGAATTGAACCCCAGGCGCGGGCCAGTCGGGCACAGTGCGGATATGGTTGCGCAGGTATTCGGTAACGTGGGTATGTTGCATAAAGGTGGCAATAGAACGGGGCTTGCAACAGCGGATCGCAAACTATGCGACCCACTGATTTCCAAGTGCTATTGTCACCGCTGTGCACACGCCCAATAGACTGGGGCACAGCGCACCAGCAAGACTATTTACGAGGGGGGGCTGGAGGCAGCGGCGCGCTCACTGGTTTCGCCGGCGGGGGCGGCTTCGCTGCGACAGCCGGCGCAGGTGCCGGGCTCTTAGGTGGAGTTGGGGGCGCTAGCACCGTGCTCTTGGCCGGGGGTGGGGGCACAAAAGGATTGGCAGCAACGTTCACCGGTGGCGGGGGCGGGGCGGCGGGCGTGGGCACAGGCGCTGGCAAGCGGTCGCTCAAAGTTTTGAGGAAGGCGACGACGTCGTCAATCTCTTTATCCGTCAGCGCCGGGCCGGCGTTGGCTGCGCGGTTGAAGGGCACACGATCACGCACGATGTTGGGCTGGTAGGCCAAGGGCAAATCATTGGGCACACCAGAGGGGCCGTACCAACGCTGCGGGCTGCTGTCGCGGGTAGCGTAGAAGCTCACGACATCGCGCAAGCTGCTAAATACACCGTTATGCATAAATACCTGACGCTCACCCACATTGCGCAGCGAGGGCATTTTGAAGGTTCCGCAAAATTTCTCGATACTGACTGCGGCCGGTACATTGGCGGACAAGGCTGGGCGGGTACGGTTGGGTCCGCACAGGCCCAGGTCGAAATAGGAGGGATTGGCATTGGCCGGTATGGCTTTATTGCGAGGTATGCCGGTCGCGTAGTGCGCAAAGTCGGTAAACAAGTTATCGGCTGGCTTAACCGACTTGGGGTTCATGCTGTGGCAACTGGCGCAATTGCCTTTGACCGGGTCCATAAAGACTTTCATGCCATTGTCTTCTGCCGGGGTGAATTTAACGCGGCCCGCGATGTAATCGTCGTAACGCGAACTAAACGCTTGAAACCGGGTGGTAGATTCAAACGCGGCCAAAGCCTCGCCCACACGGGTGAAGGCGAGTGTCGGGTTTTTGAAGATGTCTTTGCCGTACAAATCCGTCATGATTTTGGCGTAGGGGCCTGCGGCGATCTTGGCGACCACACTCGCACCATCTTTGTTGTTCATTTCATTTGCGGCCAGAAACGGCATTTGCGCCTGCTGCGCCAGGGTGTCGGCCCGGCCATCCCAGAACAAACCGCCGATAGGGTCTACATCACCGTTGAGCGCGCGAAAGCCAAAGGGCGGCGTAAAGCTGCTATAGGAGTTTTGCATCACGCTGCGGGTGCCAAAGGACTTGGGCAAACTGCCTAGGGGTACACCGATGCGCGAACCATTCAAATTGGCAAAGCCAGTGCTGGCTTGATGGCAATTGACGCATGCGGTGCCACGTGGTTCTGAGAGGTTTTTATCATTGAATATTTGTTCGCCTAGTGCCTGCACAGGTGTTAGCGTCGGGGCTGGAGAGGCGGCCCATACGGATGTGGGCAAAAGCAAGCTAAGTAAGCCTGCGTAAGCAAGAGCGGCGAAAAATGAAGCCGCCAAATTTCTGGCCATAGGCCTTGCTTGGACTTGGTACATAAAAATATTCTCCTAGCTTTCTGTTTTTGATGACGAATTGAAGGTCTGACCATCCGGATTTCGTGCCTGCGCGTTTGCGGCTCAAGTGGGTCCATATGACCCTGCGCCCTGATATGCAATATGCGTACCCGGTAATCGCCGCTTAACCGACGCAGTCATGTGCGTAACTGCCGTAATTTCAGTGGGACTACTAACGCCATAGAGCGCGGCATGTAGCGCATAAAGAGCATCTCGTGGTTGTTTGTCGCAACAGTGGTGCTCAGGTAAATATTGGTAAAGCCTTTATCCATGCGAATGGCTGTGCCCAACAGGCATACGCTGTCAATTGGGCGGTTTGTCCGGACAAAACAGGGCGCGCCCATAGCGTCCCTAAAATGCCCCCATGCCCGCCCCACTCCATACTGCCCCTGCCAGCCTGAATCCACAGGCTGCCGCGCGGGCGCTTGCCATGGCTCGCGCAACTTTTGATATTGAAGCGGCGGCCGTCATAGGCTTGAAGGAGCAAATCGGCGAGTCTTTTGTACAGGCCGTCGCCATGGTGCTGGCCATCAAGGGGCGCGTTGTTGTGATGGGTATGGGCAAAAGCGGTCATGTCGGTCGCAAAATCGCCGCGACGCTATCTTCGACTGGAACACCCGCCTTATTTGTGCATCCTGGTGAAGCCAGTCACGGCGACTTGGGCATGGTGACGCCGCAAGACTTGGTGCTGATGATTTCCAACAGCGGTGAATCCGATGAGATCAATGCCATTGTTCCGGTCCTCAAGCGACTGGGAACGCCATTGATTGCTATGTGCAGTAGCGGGCAATCAAGCATGGCGCAATACGCAAGAATTTGGCTTAACACCGGCGTCGCCAAGGAGGCTTGCCCGCTCAACCTGGCGCCCACTGCCAGTACCACAGCGCAGTTGGCTATGGGTGATGCGCTGGCGCTGGCGCTTTTGGAGGCGCGCGGATTTCAGGCTGAGGACTTTGCCCGCTCGCATCCTGGCGGTGCTTTGGGGCGTCGTCTGCTGACGCATGTCAGCGACGTGATGCGCAAAGGCGATGCACTTCCCCGCATCGGGCCTAACGCGGGCTTTAGTGAACTCATGCGCGAGATGAGTAACAAGGGACTCGGCGCAGCGGCCATTGTCGAAGACACAGGTGAGGTCGTCGGTATTTTTACGGATGGTGATTTGCGCCGTCTAGTGGAAAAAGGCTTGGATTTGCGGGCGATGACGGCCCGCGATGTGATGCAAGCGCAGCCTGTCACCATTGACGAACATGCCTTAGCCGTCGAAGCGGTGGACTTGATGGAAGCTCGGCGCATCAGCAGCGTTTTGGTCCTTGATGCACAAGGTCGTTTATGCGGCGCCGTCAATACCAACGATTTGATGCGGGCCAAGGTGATCTGATGGTCGCGGCAATACAGTTCTCTGAAACCTTGCTGGCCCGCGGCGCCGGGGTCAAGATTTTGCTGCTCGATGTGGACGGCGTCCTGACGGACGGTGGACTCTTGTATTCGGAAAGCGGTGAAACGATGAAGCGCTTTAATACGCTGGACGGCCACGGCCTGAAGATGCTGCAAAAGGCCGGCATCACTCCCGCGGTGGTGACAGGACGCGACTCAGCGCCACTTCGGGCCCGTTTGCAAGCGCTGGGCATCCAAGAGGCGCGCTACGGCATCGACGACAAGTTGCCTGCTGCACAAAGTATTCTTGATAGCCTGGGATTAGGGTGGCATCAAGCCTGCGCGATGGGTGATGACTGGCCCGATTGGCCCATGATGCACCTAGCGGCGCTCAGTTGCGCGCCGGCAAATGCCCACGCCGAAATACGCGCCCGCGCGCATTGGCCTAGCCAGGCGCAAGGCGGGCATGGTGCTGTGCGTGAAGTCTGCGACTTACTGCTGGCGGCGAACGGACACTATGGCGCCTTGATGCGCCACTACGTACTGTGATCCGTATTATTTTGCGCTTGCTGGACCGTGTATTACTGTCCCTTCCCTTGGTTTTAGTGGCGCTTCTCGCTTTGGGAAGTTATTGGATGCTGCGCACCGCCCCTGCTTTAGATAAAGACCAATTGCCACGACCGCCTGACCACACGCCAGACTACGTACTTGAAAAATTTTCGGCGCAAAAGTTTGATACGAATGGGCGCTTGACGCTGTTCATGCGGGGCGAATCGGCCCAGCGCCTTCCCGACAGCGAATGGGTCGAAGTCCAAAAATTTTCAATGCGCGCCACGGACGCGCAAGGGCAGGTCAAGCATGCCTCGGCCGACCTGGGTGTAAGCTCTTATGACAGTAAAGAGTTTGAACTCAGAGGCAAAGTCCGTTTGCTGCAAGAGGCCAAACCTGCGGGCAACTCTCCGCGTCTTGAAATTTCGGGTGAGTTTTTGCACTTTTTTGCTGATTTGGACCGCATCGAGTCGAACAAGCCCGTGCAATTGCTGCACGGGAGACAGCAATTTAACGCAGATAGCATGGTCTATAACGGCATAGAACGCAGCCTGCAACTAGACGGTCGGGTGCGGGCGATACTTTTGAGCGAAAGCCCGGTGCCTTGATGCGCGGGCCGATTCCACGTGCGCGCCGAACTGTTTAAGTTAGGCCCCGCAAGCCTTAATGCAATGCGAAAAAAAGGGCCCCTAAGGGCCCTGATTGCTTGTGGCGTCAAGCCACAAAACGGATGCGATTAATAACCGCCGCCGCCGCTACGGCCACCGCCGTAACCGCCGCCGCCACCACCACCGCTGCGTCCGGCGCCACCGCCGTAACCACCGCCGCCACCACCACCGCTACGACCGGCACCGCCGCCGTAACCGCCGCCGCCGCCAGCACCGCCACCAAAGCCGCCACCACCCGTGCGGGGAGGACGCGGTTCCATGGGACGCGCTTCGTTAACCACCAGACCACGGCCACCGAATTGCTGGCCGTTCATTCCGCTGATTGCTGCTTGCGCTTCGGCATCGCTGCCCATTTCCACAAAGCCAAAGCCTTTGGAACGACCGGTGTCACGCTCCATCATGACCTTGGCGCTGGTGACAGAACCGTGTGCGGAAAATGCCTGTTGCAGGTCTTCGTCACGGAAAGAATATGGCAGATTGCCAACGTAAAGTTTGTTGCCCATGCTGGGACTCCTCAAAATAACTCAAAACGCGATGGAGCCCAAAACCGCAATCAACAAACCATTAAAGACTTAGAGCAGACGCGAAACTGACCAAACACCGCAAACCTGCCGTGCCAATAAAAGGCAAAGCGATTTCATTATGCGCTATTTGCGCAGTTTGCAAGCGTTTTTTTTATAAACCACTAAAAAAAGATACTAATTTTCAGTATTTGTGCCGGATTAACTGCAATATCTAGGGAAAACCCTGTGGCTTACCAATTAGCCTCGCGCTCCGGGGTGGCGCTGATTTTGTGGACAGAAAGATCGGCGCCGTCAAATTCTTCCTCCTGGCTCATGCGCAAACCCACGGTCATTTTCAGCAAACCATAGACCACCAGGCCACTAAAAAGCGCCCACACCACGCCCAGGAGGGTGCCAGCGCATTGCGCACTGAAACTTACCCCGCCCAAACCACCGAAAGCCGGTAAACCAAAAATACCGGCAGCGATGCCGCCCCAGGTGCCGCACAAACCATGCAAAGGCCAAACGCCCAGCACGTCATCAATCTTCCATTTGTTTTGCGTGAGGGTAAACATCGCAACAAAAATCGCACCGGCCACACCGCCCACGACCAAGGCGCCCAGCGGGTGCATCAAATCGGAACCAGCGCACACCGCCACCAAACCGGCCAATGGCCCGTTGTGCACAAAGCCCGGGTCGTTCTTGCCCATTACCAAAGCTACCAAGGTGCCGCCCACCATCGCCATCAAAGAATTGACTGCTACCAGGCCGGACACTTTGTCCAGGGTTTGCGCACTCATCACATTAAAACCAAACCAACCTACTGTCAGGACCCAGGCGCCCAGCGCCAAAAACGGAATGCTGGAGGGCGGATGGGCAGAAATGGCGCCGTCTTTGCGGTAGCGGTTACTGCGCGCGCCCAGCAGCAGCACCGCGCCCAGGGCGACCCAGCCGCCAACGGCATGCACCACCACGCTACCGGCGAAGTCGTGAAACTCCGCGCCGGTATGCGCCAGCAACCAAGCTTGCACGCCGAACCGCTGGTTCCAGGCCACGCCTTCAAACAGGGGATAAATCAGCCCCACCAACACCGCTGTGGCGATCAGTTGGGGCCAGAATTTGGCCCGCTCGGCAATACCGCCCGAAATAATGGCCGGAATCGCTGCTGCAAACGTCAGCAGAAAAAAGAATTTCACCAGGCCATAGCCGTTGTTCGCCGCCAATTGTTCAGCGCCTACGAAAAAATGGGTGCCGTAGGCCACGCTGTAGCCAACGGCGAAATACACCACGGTGGACACCGAAAAGTCCGCCAGGATTTTCACCAAGGCGTTAACCTGGTTTTTGCGCCGCACCGTGCCCAATTCCAAAAATGCAAATCCGGCATGCATAGCAAGCACCATCACGGCGCCCAACAATATGAATAAAGTATTCGCGCCCTGTTGTAGTGCGTCCATCAACCACTCCTGGATAAATTGCTTTGTTTTGGTGCGCATATATCGATGGCACCACGTATGCACTAAAAGTAAGCAAAATTTGCGCCAAATTTGGGCAAAGGAATCGAAAGGCCTATGGCT
>Ga0209358_10001815_pt1 | contig 16682 bp, 15 predicted proteins | sample LauGreFa1BDMLBSN_2_FD_187574 | JGI IMG/M metagenome (GOLD analysis project Ga0209358, IMG submission 187574) | Freshwater lake microbial communities from Lake Michigan, USA - Fa13.BD.MLB.SN (SPAdes) (version 2) | ecosystem: Environmental > Aquatic > Freshwater > Lake | place: Lake Michigan, USA... | reverse complement strand
GTTGGCAAAGCATTCGACGCCGAAGCCACCCTGCTGGATGATTTTGGGGCTTTCCGCCCTGAGGGCCGCTCGGACGTGTGGCGAGGGGAATCCCTCATCGTCAGGCAACTCGACGGCATCGCCCTAGACGACAAGGAACCGACTGTGTCCGCGTGGGGTCAGGACTCCGGTTTTCTTGGTGGCCGGTTCGACGTGATTGTGTGGGACGACCTTGTGGACCGGAAGAACGTCAAGACCGTTGAGGCGAAGGACAACATTCGGGAGTGGTGGGACAGCGAGGCTGAGACACGTCTGGAGCCCGGTGGTGTCCTCATCCTTCAGGGGCAGCGGATCGCCAACAACGACTTGTACCGCTACTGCCTTGATAAGAAGAATCTGGACGAGTCACCTAAGTATTCGCATGTTGTGTTTAGGGCGCATGACGAGGAGCGCTGCAACGAAGACCACGGAGTTGACGCTAAGGCGTGGCCGGATGGCTGCCTCCTCGACCCCTACCGCATCCCGTGGAAAATGCTGGAACAGGTCAAGTATCAGGATCCCCGCTCTTTCAACCTGATCTATCAGCAGACCGAAGGCGCTGACGGCAGCGGCCTCGTTGACCCCGCATGGATCGAGGGCGGCGTCGATGCTGAGGGCTACTACGCACCGGGCTGCCGCGACAACGAGCGGGACCTGTGGGAGATCCCACCGCACCTGATCAAGGGCACGGAGGCATGGTCGTTCGTAACGGTCGACCCGTCGCCTACGGAGTTTTGGGCAATTATCTGGTGGGTGTACGACCCTGACACTGACCGCCGCTATGTCATCAACATGTGGCGTCAGCGCATGAACCCGGAACAGTTCATCAGCCTCGACCTTGACACCCACGACTGGTCCGGGCTAATCCCACAACTATGGGAAGAATCCAACAATATCGGGCTACCTATCACCCATATCATTGTTGAGGTCAATGCGGCGCAGCGCTGGTTGCTGTCGCAGCCGCACGTTCAGCGGTGGCAGGAGTACACCGGACAGGTGTTCGTGCCCCACACCACGTCAGTGAACAAGCGCGACCCCAAGTACGGATTTGAATCTATTGGTGACTTGTTCCGGCAAGGCATGATTCGTCTGCCATATGCGACACCAATGGCCCGATTGACCATGGGTTACCTTGTACAGGAGGCGGTATCGTATCCTGATGGGGATACTGACGATACTCTTATGTCGACGTGGTTTATGAAACTTGCTGTAGAAAACCATTACACTCCTCGTCAGAAGGGTATGTATCAAATGCAGCGACCCGGCTGGATGGTTAACGCTCGGAGAGGTATCGCCTAATGGAAGTTAATGACGTTATCTCCTTGTACCGCCAGCGGTTGAAGTTCTATGCGCCTCTGCATCAGAAGATGGGCGTTATTCAAGCCATCTACAACGGCACCATGGAAGTTCCCCTCCCCGACATGGAGGAGAACGCGATGCCGTCTGTGCCTAATCTGCTGGCGCAGGGCGTCGATCAGATGGCTGGCCGCATCACCAGCGTCGTCCCATCCGTTTCGTTCGCCAGCACTAAGCCCGGTATCCGTGCGTCAGACCGCCGCGCACTGACCGCTTCCCGCACCATCACCGGATGGTGGCAGGAAGACCGTCTGATGATGAAGATGAAGCAGCGGGGCCGTCATCAAATTGCTTACGGCATGAGCCCTGTAGTCATTCGCTGGAATGCAAAGGACTCTCGCCCCACATGGCAGGTTCGCAACCCGCTGGAAACGTACCCGTCTACCGATGTCATGCCCGGTAACCTGACGCCGACCGATTGCGTGTTCGCATACCGCCGCTCTGTCAGTTGGCTCCGGTCCAAGGGCTACGGCGACCGCCTGTATGCACTGACCGGCGACACCCAGTTGCCCGCTGATGCCAGCATTCTGCTCATCGAATACGTGGATGCTGAAGAGACGCACCTTGTTGCTGCCGGATACCGCACCCCAGACCCGTATGCGATGACCGATATTGACATGTCGGGGATGCAAATGAAGGGCGTCACTCTGGAGCGCTTCCCGAACATGAGCGGCGACGAGTGCCCCGTGGTCATTCCGATGCGTATCACGCTGGATACGGCCAGCGGCCAGTTCGACACCATGATCGGCATGTACTACCAGCAGGCTAAACTGATGGCTCTTGAAACTATCGCGGTTGAGAAGGGCATCTTCCCTGACACGTATCTGGTTAGCCGTCCGGGTGAAGTGGGCCGTTTCCTTGACGGACCCCATGATGGGCGTACAGGTATGGTCAATATCATTGCTGGTGGAGACATCCGCGAAGTCCAGTCCCAGCCGGGTTATCTCACGAACCCAACCATTGACCGGCTGGAGAGAAACCAGCGTGTTACCGCTGGAATCCCCGCTGAATTTGGTGGGGAGTCCACTGGCAATATTCGTACTGGGCGGCGAGGCGACGCAGTTCTTTCCGCTGTCATTGACTACCCGGTAGCGGAGGCGCAGGAGACGTTTGCTTTCTCGCTGGAGGAAGAGAACGAGATCGCTATTGAATTGTCGAAGGCGTGGGCTGGCGACACAAAGCGCACCATCTTCGTTGGCACAGGTAACAGCGCGCGCCCCGTCACGTATGTTCCCAACGATACTTTTGCCACGAGCGAGCATGTGGTGTCCTACCCGGCCAGCGGCGCCGACATCAACTCGCTGATCATCGGTATTGGGCAGCGCGTCGGTCTGGGAATCATGTCGAAGCGCACAGCGGCAACATTGGATCCGTACATTGACAATCCTGAGCAGGAGCATGACGAGATCGTTGCCGAGGGACTGGAGCAGGCTTTGCTCGCTGGGATGCAGCAGCAGGCAGCACAGGGCGCTATTCCCCCGCTCGTGCTGGCGAAGGTTATGACGATGGTGCGCGACGACAAGATGGAACTTGCGGAAGCCTTCAACAAGGTAACTGAGGATGCCATGAAGGCACAGCAGGAGGCTGAGGCCGCTGCGCCGCCGACTCCGGAACAAGCAATGGCGCCCGCCGCGATGCAGGCCATGGCGGGACCGGCAGCAGCAATGCCAGCGGTACAGGGGCCGTCGCCGTCACAGGCCAATCTTGGTCAACTTCTTAACACTCTTCGTAAGGGGGCTAGGGTCTAATGCCTCGTGGCGGAAAGCGGCAAGGAACTCCCGGCAAGGGATACAGCAATCGCACTGATCTGGGCATGAACTACGACCAGTCGGAGAACACGGCGGCGACAGGCGGTATGGAACCGCCTCCGATGCCGATGCCTACGGTGACGCCCGAGGATTCACCGATGCTGACTGATCCGACACAGCGGCCTGATGAGCCGATTACTGCTGGTCTTTCTATCGGACCGGGGGCAGGTCCTCAGAGGGACACCCGACTGATGGAGACGCAGCAGTTAAAGAAGTACCTGCCTCTCATTGGCCTATATCTTGATCGTCCGGACACCCCGGACAGTGTACGTATTCTGTTCCGCTACATCAGGGGAGCATAAAATGGATATGTTCGTTAAGAATCTTTCCGCGTTCACTGAGGCGCTTGGCGTGGAGAACGCTCCCACCATTGTGCATATGTCTCTTATCCCGTGGCCGGATGATGCGACACGGGATCAGTTTATTAAGGACCTGACGGGCTTCAATATGAGCGCTAACCGATGAGCGAAAACGAGGCGCGCCGCAAACTCAACATGCAGTCGCCATCTGAGTGGGCGGCAGCAGTCAGTCGAACGCGCACGGGCGCAACGCAGCAGAATCCGTTGTACGGCACTGACGTTTTTAACCCCAACGCTTATCTGCCAACGATGCCGGTATCGGCTAATCCAGCGTTGACGCAGCCGTTGCCGCAAGGCAGGTTTATAGATGTAAACAGACCAAGCCCTCAGAACGCGGTGCGGCAACGTGAAATTCAGGCGTTCTTGAATGACCCGGAAGGTTACACCAAGTATCTGACTCAGAACAATCCTGAGATTGTTCAGGAACAGTCGCTCATGGATCGTGGCAAGTCGATTCTTTCTAACCTGTTCGATTATGAGGACGACGCTGACCTTTCTGTTCTTGGTGTGCCGCTGGGATTTGTCGAGTCTGCATGGGACCGCACCCTGCGACACATGGTCGGTTTTTACGATCTGCTGAACGTCGGGTTTGGTGGTCTTCTCTCTGCGGCACCGGGCGGTGTTGACACCATCCCGTTCGACCAACTGTCCGGTGGCGCTGACGTACTCCAAATCCTCAATGGTGAAATGGAACCGGGCTCAGCACCATCGCCCGGCCAGATCGCCATTACGAGCATTGGCCTTGAGGCTAAGCGCATCCGTGAGGGCAAAGCGCGCCTGTCCGATGTTCTTCTTGCTAACCCTGCTACGGGTCCGTTTATTCTGGCCGCGCTAGCAGCAGACACGAGCAAGGTGCAGGCAGACGGGTTTGATCTTCTGAATAAGGTTCAGCGTGATGAGGCTTTCAGCAGCGGCTGGGAGCAGTGGATGAGCGGTGTCACTGATGCTGGACTGGCGTTCGCTGATCCGCTTATTGGCGTCGGCGTCGGAGCCAAGGTTGCTCGCGCTGGAATGCTGGGAGCGAAGGCCAATCGTAAGACCGCTATTGAAATTGGTGCTGGCCTTACCGCGGCAGCGGATGAGTCACTTGCTCGTGTCGGAGTGAATAAGACCACTGACGAGATCTTTGCAGAGATTGATGCGCGGATGCAGGCGCAGCAGCAGATGGGGCCGCAGGCCAGCGTTGTTGATCGGCTTCTTGTCGGCGACCGCAACCCGAATCAGGCAGCATATGTGCCCGTTCGCGTCACGGCAGATATGCGCCCAGAGTCGTTTGATAATACTTTGAGCGAACTGGTGTGGAGTATTAGCGAATACGACCCGGCGACTAATAAAAAGGTTTGGGACGTTAAGCGGATTGAATCGCTGCCCGAGATTGCGCAACTGGACAATAAGGGGACGATCGCTGCGGTGCTGCACGAGGCGCAGGACCCGGTAATGGTGTCCACTATTTTGCAGGCCATGTCTGGTACTCCGGGGGCGATGGAGCGGCTGGCTAAGTTGCGGCCTGCTATTGCTGACACTGTTATGCGTGTCAAGCATGAGCGGTATGTTCTGCTGCGCGGCATGGAGCCCACTAAGCGCATGGAGGCGCGGGATGGTCTTCAGCGTGACGCCCAGAATGCCCGTGAGCAGATTGACGCACTATTGGAGCAGCAGCAGCGGTTGCAGCCTGAGATGGATGTAATGAAGTTGCCGGATGCGGAGAAGGCGACGTTCTTGCGGCTTCAAGATCGAATTAATACGCTGGAGCAGAATGTCGCTGAGGTTAATTTCCTCACTGAGGTTATTGACGGCGGGCGGATGATTGATCCGTTGGATGCAGCCAATAATCCTTTTTACCGGGAAGAGGCAGCAGATCAGATTCTCAATGACCTGCTTAATCAGGACAATCTACTTGGCCGTCTGGTCGGCGATGCTATTGACGAGGCCAGCGGAGATATTGGAATCAAGGGAGTGCTGTACGGAAAGGACAAGACCCTTCTGTACAAGGACAACATGCTGTCCGATCTGACCCGGCGGTCGCGTGCGCGCAGGGCTCAGGCCCGTTACGAGTACGGCATGGAGGGGACGCGGGTAATCCCGAGGCGTGTACAGACCGGCATGCACATTGCTGCGGACGGGACGCGCAAGCCGGTGTACAAGTGGGAGGGTCTGTGGACCGCGAGTCAGTTTGAAGGCACGAGCCGTCTTCAGAGAAATATTCGCGTGTGGCGCTGGCTGGGTGAGGAGACGCCCAGCGGGTACATCGGCCTAAAGGGCGCAGGGACGGTCGGTTCCGAGAATGAGTTTACGGCGGCGACGAATATTGACCTGTACAAGTCGGATCCGGTCACTGTTACGCGTGATGTTGTTGATGCGGATGGGCGTATCACAACTGAAACTATTGAGGTTGGTGGTATTGCGCGCCGCCAGAGTCTGTACGAAGAGTTCTTTGCCGCTCTTAATGATCCGACAAAGGACAGCATGGAGGCGCTGCGTAACGTTGAGGCGGCGATGGCGTCTGATCTGTCCTTGGCGTATGGGATTGAGGCTGACAAACTTATCCCGTACGTGAAGTCTGCTGGCAAGATCCGTGATCGTGAGATGCAGCAGATGCGCGCGCGAGCCTTCTTTGTTGATCCCGACACAGGTGATATCGACATTGTGCCGTATCTGAAGAGTCATCTGATGAACGGTACGTACATGCTGAACTTTCAGAATATGGAGAAGACGCTTCGGAAACTGACCGCGAAGGATGGCGGCAAGCGGCTGCAAACCATGCTGGGCGTCGGCGGTCACTACTCAGCGCAGGCAGATCGCTTGTTCCAGAACGTGTGGCGTCCGCTCGCGCTGATGCGAGCGTCGTACACGCAGCGGAACGTGTTTGAGGGGCTGGGCCGTGCCATGGCGTACACGGCGTCGCTTGCGCCGTTGACGTGGCCGATCAGGGCCACTACTAATGGAACCCGGAATGCGATTATCAAGCGGACGCTGGAGCGTAAGGTAACCGCCGCGCAGCGGGCTATTGGTGAAAGGGATCTTACGGATGTTTATGAGCCGTATAAGCAGGTAAGTTTGGAGCACCTGACCTTGCAGGGCGCTATTGAGTTGACTGACGCGGATGGCGCTACGCGGTTTGCTGTGGTGCGGCGTGGTGAGGATGGGCAGCGGACGTGGGATTACCTCACTGCTGAGGCTTACGAGGCAGAGTTTGTGGATGTCACTGACCGCATGAATGCTGCACGCGCTGTGCTGCGGCAGGAAGCCGACCAGTTGACCGCCAGCATCAAGGACACTGCCTTCGGCAAGTGGCGTGAGCGTGAACTCAAAGACCTGAATAAGGGTCTAGAGGATGCGCAGCGGAAGATTGACATTTGGGCTGAACTGATCACGGAACCAAACTATGAGGGCCGGGTCTACCAGTTGGGTGAAGTGCCGGAAGCGATGCGCGACATCATCAATGTGATGGAGCAGGCAGAGGTACTGCGCCGCAATCTGGACATCCTAGAGTTTCGCCCGATGGAGTCCATGGCTCTGTACCGGGAGTTCGCCGGTAGGCAGAAGCGCATCGGGTCGGGCACCAGTATGGGGTCGGATGGTAACTATTACGGTGACGCCTTCACTACTCCTTACGAGCAATTGAACCGCAAAATGCTGTCATCCGATAACACGGTCAAGCAGTCGCTGAGCGTCGACTCAACTGCGTATCACAACTTTTTCCAGCGCCTTTTGGTGCGCACTAATCAGCCAGTCGACTTTATTGAGAATCCAGAACAGTGGAATCTGGGCATGGCGGATGCCATTGAGGACGCATCCAGTAATGAGATTGTGCGCATTCTCGTTGGCAACGATTGGGACGTGGATGCCACAGTTGCGTGGCTAATGTCGGACACGGGCTCAGCCCGGCGATTTGGCAACGGTGTCGCCCAGTTGTTTGACGACAACGGTGTGCCGTCGCTTTTGCCCGAAGACGCACGATTGAGCGCATGGGAAGAGTATGTCGGTGGCATGCCGGAAGCGAAAGTCAAGCGTCTGCGGACGTTCTTCAAGGAGGAGCAGGCGGGATCTGGGACGTTCCGCAAGTTTGACCGCGAGCAGGCGCAGAAGTACGTCGAAGATGTGTCGGACATGTTGCAGCGGCAGTTTCATATGCGTCCGGAGTTTTACGAGATGTTGCGGCGTCGGGCGATTGATAAGAGCGAGCCTGCTCTGGGCGTGCGCCCCAAGGGTTATGTTCCTGCTCGTATCACGGGTGATGATGTTGCGGCTGTCACGTCTCGCCTGAGTGATTCGGAGCGGGAGGCGCTCGGTTACATTCAGGGATCGGAGATTATTCAGTCGGGCATGGATAACGTCGTTGGTCTGTGGGAGAAGTTCACCGGCACGATGTTTAAGATGCTGGGCACGATCCCTGAGGATGCTGTTGTCCGGGGGCCGTTTTACAACACGCGCTTCAAGGCCGCTCGTAATGCCCTGATTGAGGAGTATTGGATCTCACAGGGTATGAACATGAAGGATGTGCGCCGGGCGAATCGCTCTTTCTACAAAAACCAGACCCGCACCAAGGCTGGGGCTGTCAACGAGTACACCCTGTCGCATGCACCGTTCCAGATTCCGGCTCGTGAACTGAGCCGCATTGAGAGTCTCGCTAGCCGTCGTGCTTTGCAGGATACCCGCGAGTACATGTACACGATTGAGCGGCGCACGAACCTTGGTAAGTACGGAGAGTGGCTGTTCCCATTCATTAGCGCTAGCCAGAACTCTGTCACGGTCGCGGGCAAACTGCTTTACCGCGAGCCGTGGCTTGCCCCAATGATTGCTGACCTGTGGCGTATGCCGCAGCGGATGGGATGGGAGGACGAGGAGGGCAACATTTGGATTCCGTCTCCGTTCCCCGGTTTTACTGAGTGGCTGTCGGATAAGCCCGGTGTGCCTTTCCTTGGTGGCGCTATTGACAGCAGCGACCTGATTGGGTTTAACAAGGACGCGTTCAACGTTTGGGTTCCTGATACTGGATTCGGTGTCCTGCCGCGTCCGGTTGCGTGGTCACAGGCGCTTGCGAGCGAGATGATGAAGCGCGGCGCGTTTCCGATTGAGACGCCAGAAATGTTCAAGACTGCGTTTGGTGAGGGCGCTGGGGATCAGGCGTATCAGTTGGTCAAGGACTACATTTTTGGCACTGAGGGGTCAATGAGTGAGAAGTTTGCTTCTTACGACCTTTTGACTCCGCCGATTATCCAACGGCTGATTCAGATGACTGACGACATGGATGCGGCTTACGGTTACCAGTACGCGCTGCAAGGTGCGACGCAGATGATGCGTTGGAAGGCTGGAGAGCGTGATGATATGCCGCAGGCGGATGAGATTGGTGCCCGTACAACGAACATGTTCTGGTTCCAGTGGCTAGGAAATGTGGGTATTCCGACGCCAATGATGCCGACGCCGATTCTGTCGCGGCCTCAGGTGCGCAAGGCGGCTGAGGAAATGATGGACGTGTACCAGCAGATGAAGCAGGCGGATCCGGAGAATGCTTCGCTGAACATGTACAACATGTTCGGTGAGTGGGGTCTTGAGGCGGCGAATACGAAGATCACGGTGAACACTGGTGGCGCTGACCCGACAGCGCAGGCTGCGTCTGACATTAAGACGTTTGATTCGCTGATTGGGAAGATTACTGACGCGGTGCCTGAGGAGAACTACAACCTTCTTGGCATCATCCTGAATAATCGTTCCGTTGAGGCTGAGTACAACCAGTACGCCTACGATTTCCAGAAGGCTACGACTATTGCGGGTACGGGTAAGAAGTTCCGTGAGGTTCAGAGCCCGCAGGAGTCTCAGGCTGAGCGGGAGCGGATTGTTGGCTGGACGATGTACCGGAAGGGCATGGATTTTCTGGACGCACAGTTGGCGTCTCGTGGCCTGAAGTCGTATGAGTCTGCTGGGGCGCGTGACCTGAAGGCAGCGCGTCAGCGGATGGTGATGAACATGGCTCAGAATCCTGAGTTGCAGGGTTGGTTTATTGATTTTCAGGACTTCGGCGGCAGTCGAACCAATGGGGCTGTACGGGTTCTGGAGTTGGCGACTACTGATGAGAAGTTTGTGCAGGAGATGACTGCTGCTGGCAAGACTCAGTTGCTCGCCAATATGGATACCTATGTTCGGGCGCGTCGGTATGTTATTCAGAAGTTGACATCGTCTGGTACCAGTATTAATGACCCAGAGAACTATATGCTTAAAGAAACATGGTCGCGCATACGGCAGGGATTGAAGAATTCAGATGAGCGCTGGGCTGCTATAGCGGATCGTTATTTGGCTGCGGATGACGAGCCGACGTATCCGGGTAACTTTATGTCTACGGATATGGGGCTGATGGAGGAGGTCGGCTGATGAGTAACGGAACTAGTCCGGGCGTTGGAGCGTATGGCGGCGCTGGGAATGTTATGAACGAGCAAGAGGCTACGGCGCTAGCGGGTATGGGCGGACAGTTTGGCATGATGCCTACGGGTGCTGACCAACTTGTGTATCTGGGGCAAGATTACGAAGGTGAGCGGCCTAAGGCCGCGCCCGGTGTCCCCGGATCGGCCGCGTATCTTGAGCGGCGTTATCCTAATCAGGCTCTGGTCCCCGTAGATGTGGCTAAGGCGCGTGTTGGCTTCTTTAATGATGCTGAGCGCAAGCGTATTTCAAAATTCGCTGCTCGGTATTACGGGAATGATTACGCTGGAAGTAACCCGTCATACTGGGCTTCCCTTTGGGGTCTGGCTATTGACAACACTACTGTTATGGCCAAGGCGACCCAAAATAACAAGTTGAGTGTTTGGGACACGCTGGAGAGTATGGCTGATACGGCTGGCGCGCTCCGCGAGGAGAAGAGTGCTGGTGGCGCCGGTCGCTATACCGGGCCTGTCACAACGGTACGCCTCACTGATCCTGATACGGCAATGACGCTGATTGATCAGAGCCTTCAGGGCGCATTGGGCCGTTCGGCTTCGGAGCAGGAGCGGAATAGGTTCCTTAAGGCGTTGCGCGAGTACGAAATGAAGAATCCCTACGTGTCAACTGGCGACGAGACTGGTTCGGTCACGACGGGTGGCAGTAATGCGCAGGCTTTTGCTCAGCGCTATGCGCAGGCGCAGGAGGGTGCTGCCGAGTATGAGTCGGCAACAACCTTTCTTGACGCCTTTCTTGGCGCTCTAGGGAATCCGGTGAGGTAATGGCTCCTAAGAATGATAAGCCTGCCTACAACAAGGCGGCTGACTACAACAATGACAAGCAGGTGTCGGCTGCTGAGCAGAAGCGCTATGACCGAGAAAACCTGACTCCTGATCCGCTGGAGGAGTCGGAACTCGCTAAGAGTTACGGTTATGCGCTGCGGATTATGAAGAGTGACCCCCAGTTGTGGGATTTGTTCACGCGCGCCGCTAATGACAAGAAGGGTCAGTGGACTGCCGAAAGGTTTACCGCTGAACTCCTGAACACCGATTGGTGGATGGAAAATAACGAGTTTGCGCGTAACGCCATTGCGGCGGAAGCGATGGGTGGTGCTGACTGGCAGGCGACGTTGGAGACGGCCCGGCTGAGGGTGCAGGAAGTCGCCACTACCGAGGGTGCGGCGTTGTCGGCTGAGCAGATTGATGATCTGGCTCAGCAGGCTATTGCTGGGGGTTGGCTGGAGCAGGGCCGAGGCCAGTTGCTCACTAACGCAATCGCTGGTTCCGTTGCGGTCCCTGAGGGTCAGGCTTTCATGCAGGGGGCCGCTGGAGATTTGCAGCAGCGACTAGAGCAGGTTGCGGCACGTAATGGGTTGCGTCTATCGAAGGGATTCTTTGAGTCTGCGGCTCAGTCGGTGGCTATGGATTTGTCTACGGCTGAGGATGCCGAGAGGCAGGTTCGGGAGCAGGCGGCTTCGTTGTGGCCGTCGTTTAGTCAGCAGATTCTGGCTGGTCAGGATGCTCGTGATCTTGCATCTGGATATATCAACACGATGGCGCAAGAGTTTGAGATTGATCCTGAGCGCATCAGTCTTGATGATCCTTTGCTTCGTCAGGCGATGACCGGGATGGACGACAAGGGCCAGCCAACTGTTGAGGGGTTGTGGGCTTTTCAGCAGCGGCTGCGTAATGATCCGCGTTGGATGCAGACTAAGGGCGCGGCTGATCAGATTAGTGGTACCGCTAGGACCGTGATGGAAGTCTTTGGATTGGTGAAGTGACATGAGTGTTGATACTTCTCTCTTTGGTGCTATGGAGGCCGCTCGTCGTGGTGCTGCGGCTCAAACGCCTGTAACGCAGGAGGAAAGTAACCGTAAGGGTAACTTCATTGAACAGCAGACTGGTAATAGGCGTGGCGGAATAGACACTATTGCGCAGACTGCTACTTCTGGCACCACCACGTCGGGCGAGGATCAGTATTGGCAGTGGCGGCAGACTCAAGATCAGTTGGCGATCCAGCAGGCTAATGATTCGCTTATCCAGCAGATCACTGGAATCTTCTCCGAGTACGGTCTTACATCCCTATATAACACTATTGTCGATTATGTGAAGCGCGGATACAGCGGAGACGCTATCGCCGTCCTCCTTCGCCAAACTCCTGAGTACAAGGAGCGCTTCCCCGCCATGGCCTCCCTGAGCGCCAAGGGACGCGCTATCAGTGAGGGTGAATACATTGCCTTTGAGCGCAACGCATCAAGCCTAGAGCGGGCTTACGGCCTTCCTACGGGCATGTTGGGTAAGGACGCAATCACCTCACTTTTAACAAACGAGGTATCTGCTGCCGAACTAGAGGACCGTGTAACTATGGCAGCGGCAGGCGCATTCCAGACCGCTCCTGAAGTTAAGCAGGTTTTTGAGCAGTATTACGGCATCGGTAGCGGTGGGCTTACCGCCTACTTCCTTGACCCAGCCAAGGCTCTGCCGCTGCTGGAGCGCCAGTACGTGTCCTCACAGATCGGCGCAGAAGCGGCGATGCAGGATGTGACTGTTCAGGCCATGACTTCTGAGCGACTGTTTGAGGCAGGCGTCACCCGTGAGCAGGCGCGTGAGGGCTTTGGTCAGGTTGCCCGCATGGGTGCCTTTACAGAGGGTCGCGGTGATGTGGTGTCGCAGCAGGATCTGATCTCGGGCACATTTGAAAATAATGAGCAGGCGCTGGCGTCGATTGAGCGGGCGTCTCGCGCGCGCACTGGTCGCTTCCAAGGCGGTGGCGGATTTGCTACTACGCAGCAAGGCGTTAGTGGACTGGGTTCGGCGGCGACACGCTGATCTATTGACAACTTAATCGCGTGTGATATCTTTCTGATAGTGCTTGTGCATGGCCCTGCCGAAAGGTGGGCGCGCTATCCACAGGTTTGTTCCGGGTAAGGCTTGGCCGGTCGTACCTGAGTATTTAGGCTTCTAACTCCACGTATCCCATTTTGGGCTGACGTGACTTTATTGATACCTCCGTCTGACTACTCCCGGTTAGACGTGTTACAGGAAAGGGAAGAGCAATGTCCGATAACTACACAGACGACGACTTCGACTCCGACGAGCAGTCGCAGGGCGATGCAGGCGATATCAAGGGTCTGCGGCGTGCAGCGGCTGGTAAGAAGAAGTTGGAGCAGGAACTGAATGAACTGCGGCGTGAACTTGCGTTTGCTAAGGCTGGGCTTTCTTTGAGTGATCCTCGACTTAAGTATTTTGTCAAGGGTTACGATGGGGATCTTGAGCCGGAAGCGATCCGTGAGGCAGCGGTTGAGGCAGGTTTCCTGACACAGCAGTCTCAGGGCGAGGATTCGGGTCTGGCAGCCGCAGCGGCGGCGCAGTCACGAGTCATGCAGGCGTCATCAGGAGTGTCCTTTGAAGGGCTCACTGAGGAAGCGGCTCTGGCCCAACTTGAGGCAGCGATGGAAGAGGGCGGCGTCGAAGCAATGTTGGATGTTGCTCGTCAGTTCGGCATCCCAACTCACATCGATCAGTAAGGAAGAAAAATGCCAGCAGGTACCGGCACCCCGGGAGCCAATCAGAACGGCCCCGCGACTAGCCCCATGTACTCGCCCGGTGAGATTGTCACCGCTGCGGGTCCGCTTTCCATCAACGCACCGGCCCCGATTGTCGACATCACTCTTGGTTCGCAGTTTGTTACCAAGGCTTACGATCTCGCGGTCTACCCGGCGCTCCGTCCCGAACTGATTTTCGATCAGTTCGCTACCGTTCGCGCGTCGAACACCACGCACCGTGGTGGCTCTGTGCGGTTCTCCTTCGTGGATGACATCACGCAGCAGACCACTCCTCTGCTGGAGAACATCGACGTTGACTCCGTGACCCTCTCCTCCAAGGCACTCACCGTGTCGATGCGGGAGTACGGCACGGCTGTCACGAACACGGCTCTGATCCGTGGCACGTCCATGATCGCTATGGACCCGCTGATCGCTGAGCGGGTTGGCTACAACGCTGGTCTGTCGATTGACACGCTGGCCCGTACCGCCCTCGATGCGACCACGGTTACCTACGATGATGCGACGACCGCTACGGTCGGTTCCATCGGTGGCGGCAGCGGCACTTACCTCACGGGTGAGGTGCTTCGTGAGGGTGTTGCTCGCCTTCAGGCCGCTAACGTTCGCCCCGTTCGCGGTGGCGCTTACGTTGCTGTGATTTCGCCGTATCAGGCTCAGCACCTGAAGAGCGAGGACATGGACACCGGCTGGCGCTATGTCGTGACCCGTAATGAGGGCCGCGATGGCAACAGCATCTTCATGGGTGAGATCGGCACGTACGAGGGTGTTCGCATTGTTGTGAACAACCACCTCACCAACCTTGGTCAGGGCTACCTGATGGGCGCTGAGGCGCTCGCTAAGGCGTACTCGACCGCTCCGGGCTTTGGCCCGACCCCGAAGACCGTCGTGTCTCCGGTTGTGGACAAGTTGCGTCGTTTCGCTTCGGTCGGCTGGTACCACCTCGTTGGTTACTCGGTCTTCCGTGCGGAGGCGCTGCTTCACATTAAGACGGACGCTGGCCTGTACACGGCCCCGTGATCTGTCTGCCCCCTCCCCTTGGTATGAGCCGGGGGAGGGGGCACCCCCATATTCTTTGAGGAGAGCCTGATGCCCGGTCCCCGTCCTACCCCTAAGAAGACCTCTAAGCCTGTTCCGCTCGGCGGCGTCAAGAAGACAGCGAAGAGCAGCGGCAGGAAGCCTGTCAAGAAGTCTGGTGTCCCTGCTAAGCGAACAGGCGGGTACACGAAGCGTGAGAAGGAATCGTGGGGTGCTTGGTCACCTACTCGCGTTGTGAAGCCTTCGAAGAAGACTGCGGCTGGTGTTGAGGAGAAGTCTGAAATTGCGAGAGGGATGAAGTAATGGCTGTCAGTATTTCTAATACCAAGCATTACAAGAAGGGCGACAAACTGCCTGATGGCAGCGTCGCTAAGCGTGGTGTTGTTTACAACACGAAGACTGGCAGGCCCGTGACGGGTAAGGTAATGATGTCCGCTGCTGGGCAGGGCGGGATGGGTGCTACTAAGTCTTACAAGGCGGGGCGCGCTGTTGTAGCGTCCAAGAAGACGGCTGCTAAGAAGGCTGCGCCTACGGTTACCCGAAAGCCCGCTCCTCCTGCTAAGAAGACTGACGCACCTCCGGTTAAGAAGGTGGACAAGATTAATACGCGGCAGGCCCGTGATCGCGCTATGGCTAACCGTCCGCGTGGATCTGTTGTGTCGGCCCCTCGGTCAATGTCTAACGTCACTCCGTCTAACTACACGGGGATGTCAGTCAATAAGCCGGGTAGTACCTATAAGGAGCAGCGCGGTATCGCTGACGACATTCGGCGCAGGCTTGCCGGAATCGGCTCGTCAAGTAGCAAGCCGAAGACTGGCGACATTAAGCAAACGATGGCTGGAACCTCTATCTATAATGGTTCCAACTGGGTCAAGGCTGTTAAGCGCAAGGGTAAGTGGGTTGCAGCCTGATGGCTACTCCTGCGTGGCAGCGGAAAGCGGGCAAGAACCCTAAGGGGGGCTTGAACGCTAAGGGTCGTGCGTCTTATAACCGTGCGAATCCGGGTAAGCCGGGGTTGAAGCCTCCGGTGAAGAAGGCTGAGGCTAAGAAGTCTCCGAAGTCCGCTGCCCGTAGGAAGTCTTTTTGTGCCCGCATGTCTGGTATGAAGAAGAAGTTGACGAGTGAGAAGACTCGTAATGATACGAATAGTCGTATCAACAAGTCGTTGAGGGCTTGGGACTGCTAGTGCCTCTTGACAGTTTTGTCACTAAATCCTATGCGAAGGGGAAAACAATGCCGATGGTAAATGGGAAGAAGTTCCCGTACACGAAGGCTGGGATGGCTGCTGCTAAGAAGGCTGCTGCTAAGAAGATGGCTAAGCCGATGAGCAAGAAGAAGCCCATGAAGCGTGGAATGAAGTAAGTGCCGTACACGAATCCCGGTATGCGGGAGCGGATCAAGAACCGGGTTATGGCTGGCTCTAAGGGCGGCAAACCCGGTCAGTGGTCTGCGCGTAAGGCACAACTGCTGGCAGCGGAGTATAAGAAGGCTGGCGGCGGGTACAGCGGTGGTAAGACGAAGTCGCAGAAGTCTTTGTCTAAGTGGACTGGTGAGAAGTGGCGCACGTCGGACGGGTCTAAGAGTGAGGGCCGGAAGCGGTATCTTCCGGATAGGGCGTGGAAGGCTCTTACTCCTAGTGAGAAGCGTTCTACGAATGCCGCTAAGGCAGCGGGTAATCGTAAGGGTAAGCAGTTTGTGGCTCAGCCTAAGAAGGTTGCGAAGAAGGCGGCGAGGTTCCGGTGACGGTTCAGGTGCAGTTGCTGGGTAGGGGCACGTATGGTCCGCGTGCCGCTATCGGTCCCGGCGTGTCGCCTTTGTGGCAGTTTTTTCTCAGCCCTCCGGCTCAGAACAGTGTGATTGTGTATAACGATGGGCTGGTGGTTGAGCGTGAAACGTTTGAGAACGATGACATTAGTGATCCTAACGTTCGCGTTTTCATTTTGGGTGGGACTGACTATCGGACAGACGTGGGTTCGTTTGAATACACGGCCTTGACGGCGGCGGGATACACTTGGAGGAACGTTTACACGGGTAACGTGTATGCGGAAGACTATGACACGCAGTACAACTAGGAGCCTGTGATGCCTCTCCCTACCCCGAATAAGACACCGGGTGATGGTGCTCCTGCCG
>Ga0209358_10001812_pt1 | contig 16694 bp, 20 predicted proteins | sample LauGreFa1BDMLBSN_2_FD_187574 | JGI IMG/M metagenome (GOLD analysis project Ga0209358, IMG submission 187574) | Freshwater lake microbial communities from Lake Michigan, USA - Fa13.BD.MLB.SN (SPAdes) (version 2) | ecosystem: Environmental > Aquatic > Freshwater > Lake | place: Lake Michigan, USA... | reverse complement strand
AACCTTATAAAACCATGTACCGCCTTGATTTTGAAAACTAGCACTTGAATACGATGCGGTCAACAAATAGTCTACCTGTGTGTAACTGTTTGTGATTTGACTACCATACCAAATACCGTTTCCATCATAATTTTTATAATTCCAACTAGCACCCAATTGAGATCCGTTGTCTGCATATCTACCGTTTCCATTGTTCCAACTTTGACTAATTGGATACGCATAAATTTTATAGTTTAGTGGCAAGTTTCTAGCACCGCACGATTTTAAGTTGAGTGTAAATTTAATATTTGATCCGCTAATATTATTACTTGATATAGACTGACTTAATTCACTTATATCAAACTTAAGTAATGTTCTAGAGAATTCAGGATAATTTAAATAAGTTGCTGTAGATGGTCTAGTAAATGAACCGCTATATTGACCTTTAAAATACCCGGTGAAATTTGTTACATTAACAAAATAAGACACACTTGAGGTGTTGGTGTTAATGATCGATTTAAAACTTGAACTTGAAAAACTACCACTGAAAGATCTACTCACACAATTTGATCCTGTGATACTTCCAACAAATCTTCCAGCTGCAAGTGTTGCTGATCCAGAAATATAAAGTGACTTTCTAGGAACAGTTGTTACATTAGACAATCTACCTGTAAAATTAGCTATAAATGATGTGAATGGTATAACGGATGAAGTTAAATTGTATGAATACCATTTACTTCCCGAATAAATAAACAACGAAGATGTGGTATAAGCTAACCAACCATTGTTACCATATGATGATGCAGTAACTGGAGCTGGATGCCAATTAGGATCGGTGTATACAGTTGTAGTACCTTTGTTGGATGCATAAATTTCCAAAATTTCATCAATTCCAAAGTTTTTATCAATGAATTCTGGTGAATTATTTATGTAAGTGTCTTGAGATGGATAAATAAATGTATGCATATTATACTACAAGTCCTTTAATGTCAGAATCCATATATTTAACTTCAAATATTGCTGGATCTTTTGGTGGATATACAATATTGTTTTGTGTTGCGATGCTTATATCATAAGCAACAGGTGAATAATTGCCATCATCAATCGTTAAATTTTTGATCGCAATTTCACTCACAGACTGCACACCTTCGTTTTGCATTATTTCAAAGTTGATTTGACTAAGGTTAATTGGTTGATTGAAACTCCAGTTATCAATATCAAAAAAGCTCTTTACGGATTGAATACAGTTATTTAATACTTCAGATTTATTGAATCCTTTAAATACAGTAATTTTAAATTGTACTCCGATGTTAATAATATATCCATCCACTATATTAATCTTATCCGTTAAGATCTTATAGTTCTGTAAATATGCAATTAAGTTTTGAAGTGTTGCTGGATTGATTTGAGTTAGATTTTTATTTGAATCATATCCCAAAAGATACAAATTATTGGTCAACGGATTGTTTGACTGTAAGAATTTTCTTCTATCCAGTGGATTTAGAGGAGTCAAATCAACTGTCGAATTGTTCTGTGTATTTACTACACCGGTAATTAGTCCATTGTATTGTACTTCTCTAGTCAAATTGCTTTGAATGTATGCTTTTGCAATATTTCCAAGTTGTGGTGGCAAAGCATAAACTCTCAACAAGAAATCGTCTTCGGTAACCATACGATTCTGAGTAGAAAAATTCAATATAGCATTTTGTCTAATCTCTTCATTAGATTCAGCATCGTCGCCACCTGTAGAAGATTCTACGTTATTTACACGTAAAGAGTTCTTAATTGTGTTTAATAGGATAACTTCACTATCAGTTAAAGAGGTTACGTCATTCAAATAAGATACGGCAATTATACTTTTAATTTCTCCAGAATTAACATTAGAATTTAATCCGCCCCCAATGATATATGAAATGGTCAATGTGGTGTTGGCCGGAGAAACTCCGTATGAATTTGCTTTCAACACATTCGTGTTATCCAACGAAATGTTTAGATTTTTTAGATTTGAAAGAGATACTCCAATGTTACTTGAATTTGGAATGATGACCGTATTATCATAGTTCTCAGTATTAGCACCAAATTGAATTGATGTTTGATTGTTTTCATCAATCGTGGTTACAAATCGTTTTTCAGTTCGTAGATATTTTAAAACCTTTGGAGTTTCACTTCTATATTGAGAAAGAGTTTGATTGTTTAATGGTACGTTATCTAATTCAATAGGAATTGTATCTTGAGCCAAGTAATCAACTTCATAATAGTTGTTATTATTAGAATCAATTACACTTACAATTTTCAAAACGTTAGTTTCATCTAACTTAATAGAATAAAATGGAACTTGATCGCCAACTGAAAACTGTTTTATTATAACTCTACCTGAATAAGCCTTGGCTGATTTCTTTATCAAATAAAACTGTGGTGCGCCTGTGTTGTCACGACTATATACGGTTATTTCTCTAGGTGAAAACTTTGTATCTTGACTAAAATCTATACTTTCTTCCACTACGAAATTGACTCCTGATACACTAGTTAATTGTGTAAAGGGTTTTAATATCAAACAATAACGTTCGTCTGGACTATAAACATTATCTCTTGAACGTGTCGCTGGTAATAGTTGAAATATATCTACTATAGTGGACGAAGCAGATGCTACCTTTGGTTTATAACCCAAGAATTTAGCACCATTTATGATGTTTCTACGATCTTGTGCAAATTGAATAAAACTTTCAAAAAACTGCTGATCCGTATAATAAGAAAGTACATCTCCAACATATGCTGCTTGTTCAATGAATATTTGACCAGGTGAACTTTCGCTAAAGTCTTTGTAACTTTGTGGGTAATACTGTTTAGTAAAGTCGATTAGCTGTTGACGTAAAGATGCGAAATCTCTATTAAGATAATTAATATCTTTTGTGTTTGCATTAAACGTTTTGTTAATTAATGTTGACATTATATTCTGTTACCTTCCAAGTTAAGTTGGGTTTTACCTATAGTATTATTGTATCTAAATGTAATACTTATAAATATTGAATTTCTATCATTATTCTCTGGTTGTTGTGGAGATAATTCAACACTTAATATGGTTGTACCGTTGATGTATTTATCAACATCACGTTGTACTACATCAACAATCATATCATTTGTAACATCACTTTCAATTGGTTGAAACAATAAATTATATAATCCAGAACCAAAACTATTATTAAATCTACGTTCTCCTGGTACAGTTAATAATAGATTTTGTATATTATCAGCTATTTGAGAAATAGTATCTTTATTAGTAGCAAAATAACCCTCGTTACCAAGTTGAATTGGTAAAGACAAACCTATTGCTTTTTTAGGGGTTGCCATTAGTTACCTTATTTTTCTCCACGTTTCTTGTTTACCGCCTTCATTAAAGATCTATAGTCTCTATTCATAGCACTATAAACACTCTTAACTGGTTCAGGAGCATTCTCAGGAGCTTTTGTTTCTGTAATTACTTGAGATGTAGCACCTCCATATCCACCCATCATACCAACCATACCACCTTCTTGTGGTACTCCTCCAGTAGTTTGATTCAAAATATCATTCAACATAGGATTGTTTGTGTACTTTACAAACTTTTTAGCTGGTTTAACTTCTTCTTCAATAACGGATGATTCTTCCATAGTTTCCAATTCTTTGAGAATTTGTTGTTCTAAGTCAGAATCAGCTGATTTTTTCTTGGTCTGAACAGCTTCTTTGGAGAATATTTCAGCCAATTGAAGTTTGATTTCAGATTGTATTACATTACGTACTTCTTGTTGTACAGTTTTCTTGATGAATTCTTTTAATACTTCTATTTTCATACTATTATATATAATTATTAACCCAACGGAGATTTAGGTAAATTTAATAAATCTGTTGCACCTTTTGGATTTGATGGTCTTGGTATTTTGACAGTCTTGATACGTGGTGTACTAGGTGGTTTTGGTATATTTGGTTTAGGCATTCCTTTTTGTACACTTGCTAATTTAGCTGCAGCTGCCCCAACGGCTCCTCCTGAAACGGCACCAATTACAGCTCCTTTTCCACCTCCAACTATTCCTCCGATTCCGGCCCCTAACCCACCGCCTGCTAAAGTTCCTCCAGTTACACCACCAACGGATAATCCGGCACCAAGTGCAGTACCACTTAATCCACCTATTAACGCTCCCTTACCACCACCGGCTAATGCTCCAATACCGGCTCCAAGAGCACCACCTAACAATCCACCTTTTAATCCTTTAGCTAATTCAGACGTAGATTCAACCATACCTGTTTTAGCATTTACAAATTTATCATTTCCAGCTATAGATTCAGGACTAAACTTATCTGGAGACCAATCCTTACCCAACCCATCTGGTTTAATACCTTTAGGATTTAGTTTATCAAATACTTTACCAGCTACACCACCCGCAACTAATCCGGCACCGGCCCCAATCAATGCGCCTTTTCCTCCGCCTGCTAATGCACCTATACCGGCTCCTAATGCACCTCCGCCAATTGCACCCTTAACTCCAGATGACAAATTACTAAGTACACCACCAGCTGATTCTTGAGCACCACCAATTGCACTTTGTGCTTGACCAACAGCTCCATCTAATGCACCTTGAGCTTGACCAGCTGCGCCTTGTACTTGGCTAGTCAATCCACCGGCCGCACTTTGTACTTGAGACGCAGCATTACTTGCTGCGCCTTGCGCTTGTGATGCTGCTTGTTGTGCTGCATTTGCGTCTAACCCCTTTACTTCTTGGGACGGTAGTTTTAAATTAGGATTGTCTACTACAGGAGCTTTATTTGCTACACCATTAATTGCTTGTGTAGGAGGTCCAGGTAACGCCGGGTCAGGATCAGGTAAAAAACAAGCAGGAACATTCTCTTTTTTCCAAGTTCCAGACGAAATATTTTTATCTAAATCGGATTTGATCGATTTCAAAAAGTCATTAATTTTAGTTTCAGCTCCTTGCAAATTAGAATCGTAACTTGATTCGGGTAGTCTATTATAATTTGTCTGAAATTCAAAATATGAGGTGAAGAATAAGGCGGCCAAAGATTTGGTCAATAGGGTAGGATCTCCGCCCAACGACGACACTTGAGCAATACAATCTAATTTATCTCTAACCGTTTTTTTAAAAATATCCGTTTCTTCTAAATTTATTATAATATTACCTTTCATCGTGGTTATACCCGCGATAGGCGTTTTTATTTGATATGCGTCGGTGATATATAAATTATTTATTGAAATTATTCTAGCAAGTTTTTTAGTAAGATCTTTTTTATAAGTACCAGAACTAAGTTTAACATATCCATTTTGTTCCAGAGATGTTAAATCCGTATAATTTTTATAAAACTCATCCCAAGTAAGGATTTGTTTTGGATTCAGAATGGCGTCATTATAGTTAATGGAATCTACATAAAAATCATAATTATACTTATATTTTTTATATGATGGTATGAATAAAAAATTTCCACTTGGCAATGTTCTGCCAGAACCTGGTTGTAAGTTGCCAAATATGTCTACTATTTGTAATGCCATATATTAATCCTGAAATTCAAATTCAACTTGTACTGGACCTTCACGACGATTTCTACCTTTGAAATCACCCACAACTCCAGTGCCTGTAACCGTATTAATTTCTACTGGGTCTTTACATTCACCACCACTACCAGGTGGTTTTACTCCATTACTACCAGGAGCATATCCTCCTCCTGTAACGAATACTCTTCTGCTTAATGTTTTGTGTAGATTATCTCTTAGTAGTTTAAGTTTGATTTGTTGTACTGGTATTTGAGTTTGATCTGGATTAGCATCATTGGTGTTTTCAGCATCAATCTTACCAGCGTCTTCATGTCCATGTGGATGTGGATGTACGTGATGATACCAGTGAACGTGATCTAGTAACCAGTTACATAAATCATACATCCAATCTACAGTTGTTTGACCCAATAATGCTGGTTCATTTGTTTCTCCAAATTGACCCAAAAATATCTGAGGAGCATTTATAGTTGCTGTGTTATTAGTGGTTATAACTACATTGTCATTTGCATCGACTGTATATTCACTATCGGTGGCTACAGCATACCGTTTTTTGCTAAAATGAAATGTTTCTGCAAATCTACTACTCAATATCAATCTATCACTGTTTATTACAAGTTGATCTCCGTCTAGATTTGGAAATTTAAATGTGGTTGATCCGTTTGGATTATATCTAACTTGTTCTTCTGTAGGTTTATTATCACCCGTAATACCGAAAACACTTTTATATACAGTGGTTTTCCAATTACTTACTGTATATCCACTTGTTAATTGAATGGTGCTACCATCATTATTAATATCTTCATCTATCTGACCACCATAGTTTTTTTCCCAAGGTGAAATCGCCGGAATAGGTGGCAATTTAGGATGTAATTGTTGAGCTTTTTTCTGTGCAATATTACGTTGACGATTGCGTATAGTTAATTTTGGATTTCCATATCCACCGTCTACAGAATCTTTGAGCAAATTTCCAAGAAGAGCATACGAAGGATATGCACCTTTATCATTAAATCTATCATCGTCATAGGCACTAAAACGTATAGATTGACCAAATCTACTTTCTACTACTGTATCACCTTCAAACTTTCTTATACTTCTTATGAATGGATTTAATATGAAATAATTACCAAAGTATCCGTTTTGATTGATCGATTGAAATGCTGGATGACTAACATAACTTTTTCTATTGGGTGGTTGTAAATATGGAACTGCACTTTTATTATTATCACTGTTAGATTTTTCAGTTACGAAATCTCCATTGGATCCCAAATAATTTAATCTATTAAATGGCTTTGTATAGTAATATGTTTCTCCTACGTTCAATACCAACACTTGTTCATTTATTAATGGCAATTGTGTAACTGTATTATCTATTGCAATAGCCCACGGTAATTTCTCATAAGCAGTTTGTTGTTCTTCTCCTAGAATACGTATTTTAGCTCTACCAATATAACTATAGTCAGTATCAGATGGTGACGGTATTGTGTTTTCATAGTTAACTGGCAACTGTTGATATTTGATTGTTGGAGGTGGTTGAGAATTTATATTGTCCGATGTTTTTCCAAAAAATGGATGTTTATCGTCTAATATAATATCTACAACTACCGCTAATTTATACAAAGCACTACCGTTTCCTTTAATTGCAGCCGCAATGTTGGATGATAAATTGCCTGAATTTTTAACTATGGTTGATATATTTGTACTCATTATTCACCTTTACTGATTGTTATAACTTCTTCCATTAGTTGTTTTCTTTCATCTTCACTGAGTACCATGGCCGGTCCTTCTCCACTAGCTTCGCCTTTAGCAACCAATCTTTGTACTACAGCTGCCAATTTTACTAATTGTTCATCGTTTTTGATACCCACATCATAGTAATCTTTGATTAGAGGTACGATTATTACAGCGTCATTGACAGTCTTAATTAAAGTACGTAACTCAGAAATCAAAATATCAATTTGATCCTTCTTATTTTCTGAATTTTTCACTATGTCCTTACAAAGACCAGAAAAATTCTTTCCTTTGTAAATTTCGAAATTTAAGTCCATATACCTATAAATAGAAAAACCACTCCGTTTGGAGTGGTTTTATTAACTATTTAGATTTTATAATGTTCCTCTATTACTATAGTTTCTCATTACCAAATTTTGATAACTTTTCATTTTATTGATAACTTTAGTTATTTGTTGAGTCTTACAATTGCTTAATTCTCTGATATAAAGATATAATGTTTTCTTGTTGAAGTTTTCAATTCTTTCACAGTTTCTGAACAATTCGATTACCGCATATGCTATATTTAGATCTTTTTGTTTATTGAATATTTTCATTACATTAGCTTCCCAGTAATTTACTATAAGTTTCATAAATTCTTGGGTCTGAATGTCTTTATGATGTGCATCCTCTGTTTGTAAACATACTGAAGATTCACTTGGGGTTTCGCTAATATCTACGTGTTGATTGAATCTTTTATAGTTGTTATTGTTGTGAAATATTAAATAATTCTTGGCAACAATGCTAAAATAACTAAATGCTTTACCTTTACCTGCTTGAAATTTATGAATATTAGTTACTAAATGTGATACTGTTTCTTTTTGAATTTCAATTGGACTATTATCAAAGTATGTAAATTTAAATGTATTGAATATATTTTCTACTAATTTTTCAAAACTGAATTTTATTTTATTTTCATAAATCATATTACGTTTGATTTCATCTTCTTCTGCGTTGTATTCAATGATAGCATCCTCTGTTTTTTTAGAAAAATAAATTTTTTCTTTCTTATTTCTTCCACGACGTTTTTTGCGTTCTCCATTAATATCAAATTGAGATTCTTCTTCAGAACCATCTTTAATATTTGATTCGATTAATTCTGGTTTGATAGAACGTGGAACTTCTATATTAGATGTAGAAGTAGACTTGGTTGGTTGTTTAGATGGCAACAAAACGCCAATGGTAATTTTTGGTTTCTTTACCTTGGATACTACTTTCTTAAGTTTAGGCTTTATCTTGTTTTTGACATTCTTTTTTGTCTTAACAGAAGTAACCTTTTTAATCTTCTTATAAGATTTCGTTTTTGTTTTTTTCATTAAAATCGGAGGATTTATAATTATCATCACTTTGAATTCTAGTATTTGTTATTTCAATGATAGTAAGCAAATCTGTAAATAGAACACCAACATCATCGTCTTTAACAAATATACCTCGGTCATCTACAGATTTCAACTTATTATATGTATTTTTTACCAACGATTTAAAATCTACCAACCAACTTTCTAATAAGTCGATCTGATTAAATGCCTTTTTTAGCGAGATTACCAAAAAAATATTTAATATTGTTGAAAACAACAATAAAAGTAACAGTATGTATATCATCAGTTTAATTCATCTAACGTTTCGTCGTCATCTGCCAATTCTACATACTCTGATATATAGTCTATAGATTCTTGGATTAAATCCCAATTGGAAGTATCAAACCCACGTTTTAAATTTTTGTACAATTCTAATATTTCTTTTTCGTCCATATACGTATAAGTACATATATAGATAAAAAATTAATTAAATTTTTTTATTTTAAAAACTAAACATTCCTCTAACACCACTTGGTTTGTAAATTGGTTTTTCTATTATCTTTTGTACAGGCTTCTCAACTATCTTCTCAACTATCCTTTCCACTTCCACAGGCTTCTCAACTATCTTCTCAACTATCCTTTCCACTTCCACAGGCTTCTCAACTTCAACTATTTTTTCAACAACCTTTTCAACAAAAGTTTCTTTAGGTTCAGTTACAGGTTCTTCTTTTTTAATTGGTTTTTGATCTTTATAAATTTCGTAATCATTAGTTTCTTCGTCATAAACTTTGTTTGTAGATATGTTATAAGCCAATAACAAAATAACAGCTAATGGATCGAATACAGCAATCAACACTGCAATAAACCACTTTACAACATTTTGTATTGTAGTATCAAATTGATCGGCAACGAATTTAAATGTTGTAATATCCTTCTTTTGACTATTATCCACTTTCAATTTAAAAATTCCTTCTTCAATTTCAGAAACTTTATCACTATAACGTTTTAGTTTTTCATTTTCTCCGTCCAATTGTTTGTTTAAATCTCCGATTTGATCGTTAATTTGATTTTGAATATTCTGTAATTGTATTGGATTTCGTGCAATTAAAACATTGGTCAATACACCATTTAGTCTGGATTCTTGTGAACTTCTAAGAGCATATATCTTTTCTATCGACTTTTTAGTAACTTCAATTTTACTATTTTCATCCAATTTTTGAACTTCCATTGTAGAAATTTTATTAATCGATAGTTCTGTTTCTAATGAAGACTTTTGAAATGCAGCTGTTAGAAATCCAAATATACCCAATGATGTAATTGCCATTAACGCAAATACAGCAATTATCATATATGTCCTCATTAATATATTAGCTTTGTTCCAATATCTAAACAACCATGAAGTTGTTACGAGTTTACCTAATTCTAGTGATGATGCCATTATCATAGCAGCAATAGTTGCGCCTGAAAATAGTAAACCTATACCATATACGCTAAAATAAGCAGCACATCCTGCGATTAGAAGTGATGTAAATATTACCAAATGTTTAAACTGTATCATATCTATAAATATCTATAAAATAAAAACCCCGTTAATTTAATAACGGGGTTAATATAACCTTGATTGAATATTAATCAATCTTTATTTTCTTTGTGACGGGAATTGTTGGTTTTACCTTTGATAGTGTAACCCTTAACAAACCGTTTTCAAATTTTGCTTGAGGTGTAGATTTATCAATTTGATCTCCTAGAGTAAAACTACGTTTAAAGCTACTGTGTTTCAATTCTCTACGAATGTACTTACCAGCAAATTCTTTGTCATCAATTTTTTTGATTTTTTGACCACTAATAGTAAGTACATTTTCTTGTACTTCTACAGAAACTTCATCTTTAGCTAAACCAGGAATCTCAGCTAAAATTTCTACTCTATCATTATAATCAATAACATCTACTCGGGGATAACTTTGTTTTTCAAAGAAACCCACACCCAATTCTTTTGTTAATTCTGGAAATTGATTCGCGAATACTTCATCGAAGACACGATCAAATGGAGCTAAAAATTCGTCACGATCAATGTGACGCAATGTAAACGGACTATATTTAATTACTGACATATATTTACCTTTCTTTTTAATAATTCTATTGAACTTATTAACCTAATAGCCTCACTCGAGCACTATAGTAGATAGTGTCTAATAGATCACCATCTAAGAATATATATAAACTAAATTTGAATAGATGTCAAGAAAATTAGAAATATCCAACAGCATATCCATTACATGTATTGGATCCTACATTGGTTGTATGTACCACTACCGAAATAGTACCTGTGGTAACGGCAGCTGGAGGTATACCTTCGATTGTGAAATGTGTAATTATATCACCCGAATCAGGATTATAATAATATCCTTTTTGCCATCCCCAACTTGAATACACATTTGAAGAAACTAATGTGCCACCCAAACTTACACCGTTTAGTGTTACACCATTATTTTCACTTACATTAAAACTACCTTCTATTTTAAACCATTTTAATGTTTTACCAGCTGGTACAACTATATTTCCGAATGTATTTGCTGTGCCTGTACTAACAGGTGTTCCACCGCCTGTTTTTTGTACATAATAAGCATTTGCAAATATATCTCCTCCGCCAGTTGATATGTAACTAGCCGTTGATGCCAATATGCTATAACTACTACTTACAGAATAACTTGAAGTACCATTATACGATACTTTTTTTCCGGTACCTTTAAAATTAGTAATGTTGTCAACTCCTCTAAAAGACCCGGTAACGCCTCTATTAACATTCAATTTACCATGTATGTAGGTATTACCACTTCCAGATACAAAGAATGTTTTTGTAAATCCGGTTGTAGTACTTCCAGATCCATAATTAACCAATATAGCCGTAGCACGATTTTCAACTGTTGCAGGTATACTCCATGGACCTTCGCCACTACCACTAAACATGTTTATTTGTAGTTTGGCTCTTAAATATTTATCGAATGATCCTGTTGGTTCATTTGGTGGTTGTACACCTATACCAATAGCACCATCTCTAGATGGTGTATTGTTAGTCATATATGGCCAAAAATAGAAACCATTTCTTCTTTGTACCATACCATAAATAATGGCCTCTCCAGCTGTCGCCCGAGATACAACGCTTGAATTAGAAATTTCGTATGATCCAATCGGCGTTGTAAATGTTAAACTACCACTTCTGTTAGAAAAAATAGTCCATCCGTCACGATTTGGATAAGCTTCAGAGCTATTTAAATTAAATAGACTGATTGCAGCCTGATTATATTGAACACCTCCACTAGTTAATCCACGACTTGCGACGTTTAAATAATTAAACGGTAAAGATGATGAAATACTAAGAGATTTTACACCAGAAGTGTTGTTATCGAATAATAAACCAGGAGCACTTATTAATCGTGTACCGTCAAAGTAGCCTACTCCTTTTGTTGTGTTCTGTGTAGTTTGTAATAAATAAGATGATGTTTTGCTAAAGTTTGTTATGCCGTAAAAACTACCACTAAAACTTCCACTCACACTTGCGTTTTTGCCAATAAATTTGCCATAGTGACTACCACTAAAACTACCACTTAATTTTCCTTTAAAACTGCCTGTAAAACTACCACTGAATCTTCCTAAAAAACTACCTGTATAAGATCCAGTTAATTTGTTAAGTGCATTTTTTAAATCTGCTAAAGTACTACGTCTTGAAGTTAAACTAGAACCGGATTCAACGGTAAGAAAAAAATCGTTGGCATCAAGATTTTGATATCTTACAAGTTTACTTACCTTAATTGGGACTACATTTAAATTGTTACAAGGACTTGGCATATATTATATAAGTATCAAAGATTGTATAATAAAATTTTATATGTAGTTCCGTTGATTTTAACGGGTAAATAATTACTGGTTACAGATCCGGCTGTATTTGCTAGAGTCAATGATCCTGTAAATCCGGATTGAATATTTAAACTTCCTGTAAACGAACCTTTATAAGAACCATTTACAGTCCCAAAATAAGTTATCAAACTACTACATGTAGCTTTTTTAGAATAATAAACGTTGTTTACTGAATCGAATTGTGAAATTGCAATTAAATCGTTATTGTTAATACCTGTAGATGCGGCTAACTGACTTATTCTCAGCGTTTTTACGTTTAAATTATTACAAGGACTCGTTGCCATATATTATAAGTATATTAAATTGTTAGTTTATATTAACAATTAGTTAATGTTGCTGTTGGAGTGGATCGTGGAGCGGTACCAGATAAAGGATCTCCTCCATTTACTAATGTTAAAGCAGTAGCATCCGATGGTAAACATGATGTAATTGTAACTGAAACTCCTCCAGGACATCCATCCAATGTACTATAAAAAATAGCAGATCCGTTTCCGGCACTCACGGATGTGTAACTATATTCAACTTCAGCTTGTCCATTGGCACACACGGCAGCATTAGATGTAGTTGTACCTGAAAATATTTTGTAAGTAACACCCGGTACGTCATCCACATTTTTCCAAAATGAAAACCCTTTAATCATATTAACTGAAGTTTTGAATTGCTGATGCAAATATTTTTCCCTGAACATTGATAAATGTGAATATATCTTTTTTACCGGCACCACTACTTACTGTTGGAACAGCTCCATTTTTCCAATAAATAGATACCGTACCAGTATCATTTAATCCGGTCCACGCTGTTACATTATTACCACTGCCGTTACTTTCAATTAATATTGTACTGGTCTGACCAGACTTCAATGACATCGTAATTGTACCACTAGAAGACAATTCCAATTTTATTGATCCGAATTTATCCCCATTCAAAGTACGTGTTTGGCCAGGTGTAGTAATTGTTTTGAGATCTTCATTATTTCTCAAAGAACCTGTAAAAGCACCCCCATCTCCAGAGCTAATATAAAACCCAGTTTTTGCTCTCAAAGGTAATTCAACAACATAGTCTGATGTGTTATAATAAAAACTATTCACATTTTTAATAACTCTACTACCATCCCAAATTGTTAAATAATTTGCAACACCTACTGTACTAGCTGTTATTGGATTGGTCCAAATAGCATCATAATTTGTACCTGAATTTTTAGCTAAAAGTTGATATCTAGTACCACCGATTGGTATACCATTTACAATAGTTCCGCCAGTAGCAGCATAAGCAGCCGTAAGAGCTTGATTTGCATAAGAACTAGTACCATAAAAATATGCTGATGAAACTCCTCCGTTTGGTGTTGTAGTAGTATTTCCACTTTCTAATACTTTTGTTGTTGTAGAATTATAAACATCTCCGGTTAAATTACCAGTTACATTTCCAGTTAAACTACCGACAAATCCAGTATTTGCTGTTATTGTTGTTCCAGTAATAACCGCGGCGGATGTAACACCTATTGTAGTCGCATCTATAGCGCCGCCGTTTATATCTACAGTAGTAAATGTACTTGTACCAGCTGACGTTATATCTCCGAGAATTATAGAAGAAAACGTTTTTGAACCACCCACAGTCTGTGTACCTGAAGTTCTTACTACAGTAGAATCTACGGCTAAAGATCTATTTGACGTTAATATACCCCCACCACTTAATCCATCTCCGGCAGTTATGGTTACATTAGTTCCTGTAGAGGTACCATATACATTTCCATAAAAACTACCCGTAAATTTATTATTGACGTTTGTAAATCTTACCTGATTAATAAACGGATTGAAACTAGCAGCGCTTAAAATAGAACTTGTTAACGCTGAATACGAAGTCCGTTTAGTAATCCCGTTCGACTGAATTAAAAATTCATCGGTCGCGCTAATGATTGATGTAGCGGGTAAACTAGAAATTAATCGTCCGTTATTAGATAATACTGCCATAATAATATATAAATATAATTATAGCAAAGTTTTAAGTTTTTTTAATACAAATTTGACTAATCCACTTCTTACAATATCATCTTCACCGAATTTAAATACATAAACTCCATTGTTTCTACTTTCCTCGTCGTCAAATACATTCATCATCGGTACAAACCCACTTTTACCATTAATATCACTTTGATCTGGATCACCGCAAATAAACAATTTACTAAATTCACCTACACGCGTGATTAACGTAGTAAGTTCTTTCTTAGTCATGTTTTGTGCTTCATCTGCTACAATACATTTAGCATTCCAACTTAATCCTCGTAAAAAGTTTATTGGAAATCCATGAATACGTTCTTCTTTTTTTAATTTATCAATATCATGTTTTGGCAATAATTCTTCCAATTTATCAATAAGCGGTTGAATATATGGACTCATTTTTTCATCCATTTCCCCAGGCAAAAACCCTAACTTACTATCGCTGCTTTCAACTATACTTCTAACATATACTATTTCACTCACTCTTTTTTGATTTAATAAATATAATCCGGCTAATATACTAGTAAATGTTTTGGAAGTACCGGCAGGGCCTGATATGAAGACACATTTTGTATTTTTATTTTTTAATAATTCTAACAACTCAATTTGTTTTGGTGTTAATTCACGTTGATCGATTTTAATATCATCTCTAATCTTTGCGTTTTGATGAACTTTTGGACTTGTGTCTGATTTCTTGTTGTTTTTGCTCATGTTGTTCTATTTGTTTTTTTAATTTAACTAACCGATCACAAAACTCATATTTTTCAGATTTGATATAATAATCAAAAATGTTATCAATATTATCTTTGAAAGTGGATTGATCCAGTATGACGATGAAGTCTGAATCCTCAAAATTAAACACTTCGACAGACGAAAATCCATTGCTTAGTGCGTATTGCACTGATAAAACAATTTGTTCTGTTAATTTGACTCTGTTATTTTTTATGAAGATTTCCATTTCCTCATAATTTGATGGCAAAGTCAGTACACGAAATGATTCTGTCATTCACTTAATAAATATCAAATACAAACAAAAAAAGACGTTACATTAGTAACGTCTTTCAAACACATTCAATAATTTGAATTACTTCTTTGTCTTTTTTGACTTGGGTTTAACCTCAGATTTTTCTTCTGAAGGTGAATTAACATTCTTTAGATTTTCGAGAACTCTAAAACCTGTATTCTTCCAAGAATCACGGGTTCTAGCACTTGCGAATTCATAAGAATTACCAAGTTTCAATAGTTTAACAATTTCTTGTTCACTAGTAGCTTTAGCAATTTTTTCTCTTAGTCCAAATACTTCTTTGCTCATTATTTACCTTTCACTTCAACAATTTCAAGTTTACTACCATCGGGCCAACGTGTAATCACCTTGTTCCAATGATCGTATTCTGACTTGGCCTCGTCTCTACTTAGATACTCCGAGTCAGAAACTCTCATGCCATTTCTAATTACGGCATACTTTGTTTGACGTTCGTTTGATATAATATTCTTCGCTGACATATTTACAACTACATTTTGTGTTTAATAATTGGTATACATATATTAGTCAAAGATTACCAGCCTTAGACTATAATCTAAGTATACATACATTAACACAATTGTCAAATTTTATTTTAACACAATAATTTATAATAACTAAAACTTAACTAGTATACATATGTATTGTTAAAATATGAGTGATATCGTAAAATTTACAGAAACGGAAATGCAATCAATTGCTAAGTTACAAAATGATTATCAACAAGCAATTTATATGCTTGGTCAAATAGACTTAGAAAAAACAGACTTGGAACAACAGTTACAAGAACTATTGACTAAACGAACAGAAATTTTTAACGATTGGAAAAAAATCCAACAAGAAGAATCGAATCTTCTAAACGCTTTGAGTCAAAAATATGGAGATGGTAGTCTTAATTTAAAAGACGGTACATTTAAACCGTTAGCTAAATAAAAAATTAAACCCGGTTTTTACACCGGGTTTTTTGTTTTACTTAGTTGGATCACCTATAGAAGCATCTTCGACAATCGCTTTAATTTCATTTTCGATTTCTTTCATGCGTTCTTTGTAGCCAGCAGCTACATCTTTAAAATCTTTCTTTACGTGTAAAAGATTTTCGGTTAGTTCATATACTTTCTTTTCGGCTTCAGCCTTTGATAATTTAATATTACTCATAACACTAATATATATGTAGTGTACTA
>Ga0209358_10001811_pt1 | contig 16704 bp, 13 predicted proteins | sample LauGreFa1BDMLBSN_2_FD_187574 | JGI IMG/M metagenome (GOLD analysis project Ga0209358, IMG submission 187574) | Freshwater lake microbial communities from Lake Michigan, USA - Fa13.BD.MLB.SN (SPAdes) (version 2) | ecosystem: Environmental > Aquatic > Freshwater > Lake | place: Lake Michigan, USA... | reverse complement strand
AGGTTTTGATTGGTTATTTATAAAAGGTGAAAACTCTTATGGTGTGGATTTAAAAGGCAGATTATGGGTTTTCTCAACTGATGGAAACTTTAAAGTAATTGGACAGGCAGTAAAAATAAATTAATTACTAGCAATGTTTTTTTTATCCAATTTTCGAACACTTTTCTTTTGGATTAATTTTGTGCCTTTTTTGGCATTCAATCAAATTAATCAAATTACATTACAACATTATCAAAATTTATGTTCCAACAAATTTGCTGGTAGAGGTTATGTGAATGAAGGAATATATCATGCACAAAATTACATTTTAAATTATCTAAAGGATTCAATTGGTTTACAACCTGTATTAGATAATCAATTGTTTATTCAAAATTTCACACATCCAGTTAATACATTTCCAAATACTATCGAGTTAATTGTTAAAGGAAAAAAACTTGTTGCAGGTGAGGATTTTATAGTTCATCCTGGATCTAATTCTTTTGAAGCCAAAAGAAAAGTATATTATTTAGATACTTTAAGTTTTAAAACCAAAACAGAATTAACCAAAATTTTATCCAAATTGCCCCAAAAATCTATTTTGGTTTGTAAATCAGGTGTTACAAATAACAAAACTTTTTACAAGGAAATTTCACAATATTATCAGCAAAACCTAAGTAATCATTGTGTTGTATTTTTACATACTAAAAAACTTACTTGGGGTGTGTTACCCGTACAGTTCAATAATTGTTTTTTGGATGTACTCGAGGATAAATTTAACGCTACAGCACAACAAATAAAAATAAAAGTACAAGCTAAGTTTATACAAAACTTTTCGGTAAATAATATTATCGCTACTAATCAAAACATTTTACCTACCGATAGTTGCATTGTAATTTGTGCACATTACGATCATTTGGGTAAAATGGGTCAAAATACTACATTTTATGGTGCAAATGATAATGCAAGCGGAGTAGCTATGTTATTGGATTTGGCTAAAAAATTTAAAGTTACCCAAACTAAATTCCCCATTGTTTTTATTGCATTTGCAGGTGAAGAATTGGGTTTGTTGGGTAGTAAGTTTTTTGTAGATAATTTACCAAAAAATTTAAATATTAAATTGGTATTAAACTTAGATATGGTTTCTGCTGGCGAAAACGGTTTAACTGTTGCTAATGCAAATAATAATAATGTTTTTTTCGAAACAATTAGAGATATTAATTCTCAAAAAAACTATTTACCTGTTATTGTACCTAAAAATGGTTCTGCAAATAGTGATCATTTTTCATTTCACGAAGCTGGATATCCTGCTATTTTTATTTACACTTTAGGAAACTACAAACACTATCATGATACAGAGGATAAATTTCAAAATTTAAACCTTCAATTTTATCCTAAAACTTTTAATTTATTAAGTGATTTTATTTTAACAATTAATGGGAGAAATTAATTACAAATATTGCCCAGTTTGTGGCAGCGATAAAAACAAAATTCACTCTGTTGTTCGGGATTATTCTGTATCCAAAAAAGAATTTTCTTTAGTGGAATGCTCATCTTGTTCATTCATTTGGACTCAAAATATGCCCGATGAAAATTCTATTGGTCCTTATTATAAAAACACCAACTACGTATCTCACTCTGATACTCAAAAAGGATTGTTTTTTAAAACCTACCACCTTGTTCGTAATTGGATGCTTAAACGTAAACGCAATTTAATTATTAATAAAAGTGGATTAAAAAAAGGAAAATTATTAGATATTGGAAGCGCAACAGGTTATTTTTTAAATACCATGAAAGAAGCTGGTTGGGATGTGGAAGGTATTGAGCAAGATATAGATGCGCAACAATTGGCTAAAGATAAATTTGGAATACTATCATATTTACCAAATGATATTTACAATTTACCGGCTCAAAGTTACGATGTAATTACTTTATGGCATGTTTTGGAGCACATTCATCAGCTCAACGAAAATTTAAATCAAATTCATCAATTGCTAAAACCTAATGGTGTTTTAATTGTTGCAGTTCCTAATCATCAATCTTTTGATGCTGTTTTTTACGAAAAACATTGGGCTGGATGGGATATACCAATTCATCTATGGCATTTTTCATTAAAAAGTATGAATAAATTAATGGACAAACACAATTTTTTTATCAAAAAAACCAAAACTTTACCATTCGACCCCTTTTATGTGTCGTTATTAAGCGAAAAATACCAAAAAGGAAATTCTTTTAGAGCTTTGTTTATAGGTTTAATATCTATGTTTTTGGGTTTTGTAAAAATTAAAAAAAGCAGTAGTATAATATACATTATAAAGAAAAAGTAAAATTTGTTAATAAAAATCAAATTTTTACTTGCTTTACTTAACAGTAAAAACTATTTTTGGAATCTATTAAATTCAAGCGCAAATTCTTACACTATGCAAAATAAATTTATCCTATTTTTTGTAGCAATATTGTTTTTATCTTGTAGAAAAGATAATTACGAAAATATAACTACAGACACCACACTTCGTCCAATTGTAGCTTTACCTTTGGTAAATTCAACTTTGGAAATTAAAGAATTAATTTCTGCTTTAGATTCCGACTATATTAAATCGGATGAAAACGGACAATTGATTTTGGTTTTTTCTGATACTTTAGTGGATTTAAAACTAGAGGATTTAATGGAAATCCCTAATCAAACACAAAATTATGCGGTTAATTTAGAGGCTATTAGTATTCCAAATCAAAGTATTGCTGGTGGAATTTCTTTAGATGATGCCTCAGATAATTTTGAGCCAGGAATTAAAACTCTTATTAAAAACAGTAATAATACTTCTATTATAATTCCATTCCCTTCAGGTATTATGGATATTGGAAATTACAGTACTTCAGAGGCTTTTGAGGAATTTAATTATGCTGATTTTGAATCGGGTGATATTACAATTGAACTAACTAATGGTTGGAATGTAAATTTACAAAATCTTAAAATGGCTTTAGTGAATGTACCTACTGGTTTACCTGTGGATACTTTTGATTTTGGTTCGTTAAATACCGGAGAAACTAAAATTGTTACCCGAAGTTTAGCAAATAAAAGATTATACAGTGATTTAGAAGTTCGTATTTTTTCTATTGAAGTTTTAAATACTAATAGTCCTGTTTTAATCGATTTGTCTCAAACACTAAGCTATTCTTGTAAAACAGAAAATCTAAAGGTAATAGGAGGTTCTATTAGAGTTACTGAAGCTCAACAATTGAATGAAGAAGAAATTGTTGTTCCATTTTCTTTCCAAAATGGTGAAGAAATTGATAAAATTGTAATTAAGTCGGGCTCCTTCGATTTTGATATTAATTACGGTATTAAAGCAAATGCTTCAATTGAGATATCTATCCCTGCTGTTACCAAAAATAATGTTGCATTTAATGAAATAATAAATTTAAATTCTGATTACAGTAATCCAACATTATTAAATAAAGCTTTTAGTTTAGATGGCTACGAGGTAGATTTAACCAAAATAAATCCGGGTTCTAACGAGTTAAAAATTAATGTAAAACCTACAATCTTAACCTCTAGTCAGTATTTCGATTTTAGCATTAATGACCAAGTAAGTGTGGATGTTGAATTAAATAACATGAAAATTAAATTGCTTGAAGGTTATTTTGGTAATTCAACAGTAAATATTACACAAAATACAGCAGATTTAGATTTTGGTAACAACGACTTCCTTGAGTATTTTAGTTTTAAGGAACCTGTAATTAAATTACTGTTTGATAATGGCTTAGGTTTACCATTGGGTTTAAATATTGATTTAAATTTAGAAGGTAAAAATGGTAACGAGGATTTGGATTTAAGTTCTAAATTAAACAATTTTGTGATTGCTGGCTCTCCATCATACGGACAAATGGTAACATCTACTTTAGTTATTGATAACCAAACTAATATTGTTGAAGCGATGGAAGTTAAACCCAATAAAGCAACAATTGGTGGAAGTGTGGTTTTAAATCCTGCAGGAAAAATTAAAAACTTTGCACAAGATACAAGTAAATTAAGAGTAAGAGTAGATTTAGAAATTCCTTTATACGGTACAGTTGATAATTACGTTTTTTTAGATACTTTGGAACAAGATATGAGTGAAATTTTAAAAAATGTTGAAGACGTAGTTTTAAAAACAACAATTATTAATGATTTACCTATTAATGGAAGTATTCAGTTATATTTTGCAGACGAAAACTATGTTATACTTGATTCAATTTCCAATAATAAACGTTTATTAATTGGTTCTGCAATTACTAATTCTAATGGCGATTTAGTTAGTTCTACAAAACTTATAAATGATTTCGAATTAGATAAAGAAAAAATTGAAAGAATTAAAGCTACTAAACATATTATTTTTAGCACTTTAGTTACTTCTCGTGAGGATTTAAATGGCGCTATTGCGGGTAGAATTTACGATTTTTACAAAATGCAAATCAAATTAGCAATTAAAGCTCAAACTAATTTTAATTTAAACACTAATGAAGACTAAATTTTTATACATATGTTTAATTTGCTTTACAATTGCTAAAGCTCAAAGTCCGTTAAATTCATATTTTATGGATTTTAACCCATATTCGTATTATTTAAATCCTGGTAAATTACCTAATTTTAAAACTTTTGTTGCTTTTCCTGCTTTGGGTAATTTTAATACCACTGCATACTCTAGTGTAGCTTTTAACAATGCTTTTAACCAAGGTAATGTAGATGTATATCAACTTTTAAACGAATTAAAACCTAAAAATAATTTTGGATTTAGCCAAAATATAAATGTTTTAGCATTTGGTTTCTCTCCTAGCGAAAAAAGTTATTTTAGTTTTAGTACGGGTGTAAAAACCGACTTTAATTTTGGATTAAGCAAGGATTTTGCAGGCTTATTTTTATTAGGTAATGGTCATCCTAATTATTTAGGTAAAACTGCTGATTTTACAGGAACTGGTTTAAAAACTAACGCTTATGCAGATTTTAATTTGGGTTATACAAGGGTAATAAATGATAAGTTAACTATTGGAGCAAACTTTAAACTTTTACATGGCTTAGGTGCTGCTGGTTTCGATTTAAAAGGAGTTGGAATTTACACAGATGCAGATACTTGGGAAAATACCTTTACTTCCGATTTTGAAATTTATGTAACAGATGTTCAAACATCTAATGAAGATAATTATGGTATTCCTGGTAATTTTAACTATTCAGGTTTTAAATTTGGAAAAAACTTAGGTTTTGGTTTAGATTTAGGAGCATCTTATAAGTTAACCGATAAAATCGAATTAAGCGCTAGTGTAGTAGATTTAGGTTCAATTAAATATAAAAATGCTATTAGATATTATAACGATGGTAGCTCATTTACTTTTGAGGGTGTTGATTTTAATGAAATTTCTAACGATGAAAATTCTAATTTTGGTGATGCTTTAATGGATACTTTAAGTTCAATTTTTGGATTAAAAAAAGATTCCAATGTTAGTTACACAAGTTATTTACCAACCAGATTTATTATAGGGGGAAAATACCAATTAAATAAATTTTTCACAGTTGATGCATTGTACTCTGGAAGATTTGTTCAAAACACCATGCAAAGTTCATTGGTAATTGGCTCGGGTGTAAAAGTAGGTAAAGTATTAAGTGCTCGCTTAAGTTATGGTATAGTTAACAACAGTTATTTTAATATAGGTTCTGGTATTACTTTAAACTTAGGGGCATTCCAAATTTTTGCAGTAGCTGATAATTTTATAGGTTTTAGTCAAGTTGATTATAGTCGTTTCTTAAATGTAAGCGCTGGAATGAACTTCGTTTTCGGCAGAGGTAGAACTTACGAACCTAAAAATTCCGAAGATAAACCAGCGGAATAATTTACTTTTCTTAAGGAACTTAAAATAGACTTATTTTATAAAATTTAGCAAAGCTTTAAGGGAATTTTCTGCATCTTCTAAAAAGCATAAATGTCCGCCGTTTTCAGATAGATAATATTTGGATTCTGGATTCAATTCACTTTGTTCTAAAAGTGTATCGTAGGGTACAATTTTATCCAATTTACCTATTATAAAATGAACTGGATAAGGTGCAAATTTTAAAATAATTTCTTTGTTATCACGTACGCGCATTCCTTCTAAAGCAGCAATAATCCCTTGTTTGGGCGTACTTAATGCCAGTTGTACAGTTTGTTGTATGGCAGTTTGAAATTCTGGAGCATTTTTATAGGCAAATAAGTTTGGAATTGCTTCTTTAATAAACAATTCATGATTTTTTTTCACCACTTTAATTGCTCTTAAACGGTCTTCTTTTTTTATTTCACTATCTTCTTTTGCAGTAGAATTAAATAAACAAATTCCGCTAGTATTGTCGGGAAACATTTCGCCAAAAGCCAAGGAAACATAGCCACCCATAGAATGTCCTACTAAAAACGATTTTCGAAATTTTTCGTGTTTTAAAACTGCATAAACCATATTTGCCATATCGTTCATGGTGTGTATATAACCTAAACATCCAGTTTCTCCATGACCTAATAAATCAATTGAAATTACATTGTAGTTTTCCGCTAAAACAGTTTGGTAATCTGTCCAAATTTCTTTTCTTTCCAAAAACCCATGCAAAAAAACTACATTTTTCGCGCCCGATTTTTTTCGATGAACAGTATAGGCAATTTCGATACCTTTATAGTGCAAATAATTTGTCATTTCCCCACAATTTTCACGAAAATAAATATTCCTTTTGGAACAAAAAAATATTGTTTCTATTCAATTTTTTTATGGAACATTTTTGTTCAATATATTTTTGCTGTAGCTTTACAATACTAAGTTTATTAAGTATATGAGATTTTTTTTAGGATTGTTTTTAATTGTTTGCACTAGTGTATTCGCGCATGAAAATCAACCTATAGTAGTATTACAAAAAAACAAATTTGTTGAGGTTAAAGAATATGATTTATGGGTGAGGTTTTTTCCAGAGACTGAAAAAATTAAAGGCATCAATAAAATGAGTTTGCATTTTTCTCAAAATACAGATACTTTGTGGGTGCATTTGGATACTTTATTTAACTTGGAAAATATAGAGGTAAATCAACAAAAAATATCCAATATCATACGTAGAGGCAAAAATATTGGGGTTTTATATCCTTTTAAATCTCATACCAAATACCTGTGTGCAGTTCATTATTCGGGTATACCTCATCAAGCCAAAAAAGCACCGTGGGATGGGGGAGTGGTTTGGTGTAAAGATTCTTTACAAAAACATTGGGCAGGAGTTGCTTGCCAATTAAATGGTGCGCATTTGTGGTGGCCTAATTTGGATGATTTTTGTAACCGACCGCAAAATATGAAAATAACATTGGATGTTCCTTCACCTTATCAAGCTATTTCAAACGGTAAATTACACGATTCATTACAGGTGCAGGAGGAGGGTTTAACTTTCAATCGTTTTATTTATTTGGTTTCGTATCCAATTGTAAATTATAATGTTACGTTTTACATCGGACAGTTTTCTTTGTATAAAAGTACCTATACTACCGCACAAAATAAATCTCTAAATATACATTTTTATTACTTGCCTTATCAAAGCAAAAAAATTGATTATCTAACTCAACAAATTGTGCCTATGTTACAATTTTACGAGGAATTGTTTGGCGAATACCCATTTATAAACGATGGATTTAAATTAATCGAATCGCCTTATTTAGGCATGGAGCATCAAAGTGCAATTGCTTATGGCAATAAATATTTAAATGGATATTTGGGTAAACAGATGAAAGGGATTGAATTTGATTATATTTTGATTCATGAAACTGCACACGAATACTGGGGAAATCATATCACCATGTGTAACGCTGCGGATATGTGGATTCATGAGGCTTTTGCAACTTATACCGAGGCACTTTTTGTTGAGAAAAAATACGATAAACAACAGTATTTAAATTATATAAAGTATTTAAATAGAGGTATTTATAATGATGAGCCTATTTATGGAAACGCCAATGAAAATAAAAAAGGAAGCAACGATATGTACCGAAAAGGCGCTTTAGTTATTCATGGATTTAGATATGCTTTAAACAATGATGCGCTATTTTTTAGTATGTTAAAAAAGATTCAGCAAAATTTCGCTTATCAAAACGTGAGTACACAGGAATTTATAGATTTTATCCTTAAAAACACTCAGCCAAAATTAAAAATGTATTGGGATTGGTATGTTTTTAATAAAGATTTGCCAAAAATTAAAATAGAAGTTTTAAATTCCAATAAAGTAAAAATTCAATGGCTAAATACCCCTAAAAACTTTTATTTACCCGTGTATATTAACGGCAAAAAAATCAATATCTATTCTGGGAATTATCGATGGGACACAAATGAAATGGAAGAAATAAAATCACAACTCCAAAGTCATTATTTAATACAATGGGAGTAATAAATTTTAATACATCATTCCAAACAACCATAAAGGAATTTTATTCCCAAATCCAATTTCAATATCATCTGCCACAACAAATGCATTATCAATTTGGGCTATTTGTTTTTTGTTTTTGTTTTTTCCTCCTACTTCAAAAATAAATTTTTCGTTTACTAAAAAGTCGGCTTTATCGCTGTAGTAAATTCTATGATTGTTGTTTAGTTGATTGTAAAAAAAAGTTTCTCTTAAAGTACCAATTTCGGTGCTGTTCATTCCTAAAGCATACATTAAATTGGTGTTATTTATGAATATTTTTTCGGGTTTTTGAATTTGTTTATTCCCTTTAGCATCGCTTTTTACTAATAAAATTATCTGTGCTTCTTCCAGTATTTGTAAATATTTTAACAATGTACGATGATCGGTAACCTCTATTAAAGCGCCTAAATTTTTCATGTTAGTGATATATGGAACAGTTGTACTTATGGCACCTAACAATCTTTTAAGTTGTTCCTTTGCTTGTGTGGAAACCGATGTTAAATAGGGTAAATCCGTATCAATAATTAAATGTATTACTTGTTGTAATTGATGATAATACACTGCTTCGTTGTTTTTGTAAAAAGGATAGTATCCAGTTTTTAAGTAATTTTTAAAATTAGGTAAAGGTTTAAATTGTTCAATTAATTCGCTTGCGATTTCTGTATGATTATCCATAATGTTTTTAAAATCAACAACATTAGTTTCAGCAATTTTGTTTAAAGCTAAATATTCTCTAAAAGATAATCCGTTTAATAAATAACTAGCTTTTCGCCTACTTAAATCACCTCCACCTTTAAATAAATGTAGTATAGATGAACCAGAGTATATTAATTTTAGTTTAGGAAAGGAATCGTGTATATTTTTTAATTCCAACGACCAATCCGAGTTTTTATTTTTTGAAGGATATCTATGGATTTCATCCATAAATAAATATTCGCCACCATATTTCACAAAAGTATTTGCAAAATCAAATAAACTTTGCGAAAAAAAATAAGGTAAATCCAATGAAACATACATTACTTTATATCCATTTTTTTTGATTTCTTGTGCTTTTTGTAATAGTAATGTGGTTTTTCCTACTCCACGACTTCCTCTAATCTCAATTAAAGGCATATTCCAATCCACCTTATCAAGTAAACTTCTTTTAAAATCGGTTTTTGTCGATTGTATTAATCTGTTACTAATTTCAATTAGTTCCTCCATAAAATTGTTTTTTGTTACAACAAAAATAGTATTTTATTGTAATGTATTACAACTTTTTTTTATTTTATTTGTAATCCATTACAGTTTTTTATATTCGAATAGAATTTCTTGATTTACTCTATATTTCCAAATCTAGGATTTACAATATTGTTGTAAATACTTCCAAAAGTGTATCTTACACCAAAATCTATTAGGTAATTTAATTTAGCAGGAAGTTGTTGGGTGCCTAAAAAATAAGCCTCATCGGCTAAATTGTTTTTAAGTAACGAAATTTGATCGTTGATAAAAAACACATTTCCTTCCAATGTTAAGGAAAAACCTTCAAAAAGTCGTAACGATAAATTGGCATTTAATCCTGTTCTATTTTGTTTAAAGTTGTTTAAATAGGAGTTGTGAAAAACACCTGTCATTATACTTCCCCACGGACGGTTATACTCTATGTTTAAGGTTAAACGTTGATAAAATCGGTTTTCGGATAATACATTAAAAACAGTTGTATCTAAATAGTTAAAATTATTCAAGCCAATTTGATAAGCAAAACGCACTTGTTTAACCGTATTCATCGAAAACGGAAAAATATTATACTCTACAACAGGAGCAATTTTATAAGCGTTTTTGATGTTTAAAAAATAATTATGCCCAATTTGAACAATTCCACCTACACTCCAATGTGCCGAAATTGATTTTGCATACAACAAGTTTAAGCCATAATCTGCAGCAGTGCCCGATAGTTTAGCGCTATCTAAATTTATAAAGGAACTTATTAAATTGTAATAGGGTTTGGCTATAAATTTTGATTGATTATTGATTCTTCTAATTGTGAAATCGCTTTTTAAACTCGTCCATAAATTATTGGTTCCTCCCTCTGCCCAGCCTTCAATTCCGGGGGTAAATACCCAAAAATTCCATTTATCTTTTATGGAATCAATGCGGTTGTTTTCTCTTTTTGGAAATTCGATAACTAAATTAGGTGGTAAATTATTTAGCGGAATTATATGCACCAAAAAAATACTAATTTGTTGCAGCAGGGCTTCACGTATATCATCGGGTGTATTGGCTTGTTGTGTGTTAAAAAAAAGAGTGTCGTTTACATTACTCCATTGTTTGGCGCCTTTAAACTGAATGGTGAATTTTTTTCCCCCATTGGATTGTTCTTGTTCAATAATTAAAATCTGAATATCTGCCTCAAAACGGTCGCGTACAAAATCAAAATAACTCAATTCGGTGCGCAAAAAATCCTGATAACATTGTAAGCTTCCCTTTTTTGGTACAATCTAAAAGTAGACTTTTTACATTTCCAAATTTAAAAATTAATTATTCATATTCATCATCATGGTGTTGACTTGTTGAAAACTCTTTTGGGAGTTTTCAATAAATCAACACCCTAGGTACTGCTTAGGTGATTTCCAACCCAAAGCACTGTGTGGTCTTAAGTAATTATAATCATATATCCATTTTTCTGTTATTTCTCTAGCTTCATTTAAGTCTTTAAAAATATATGCATCGAGTACATTTTCCCTAAAAGTTCTGTTAAATCTTTCGATTAAACTATTTTGTGTTGGTTTTCCAGGTTGAATATGTTTAAGCTCAATACCATTACCTTTTGCCCAATCATTTAATATTCCGGATATAAATTCTGGCCCATTATCCATTCTAATTAGCTCTGGTTTTCCTCTTTGTTTCACCAATCTATTTAATACATAAATTACATTAGTTGATTTTATTGAACGATTAATTTCAACATGTAAAGCTTCTCTATTATAATCATCTAATACGTTAAATGTTCTCATTTTACCTCCTTTTTCTGTGACATCCATCATAAAATCAATACTCCATGTATTGTTAATTTTATCAGGAATAACAATAGGTTCTTTTATTCTTTGGGGTAATCTTTTTTTTGTTTTTCGGCGTAAATTCAAGCCTAATAAACAATAAATTCTGTATACTCTTTTGTGATTCCATAAATATCCTTCGTTTCTTATTCGATAAAAACATAGCCAAAATCCTTCAGTGGGGTTAGTTTCTGCTTTTTTTAGCAGTACGATTTCCACCTCTTCATTTCGTTTTTTTTCTTTATAATACTTATTGCCTCGGCTGATACTTAAAACACGACACGCTCTGCTGATGCCACGTTTGTTTTTACTTGCATAGCCATTTAATAACTCCTTTTTTTCGCAGAGCTTTAAATCTTTTTTAGGAATTCCTTTGCTAACTCATGATCCAATGCTAGTTCGCTATACATCTTTTTTAGCCTTGCATTTTCTTTCTCTAATTCCTTTATTCGCTTTAATTCACTCGATTCTATTCCTGCGTAGCGTTCACGCCATTTATAAAACGCTGCTTTACTTACCCCATGTTCTCGTGTTATATCCAAAACACTTTTTCCATTGTCGTACTCCTTTAAAATTGTACTGATTTGCTCCGGACTAAATTGCTTCTTTTTCATCTTTTTTTTAGTTTAAGTTAAACATTTTTTGTCTACTTTTAAACTGTTCAATTTTTGGGGGATAATACACATTCTCTATCTTCGGGTTCAATCCATTCATCTGTTTCGTCAGTTTCTCGCCCAAATCCATCACCGATTCTATCTAATTGGTTTCTCATTAGAACCCAATAGAGCAATAAGTCATAATTGCTAGTAAAGATATTTCCGTCTTGGGCTAAATATTCATTTAAAAATTCTGCACAAGCTTTGCTTTTCTCATCTGGCACTGCAAAAACATGCTCAGGGTGCAATTCTTTAATCGCATCAATTAAGCTTTCTTTTAGTGTGTCAGTTGCTTTTCTGATATTAGCAACAACTGCTTTATCTGCCCCGAAAACCTCTGCTATTTGAGCAACATTATCCAATTGCTCCATTAACAATTCAAAGTTGCTGGTTTTGATTATCTGAAATAGCTTTTGAAGTATTTTATTATCCAAGTTCTCAAGAAATTTGCTCAATGCATTGTATGAGAAAATTCCTGAATCATATGACATACTAAATCCATTGCCTAGCAAAAGATGTTTTTTTCGTTTCTTTTTATTCAACGACTCAATCACTTCTTGGTATGTCATTAATTCACTTGCCATTTTTAAATTTTAAGCTGCTTTACTTCTACATAACCTAAACACCGCCTGAACAATATACTCAATGATACCGCCTGGGCTTACGTAAGGACCTTCAATAAGGCGTTCGTCCCAGTTATGGTCAAGGTAGTAATTTACTATTCGTTGTTTTAGTGTGTTTCGGTATGCTTCTAAAAACAGTCTGTTGTCAATATTATTGATGATTAGCGTTACAATGCCATCATCTTGCATCACGTTTTCAATCACTTCATTAATTAGTAATGCTTCTTCATCGGTGATTTGAAAAACATTCCGCAAATCGTCCATTACTTCTGGAATGCTTGCTCTTGGTGGTTCTGTTCTTCCTCCACCTGTTCCACCTCTTGGCGGTGGCGGTGGTTCGTTTACGGTTGTGCTTGTTATTACTCCTCTGTATCGAACAGTGCTTTTCTCAACCAACAAGTTTTTCAAATGATCTTTCAATGAAGATGCAGAACCTTTTTTGAATAGCTTGTCTGCAAGCACTTCGGCAAACAAAGCAAAACGGATAATCTTTGTCGGCAATTGGAAAAACAGTGTAGTGAAGTAAAAATCACTTACAAAGCGGTTTAAGAAATTCACAATGTCTTTTTGTGCTTCCTTCTCTGTTATTAGTTCACGGAATTTGTTTCGATAATTATTTGAAAGAGCCATCAGGTCGGCATCCTTTGCAGGGTCGGTAGTAGCTTGTTTGATTAGTTCTGTGTAAAGAATTATTTCACCCTCATCAAATATGTTGAAACTCAAAAACTCATTGTAACGGTCTTCCAATGCCTGCGGATTGGGTTCTTGTGGCTCAAAACGACTTCCAGTTCTGTATCGTCTGAATGCGTCAAAGATGTTCTGAACTGAATTTGTAAAGTCAACCACCATTGTAGTGTCTTTGCCATATGTCTTGCGGTTAAGCCTTGAAAGGGTTTGTACTGCATTTACACCTCTTACTGGTTTGTCTAAAAACATTGAAACCAGTTTTGGCTGATTAAAACCAGTCTGAAATTTATTGGCAACTACAATAATTCGGTAGTCGTCATTTTCATCAAACACATCTTCAATCTTCTTTCCAGCGTGGGTTGTAGTAAGTTCGTTTAGTGTTTCTTCTTTTATCTCATTGCCTTTTTCGTCTGTAAAATCAGAAAAAGCAAACAGCACTTTGTAAGGCAAATTACGTTTCGCAATTTTCTCTTTCAAAGCTTCAAAGTAAATCAAGCCTGCTGGTCTTGATGATGTTACCACCATTGCTTTTCCTCTGCCATTCAAAGTGTCTTTTACTTTATCCTCAAAGTATTTGAGTATTACTTCGCTTTTGTATTGTATCAATTCAGGATCACGAAAGGCAACTTCTCTCAATGCTTTATGCACCACACCCGTAGGATACATTTCATCATCGGGAATGATGGTTTTACTTTTCAGATGATACAAAGTTTGGTAGCTGATGATGTTATTTGCCACATCTAAAATGTAGCCTTCTTTTATGGCTTCATCTTCCGTGTATTCATCAAGTGGCTGCCCAAAATAGTCAACGGTGGTTTGAATTGGCGTTGCCGTAAATGCAATCAATACTTGATTGGTAATGTTTACCTTCTTGGCTTCATTGATTATTTCGTCTTCATCTGTTGGCAATTCTTCATTGTCGGGCTGTTCAGGATTTGTGAAAATAGTTTTTACATTGCTTGCCATTTTGCCGTCCTGACTTCTGTGTGCTTCGTCAATGATGAACGCAATGCGTAATTGTTTCAGTCCATCATCTTCTTGTATAATCTCTTGAATGTAGCTGAACTTTTGAATGGTTGAAACCACAATGCTTTTACGTTGACGGATAAAGCTTTTGAGCTTATCGCTGTCTTTAGCAAAGCCGATTTTATTATTTAAGTGAACAAAGTGTGCTAACTCGTCTTTGATGTTTTTGTCTAAACTTTTGCGGTCAGTCAGCACAATCACCATATAAAATATTTTGTGATTGCTTTCCGAATACAAGCTGTCTAAACGGTCAGTAAGCCAACTAATGGTTAGTGTCTTGCCTGAACCTGCCGAATGATTGATAAGGTATTTTAACCCTAATGTATTTTCTGCTTCAAAGTGGCTTGAAATGCTTTGAGCCAATTTGTGATTGCTTCGCAATTGATGAAACCTTGGGAATATAGTTCTTTCAGGTTCTACCAATAATATTCCGTCATCGGTTATTTTTTGATTGGCAGGAATGTAAAGCAGAAAAAAGCTGATGTATTCTAAAACCCAATCTTTGCTCAATACATATTTGTACAAAAATTCAATCGGGTATTCGCCTAGATTTTCTTCTTTGTTGGTTAAGCCCTGATTGAATGGAATGAAATTATGTTCCGAAAACGGATTGGTGGCGATTTTAACTTCACTGGTGTCAGCTGCAATGTGAAGAAAAGGCAAAGTGAAAATTTGATTTTCTTGCGGACGAATATTGTATTGCTCCACAGCATCATACACATTTTGTCCTTCATCTTCGTGCTTGAGTTCGATGGTAATGATGGGCAAGCCATTCAGGAACAAAACCAAATCAATGCTTTGTGAAGTATCGCTGCTGAAATGGTATTGTGACTTTACAGCAAATTTGTTCTTGGCGTAATTGTCAAACGAAGTTTGGCTGTTGCTGCTTCTTGGTTTTGGATAATACAGGTCAAATGCAATTCCTCTTACCGACAAGCTGTTTCTGATAATTACCCAAAGCGGTTTGCGTTCCAGTTCTGATTTGAGTGCTTCTAATATTTCACGGTCTGCATCTGTTCCGTAATTTTCTTGTAGCTTTTCGTATTTGGGTAGTTGGGTGTTTTTGATAAATTCTAGCAAGTGAGCAGCAATAAAATGAAAATCGGTATCGGTGCAATCAGCAGCCGATAGCACAGAATAGCGGTGCTTTTCGATTAGATAATCAGCTATGTGCTTTTCAAATATTTTCTCTTTATCGCTTTTCATTAGGCTGTTTGCATTTGCTGTTTTTCTTGGGTTAAGCCATACACTTGTTTTTTACCTGTAACCACTTCGTGAATCAGGCTTTTTTTATATTGTAGTAAAGCACTTATTTGGTTGTTGTTACTTTCATCATCAACTTTACTTTTTCCGAATTTCAACTCAATTACCTTATCAATGTCTTTACATACTTTATCCAAGTATGCAGCAATTACAATTTGTTCATCTTTAGGGGGAAACGCAATCTTAGTATTTAGATAATAAGTAGAATTTATATTTTGAATTCCTGTCGTTTGTTGAACAAAAGGAAAATTCACATTTGAGTTATATAGGTTATGAAAGACATAATTTATAAAGTGACTATCTACTTTTGTGTCAAATTCCAACTTAGCAATGAAATTAGATGTAATTGCTTCAAATGGTAAATCTTTGGCTTCTGCCACTCTTCCAACTAATTGTTTCTCTCCACCTCCTGATTTTTCCATTATTAAACAATTTCCGCTAATTAGTCGATTCGGAATTTTGGTTTCCTTAACTCTTCTAACGGTTATGTTATCATAGTTTAAATAAATACCATCAAAATCAGCTACCCTTAAAACGACAATTTCTCTGCTTCCCTCAGTGTCATCAGAATCAGGGTCACTGCCCCATTCACCTCCGACTACATTTTCAACCCTTTGTCTAATTCTAAAAACTTTCCAATGTTTTGGGTATTCCCCTATCCAAGGTATATCGCTCTTTATATAGTCGTATTTCATTTACGCCAATTGTTTAATGGATGATAAAATCTTTTCAGCTTCTTTTTCTAAATCCCAAAATTCTTGCAGCAAAACATCACTTGCAGGTGGTGGGGTGTAGGTGAAGAAATATTTGTTCGGCAAAAATTCGTAACCTAATATTTCCTTGTCACCATCTTTTGCAGCATAATCCCAACGAATGATGGGTTTGTCAATTTCTCTTTTGATAAAGGTTTCTATGTCTTCTTCAAAAGGAATATACTCTGCATCTTCAATATAGTGCCTGTGGTAATAGGTTGCAGAAAGTTCACAGTTTTTAAGCCAAGCGGTAAACTCACG
>Ga0209358_10001805_pt1 | contig 16727 bp, 49 predicted proteins | sample LauGreFa1BDMLBSN_2_FD_187574 | JGI IMG/M metagenome (GOLD analysis project Ga0209358, IMG submission 187574) | Freshwater lake microbial communities from Lake Michigan, USA - Fa13.BD.MLB.SN (SPAdes) (version 2) | ecosystem: Environmental > Aquatic > Freshwater > Lake | place: Lake Michigan, USA... | reverse complement strand
ATTATACATATAGCTTCATATGCAAATGTGGAGCTGTATTAGATCTAGAATTGTCCAAGGAGATACATTACAATCCTAAATGTTTGAAATGTAATTCTAGTCGACTACAATTAAGATATAGTATCATCCTAGGAGATCTATGGATGAATGATGAAATACTTAGAGATTAAGGACGGGGAACAATGTTAGAACTATCACTAATAGCCATTACATGGTATATAACCAAGCTATACTATACAAGGTCATTTAGGTTTGATATAGAACAATCAGATCTAACTAGAGTTACTTGCTCCAAATGTGCTCGAACAGGATATGTCAATCCAGAGAACCTTCGTGCTCCATATTACTGCATGAGTTGTAAATAATGGCTATTCTATACGTATATTGGATCTATCTAATGTTAGGTATATCATCCATTGCTATAGTATCCTCACTAGTGGAGCTATATCGCTCACGTAATTGCAGTATCTGCAAGTAGAGCACTCCTATATCCCCCCGCATTTAAACATCTCTCTAATAGCCTCCTAGAGCCTTATTTGGCATATTCTAGAGATCATCTACCAGAATAGATACTACTAAATTACTACTAATTATTACTATATTATATTAGATTAGATATACATGTAATGGGACACTCCATTTTACTCCACCGTAATCCACTTTGCTCCACATGTAGCCATATCCATGGCATATTTCAGGGATTTTGTCAATAGCTTCGTAAATAGCATATATGGCCCACATTGTCAAGGCTTCAGGGGTATTTGGGCATGCTCCGTAACGGAGAAATATGGCCCACATTTCCCCAGATTCTGATCACATTTTGTTATATTCTATATATGTTTGATTAAATTAATATACATTTATATCTCATTATCTGAGATTTTCAGGGATTTTTTATAGCTTGTCGTAAATGCAAAATATGGCCCACATATGAATACATACAAATAGGGCATATACATCCAAAATGTACATTATGTACAAATGGGACATATATGCCCTGATAGGTTATATTAGATTAGTTAGATGAATGGATGGTCTATAGTTACTTTAGTTCTATTATCTGTATCGTGTAACCAAGAGTATCTATAGTTTTGTTCTTTGGTTTCAGGAAGGGATTTTATGAATTCCCCCCGCTCTTTTGGAGTAATAGGTAATTGAACTGATTTGAGGTCATTAGATACCTTAATCTTGTCAATCATTTTGTCCAGCATATTGGATATGATTAATCCTTCACATACTGTGCCTTCATTAGCGATTTCTCGCCTGTATCGTTCCGCCTGCTTTTCTATAATCCACGCTACGACCTCCACAATGCGGTCTACGGTATAGATAGGTTGCTCTGCTAGATACCTGCCTAAAGCGGCAGGATTGAAGAAGTGGTCTTCTACTGAGTTAGCCAGAAGTTCTCCTATTTGCTGTTCCTTGGTTTTCATAGTCCGCCTTTCTTTATCGATTATATCATAAGGGGCTGACACTTGGCCAGCCCCCTATTTGTCCACCTACTGGACAGCTTACTTCTTAGGCTGTGGCTTTTCCGCCTGGAAGACCACGCCTTGTGCTGCAGCATCCTGCAAAGCCTTATTGGCTGCAGATGAGAATCGGCCACGGCGGCCAACAGTAATGCCCTTGCTTGCTAGATATTCACGTTTTGTTGTCATAGTAATAGATCCTTTCAGTGATCATTTATATTCATTATATCGGATACCCACGAATTTGTAAATACCCCCGTAAGAGCTAAGATTAGCCCGTACCCTCCGCCTTATATATTCAGTTGTAGGTCATATGATGTATCTTCATTTAGATATACATCTGTAGCTTCAATTACATCATCTGTTACAACTGTATTCCAAGCTGTCTCAGGTAATGCATTTGCAAGATCGACTGCTTCAAATGAGTCGGCAGCCTCAACAATGGTGTAATAGTTTTGATACTTAGTTCCAAATACTCTATACTTCGGCAAGTTCTCTTGTCTCCCATTCCGCTAATGTTCTGACGATAAAATCCTTACCTAGATTATAACAGAATTGGACCGCTTCGGTCAAGGACTCTGTCTCATATATTGGGATAGACATAGGTATATCAGATTTATCATATACCTCAAATGTGTCTACACCTCCAGGTGAGCATGAGTATCCAACTTCCAGGATTTCCAAGATTGGTTCATAATTAGTCATTTTGCCCCTCAGCTTTCCCCATACGATCATTAATTAATTTAGCAATGATGTTATGTGCTTCATCCTGTTCATGTAGGGATCCAGACCATAGCAAGGCCTGAGCCTTACTTAATTGTTCATTGATGTACTTATCAGTCTGTTTCATCTTCGTCCTCCTCTTCTTCTTCAAACATTGAGTCTACAATGTAGTCACGATTTAACATCCATTCAAGAACGTCATCATTGTGCTGTTCCGCCCCGTACTCCAAGGAGAACCCGTGGCCAGCCTCCACAGCCTCACAGAGGTGGTCCCACATCTCATCTATGGTGCAGTTCTGCCTATAGGTCTCATCCTCAAAGATGTTGTTGATTGTTGACCAAGTCCACAACCAAACTAAGGATAGGCCTAGGTCCGTTGTATCAAGAATCTTTAAACATTCGTTTAACTTATCTTTATCTGCTGGCTTCATCCCGTGCTCCAATCGCAAATGATAAATCATATGTTAGTTTATACAGTTCAACTAGAGTATCTAGTCGTCCTTCCGCCTCAGTACGTGCCATTGAATCCATTGCCTCTTCGGTTTCCTTTTCAATATCTATAGCCCAAGCCAATTGCTCTTCGGCAATCAACATTAGATTCTTTAGTTCGCCGTGCATTATATCTAATCCATTAACACCTGCATTAACTAAACGTTGCAGGTGGGGCGGGAGCCCAATGTCTTCTGCATTCATTAATATCCCTTTCCTTGTAGGTTGTCATTCATTATATCAGTCGCCACTGACAATAAATGCTCGGTTGCCATAATTTGTCCCTGGATATTAATCTTAGATTGAACATTGTAATCACCCTCTAAGTCCTGGTTAAGACTAATTAGATGTATCTTCATATACTCTATGAATTTACTAGATTTAGTTTGTGTAGTCAAAGTAACCCTCCGCCCACAGACCTTGCAAGAAACTAACAGCGTCTTCCAAGTCTTTCCTCAAAGGCTCCTTGTCCATTAAATCGGACGGGGTCCTAAGATAAAAAAGCTTTGAATCGTGTACAGCATTAATCATTCTATTTAAATCAGACTCTGTATAACCTAACATAAGTAATCCTCATCTCCCTCTTTGATATTATAGAATTTATTAAACTCATCTTGTATGAATTTATCTCCTGACATTTCAGCAAATTGCTTATCTGCATAATATTGACCTTCATCAAGATTATTGTTAATCCAGTCATCTAATAATTGCTCTGCTATATCTTGGTAGACAGCGTCAATTACCATTTGATTTACATCTTCTAGGAAACTAGCCATTTATTTTATCCATTCTGTATGTAGGAACGTGCTCAGAATCCAAGTATATCTTATGGGTCTGACATTCTTTAACTGCCTCTAGGTCTGCCTCACCTAACCAATTACAAGATGAACATATCTCACCGCAATCATCTTCGCAGTAATCTAATGTATTATATGAATCACAATCTCTGCATTGATTATCATATTCAACTAGTTCCTTTACCTCACCACGGACAATCTCATATTCCCCACCCCAACCTGTCTCTTCCTCAAATTCAAGGGTAAGCAGAGAGTTAGGAACAAGATTACTTAGTTTAGTTAAGATAGTTACAGCAGGTGACCAAGCAGTATTATATTTATATACTAACCAGTTATCATCACCTTCTGATTTATATTCAAGCAATTCTGTATCGGGATACTCATCACCGTCTGATACTGCAACATCCCATTTGGTTCCCCATTTAGAAGTATTCCAGTTATACCAGTCCTTCTGAGTTTTAGCATGCGCTACCTCTTTAGCAAACCAATCAGGACTATCTGTAGAAATTCCTAAGCGACTAGGCTGCTGAACATATTCTTCCATTGTGATACCGTCTTCTAATGGAGAGTGGATATTCCAAAAGGCAAAAACAGGAGCGGAATAAATAGACTCTGTTACTTCCATAGCATTAGTCTTCATATTCCAACTATCGTGTAATACCTTAAATGGCTGATTTAATTTATCCTTGATAAAATCTATCTCAGACTTTGGACCTTGTATCGTTAATGTGTTATACACCCAGTTTGGCATATTATATCCTTTCGTTGATATGGCTTAATTATATAATGGACCACTGACATTTGTCTATGCTATATGGGTGTGTTCTACACCACATCCGATCAAAGCTGATCTCAGTATGTGAAATTTCCAGGAATATATATTGACACCCGTAAACAACATATGATACCCTCACGTCTTTTGCGGGCCAAAACAAAAACCCCAGCTTACGCTGAGGCTTAATGTTTTGTAGCTACAAGATCTAAGATAAGTAAGGCTGCTAGCAGAACGAAAGGAATTTAGTAAACGCTGCTTTACTTAGCGACTTGGGGGATCCCCTGGTAGCCGCACCTTACTTCTAGTAAAAAGGCCCGCTAGGACCTAATTACTATTATATCATATTACAGTTAACTAAACTGAGATGACTACGTCTGCGTACTTCTCTACGAAGTTTGACAGGTCCATGGTAAAGATTGGTTGATTGCTCATCCCGCTCACCTTGTTGTCCTTGTCATTGCGTGGCGCCTCTTCATGAAGACTAAATGTCTGTTGGTCGAAGTCAACGATAGCAATCTTGTGCTCGTTGTCGCCAATCTCGTTAACATGTAGACCCCAGCCTGTCTCTGAATTCCAGTCGTTATTAATCATTTGACTGATTGTGATACGTGTTGCATATGAAGGGTCCGACCAGCGAGGACGTGCCTTAAACACTGCCTCTGCTAATTGTGCCAGCATATTGTGTCCAGCCCAGTGCCCGTATAGCACGATTGTATTACCATTCGGTTGAACGAACCCGAAGTTTGCTCTGTCTCCCATTTTATTCCGCCTTTTCTAGTATAGGTATTGCTTCTTCCGTTTTATTTAATTCTATCACTTCGTAGGCCTTTTTGTCAAGGGCCTCTTTATATTTATTAAAGTGGTGGCCACAGAAAGCTAACTCACCATCTAATAGTTTAATCAGATGTGAAGCACGAGCTACGCTGCAAGCATCACAATAATAGATTAGATTTAGATCCTCAGAGGTCATAGTCAACAGTTCCAAATTCTAGGCGGTCAGCGATATCATCGTATGCTGGTCCATCCTCAGACTTTTCAGCCCATAGTCTAATGTTAGCGATAATTACTTCACGAGTAAATTTAACGCCATCCTCAAAGCCATCTTGGTAATCCATTTTATCTCCTCGTATATCCTGTCGGTTCGTAGTCTGAGACATAAGTTTCTTTTAAATTAAACTTATCACGAATGCGACTTACTTTCTCAATACTACCAGTTCCAATGTTGAATGTCAACGGTGACAATGCTTGAGGGTCAAGTCCCATAATTTGTGCATCCCAATAAGCCATTTCCATAGATAGCCTATCGGGAGCAGTTAACTCAAAGTACATCAGTTCTCGCTAACGTTACATACTTCTTGGTCGGTAACTTCAATGTTACCGTTATTTGAATCTGCAAATAGAGCATCTGTAATCTCTGATTCAATGTCAGTATCGTAGCCAGCAAGCAAATCTAATTCAATAGTTCCGCTAACCTCGATAGATGCAGACCACTCAACTGTTCTAGTCAGTTCAATGTCTAGCGCTTCAGCAATTGCACGAAGTGTTTCTTGGTCATCTGAATCAGCATATGCTTCAGTGATGATATCTTTAACTGTGTCTATCTTAGATGCATACATATTCGCTTGCTTCTGTGATTGACGCCCATTGTGTAGAGACCATTCAATACTAGCAACTTTATCAGTTGCATATTCTGCATCTGAGTAGCCGTGGATAACCTTATAGGTTACTAACAGATTAGCGTTATATGTATCGGGTACTGTTACTGCAGGTGTTTCTGTTTCCATTCGTTCCTCTTTCGGTAGGGGTGTATCTGTATACGGTATTGTAGCATCTTCCACTGACAATAATGTGCAACTGGTCCCACATCTGCATGTGAGGTCTGTCACACCGTTTGGCCATCCATATCCATCTTTAAATGTATATTCAATTAAGGCATCACAATCGCTTGTGCATATCCAGGTGTACTTCTGATATTTGGTCATGCGAGTATTATAGCGGGTGCCACTGACAAATAGCAATAGATTTCAGGGGATTTTTTATGTGATTCGTAACACGGTAATCCCGCCTTCAAGCTTGCGGGCGTCTCACATATTGATATGCGATCCGTATGAGATTTGAACTCACGATCTCTACCGTGACAGGGTAGCGCTTTAACCGCTAAGCTAACGGACCAAATAAAAACGGGGGGATTTTTAGTCCCCCCGTTAGTAATCATTTTATTAAAATGATTTTACCAACTTGAGAAGTTTATTTTTCTCAGCAGTTAGAACAGGGTCAAAGCCAGAAGCACCAGCCATAAGTGTTTCAGAATTGCCACGACCAGAACGGAAATAATCAAGGCGTTCAGTTAGCGCATTGAAAGCACCCCATTTTGTTCCCTTGATATTAGCGTTGGTTGGTGAGTTATGATAAAGGTCATCAATCAAGACAACTTTATTTTCCCACTTTTTCAAAGCACCCTTAGAATCCTTTTCAGGCTTAGGATAAATTGAAGTAATCAACTTAGAGAATTCGGCGTTAGTAATCTCTTGAGCAAAGAGTTCCTGCGCTTCTTTCTCGAATTCGTCAAAGTATCCAAGAGCAAGCCCAAGAGTTTCACGAGCAACTTGAATTCGACCTTCAACAGATTGTGTATGACGAATCTTGAATGATTGCTTAGCATTACGCATAGCAAGATTCAAAGTGTTTTGGCATACAACACGAACAGGTGTAATTGCTGCTTGAACAGCAACAGAGCCATCGTGTGAAGTCCATACAATTAAGTATAGTTTGGTTTGGTCATTAGCACCTTGTGGGTCTAATACCATTGTGCGTGGAATATCTACGCTACCAAATACAACTTTACCCTTTTTTAGAGAGCCAGCAGATTCCCAGCGACACTCAGGGTTAGCATCGTGAATGTTATCTGCGAAAGCAAATAACTCTTCATTTTGTAAAACGTGATAACGTTTTCCAACAGTAGCGAGAACATCGGTTCCGCCATTGAATGGATTAGTGCGTAGCACTAGAGAATTCTCAGATACATCGTTAAATGTTTCAGGAATATAATCGGTCAATGGAGATAAGCGAACATTCCAATTGGATAGTTTTGCTTCATCAAGCATTGTTTGAGTGCTAACATCTTCATCTTGATTAAAGATTCGGTTAGCGAGATTGTGCCAAGCGGGTTTTCCACGCAAGGCGAAAGCAACATCGTTGCCATTTGTTTCTAGGTTATGAGCCATAGATTTTTCCTTTCGATAGTTTGTTAGATTCATTATATCAAAGGGGTCTGACATTGTCTAGATTAGTTAGTCATTTGTCCGAATTGTCCGATGTGATTAATCTCACAAATTTCCAGGGGTTGTGGATAACTCCCGTAACACTGTGGAAAACCCCGCAGGTGTGCGGGCCAGCTTGGGAAGATGGGGCGGGGATCTAGATGATTACACAGTTCAAACCCGCCCCAAGATTATTAGCCAAGCAATTTAGTTAATTCAGATTTTGGGGGAAGAGATTCACGATTTAGAATTAGAGCAGTTGTCTTTTTCTTTTTTAGATTATCATAAACATAAGCACGAATATCTCCGTCAAACTTACGCAAGTTAGAAAACACTAACTCAGTTAGATATTCCTTATCGACACCTTGCTCAGAATAAATAGTTAAATCATTTAACTTGTTTTCGTCATAGATTTCTACACGATAACGATTTTTCATTTTGTTCCTTTGTTAGTAGGGATAAGAATTATAACATAGGGGGCTAGAGATTGTCTAGCCCCACCTGTTATTACTTGCCGATTTTTACCATAGCATAGCGCAAGCCTGAGCCTGTATCTAATCTAAGTTTGGTTAGATTAGGGCGAATAGCAACGATTTCTGCTATTGTGCCTGTGACACCGCTTTTGCCTGTGGTGAATACATCGCCTTTGCGATAAAAACGACCACGCTTTACATCTAGTATTGGTGACATTTTTTTCCTTTCGTTAGTAGGTGGGTTGAGCAGTTTTAGTTGTCATACTCAGGACATTTAGCGTTTGCTAATTATAGATAACGAGCAATAGCATTGTAAGTGCTAGTATTTACTGTTTCCTCATCTGTCATTTTGAGAATACGGATAGCGTTATCCATTTCCTCGCACATCTCGTTGTAAGTGTGGCGGTGGATTTCCTCGTAGTCCTTTTCAGGCTCGGTAGGAAAGTCTTTGCCATTACAAGTTATGTCAAAATCAACATTGAGAGTTTTGTTGTATGAGCGATAGTTGGTGCGAAGGTTCTCAGCCTTTGTGAAATTAGCAATAGCCCATTGACCAATTTCTTTCTGCCACTTTTCACGGGACTTCTGATACTTAGCCTCGTTCTCATCTTGCTTTGCGTAGTCAGCCTTTACTTTGGCTAACTTTGTTTCTAAGGCTTTGATAACCTTAGCAGTAGGTATCTTTACCTGTATTGCTTTTCCTCTTGTCATTTTTTTCCTTTCGTTTGGTTGGTTGTAGTATAGCAGGGACTACTGACATTGTAGTCCCCGCCATTTTATTACTTAGCAGATACGCTAGTCCAGCGTTCTGCGCCTTCTACATCAAGCAGAATACGAGCCACCCCTGATGGGTGGTTATCTACTGCCTTGATTATTCCTGTGATACCACTTGTTGTGGTTGTGTAGGTCTGTCCGACCTCTAGTGTTGCGTTTGTCATTTGTTTCCTTTCGTTAGGGGTTTTATTATACAGGGTGGGTCTGACATTTTCCACCCTAATCTCATTATTTGAGAAAGTTATAGTGTGACTTTAGTCATACTCAGGTAGCCACGCATCTAAGTGGTGTTGCTCGACTATTGCTGAAGCGGGTGCGTATTTATCTCCTCGATAAAATACTCCTTCAGGCATTTCGATCAATTTGTTGTAGTCCTCATCATAGTATGCGTCAATAGCCTCGATACACGGCTCGACCATAGATAGCGGGACGGGTGGGTAATGATTACCCTGTAAGTGATAGCCAATAGCAGTTTCTAGGTCTAAGCCTAGCTCATCTGAAGCAAGGTCATAAGCAAGATTACTTCCCATTTATTCGTTCTCCTCTAAGATAGTTTCTGATAGGTTGTCCATTTCGTCTATTGTAGCAACAAGGTCTGACATTTCCTGTTCGGTTAGTAATACCTTAGTTATGCTATCGGCTACTTTGGCAGATAGGGCAGAGGAATACATAAAAATATATTTGGCAAAAATTTCATCGGGCAATTCATTTCTGCGTGTGTGCAATTCGCCCGCCATAGCCATAATATCCTCGTCAAAAATACTACTTCTAGTTGCGTCTAATAAACTTATTGCTGTTGATAACATTAGAGAACGACCTTTAGTGTTGCAAAAGAGTTGCCTGCGTTTAATTCATCTATGGCAGGTTGGATAGCAGGCGCAAGTAAATCTATTAGCATACTTTCTAGCATAGCAATTTGCATTGTCTCAGGTAGCGCAAGTAATTTTTGTGCGGTTGGATTAGTTTCATCTAATTCAGTTACGAATTGTAGAGAGTGTTTTACTATTTTCATTTGTTGCCTTTCGTTGTTGGTAAGTAGCAATTATAGCGGAAGCCACCGACATTTAGCGGATTTGGGCTACATTTTCAGGGTGATAAATATCACATTCTTAACGACACGCCCGACCCCGCTCTCTTGCGGGCCTAAGCCTGGAGCTATTCGCTCCAGATCTCAGGATCCACTTCTGCTAAATATTCTTTAGCAGCTTTTCTTTCTTCATCGTTACCAACCACGGAATTTATTAATGCATTAAAATATTTTAGGTCCGCCATTTTTTCTCCTTATTTTTTAGTTGCGCTAAATCTAATATCCGCTTTACCATAAACACACAATCCGCATGACACGCATGCAGAGCCGTTAGTTGAAATTAGCGGAATGCTTTTCATATTTTCAGGACACTTAGCGCCAGGCTTGCCCGTTAATTCTTTCATGGTACTTTCAGTGACAGCGAATGTCTTTCCTAGATAGGCAAGGCGAATACCTTCATTTACTTTTAACTCGTGACCGATTTCTTTATTTTCATCGTCGGTGGAATAGTAAAGTGATAGATTAGATACATCCTTAAGAATAAGCGCTGCAGACTTTACTCGTGTATATACCCAGAATTGAACATCGGGATGATTAGAGATAACAGTCTTCCACGCATATGCGTAGGTATCGTTAAAGAAATCGCCGTCCCAGTGGATACGGAATAACTTAGGAGCACTCTTCTTATCACAATCATTGACAAAGTCAACAATCATTTCGTCTAGCAATAAGCACATGGTATCCATATCTGCATTGCGTAGTAGTTCCCAGTTATGAAGAAGATTAGCCTTTACTGCTTTATAGAGTTTTTCCAATTTGCCTGCGTAGCAAACACTCTCACAAATACTAGTGGCACCAGGGCATGAATAATTCTTTCCTGCAGGGAGCCCGAACGTGTTCGCAATTGCGGCTTGCTTTCCATTTTTTGTGACAAGGTTAGCCACCTTTCTATCATTAGAACGTTTTAATTTCATAAGTTTACCTTTCGTTAATAAGAGAATAATACCATGGCCCACTGACATTTTCCACGACCCGCCCAAAATTCTAGGGTGTTTTAGATCACACCCGTAACGACACGCCCGACTCCGCAGCTCTGCGGGCTTTGTCGACAATTAATTATTGATCGATTTTATTTTTATGTTTTATTTTTCGATTATATTTTTTTTTATTGCGAACAGGTTGCGCCGCATTACTGCGACGCAATTCCTGAATTCGTTTTACTTTATCTTGAAGAGAAGTTAGGAACATGATACCCACTCGCTTCGTGAAATCGTTTTACATCAAATCGCTCATTATCTTTCGCAAACATTTCAGCGAAATCATTTACGACTTTAGAAAAAACAGCGGGGTGAATTTTATTACTCGCATACTTTAGAATTTCTGCGGTTGCGACATAATCTTTGCGTGTCATCATTTTACTACGACCCTTCTGCCTTCACGATAAAATAATTTCGTGTAGCATTTTCCGCTAGGTGTGTAAAGATTTACAGTTGCGTATTCATCAGCAAATCCCCAGTCAATATACTTAGCAAACTCGGTGTGTGCTTGTAATTCATCAGCATAGGTAAAAGTTGCGTGAGCAGGTTGCTCATCATAAGCAACAGTTATTTTATAGTTAGTCATTTAGGTTTTCCCTTTCGTTAGTTTGGCATTTACATTTATTTATAGTTATTGTATCACCTACCACCGACAAGGTGGCAAGTGTTGAGCAATTGTCGCAGATAAAAATTTCCATTTAGAAATCTACCTCTATGCTTTCGGGATTACATAGACAAGCCTCTATGTCATACATTTCATCATTTCCATAGTATAGCCAGCCTTGACCATAGCAGGTATCGCAATTCTTGATTTCGTCAATTAGCGTTTTGATTTTACTCATTTTAGTTTTCCTTTCGTTTTGTTGTAATGGAATTATACCAGCACCCACCGACATTTATTCGGCTTCGGGTGTAGTAAAAATCCCCTCATTTAGTAAGCCCACCTCAAGGGTGAATAACTCATCGGGGGTTGCTTCGGATAAATCTACCCAGCCAGCACCCTCGTTATCCATACGGAAAATCTCAATGTATCCCATTATTATTCACCTACCTTAACCGCAATAGTTGCGTATTGAGTTTTTAATGAGCCACGATAATCTATTCCGATTAAATAGGCTTCAGTTTTTTCGCCATACCAAATTTCTGGGCGAGGCTCAGCCGAAATAATTTCACCTTCAAAGTGGCGATTTCGTGAGCGGTATTCCTTACCAATTAGTAAGTCTTGTATTGTGTATAGTTTAGTAGCCATTGGGCGACCTTCTTTCGTTTGTTGTTATAGCACCATTATAGCCGATAGCACCGACATTTTTCTACTTACTAGCCAGTAATTCCAAATAATGAGACGCTCAAGTCGTGTGATAAGCATCACACCAAAATGTCCGATTTGTCTGTCAAATCGACACGCCGCAGAATTCAGGGTTTTTTATAACAATGTCGTAACGACACGCCCGAGTGCGGCAGCTCTGCGGGCTTGTCAAGCCGACACGCCGTTGTGTCGGTGTGAATTACCTCACAATTTCAGTAATCTGAAATTCTGACCGCAACTGTTGCCCATTCATCAGTGAATGAACCTGTTGGGCGATAGCGAATTGAAAACGCTTCATAACCTTCAGGCGGATAAACATTTTCACGCTTTTCCGCAAAGTTAATTATCCCGCCATTAAATCGGCGGCGCATTGACGTTGGTGAATAGTATTGATCCACCAATAAATCTACAATAGAATAACCTCTCATTGGTTTTCCCCTTTCTTTTCAGTAATTTTAGCAGATAGCACTGACAAGGCCTCAGCCTTGCTTGCTTCACGTTGCGCTAGAACGTGTTTTTTAAATTCATCTAAATTCATTTTAGTTTTTCTCCTTAGTAGGTAGAGCGAATAAATATTTTAGCAGAGCCTTGCGCTCATAAGTAGTTAATTCTGGGTGATTAGAAATCACGCCACCATTTTGGTATTCCCAAACAATTTTATTAAAAGTTTTTTCGGATAACATTACATCACCCAACTTTCTTGAGTGTATGCTAACCACTCACCAAGGGTCATTAAACCCTTGTATTCATTACATTTTACGCAATAAAATTCAGATGAATAATCTGAACAAAATACGCAAACAATTAAATTCGCTTCATCAGCGCTTACATTTTCGAGAGTAATCTCTCGGATACTTAGTGTAGTCATTTTAAGACCACCTTTCTTTTAACGATTAAAACCTTATTTAATCTTGATACTAGTATCCTATCACCTACCACTGACATTTTGACCCGTTTTTCGGGCGTGTCGGAAAACTATTTTTGTGATTTAGGTCATGTGGATAACTTACGCTCAGAATTCCAGGGTTTTCCACAGCTGTGCATAAACCTGTGGATAACGCCCCCAAAAGACTGCGGGCCGATCTGACAATTGTCAAATCGACACGCCGTGTTATTTTGTGAGTTCTCTCACATCTTCTTTAAGCCACTCCCACATTACCCGCCCCATAATTAAGGCGGGGATAATTAAGGCTAATTGAACTAGTGTAGTTAGTAAGCGGTTCATTTATAAAACCTCTTATAAACCTTATAAGCAATTACCGCTAAAGTTGTAAGAATAATAGTGTGCCAAGGTAGATAGATAGCCCCCAAGAAACTATCAAACTCTAATCCGTATTCGTTAGATATAACTAACTCAAATCCGTTTATGGTCATTAGATTATCTCCAATTCTTCTAGTTCTGTATCGCTTAATTCATCAAGCGAAATTATTTCTACACCGAAATATTCTTCTTCGGTTTCTTCATTTTCTAATTCTAGTTCATCATCTAGGTGGCGGTATGCGTCCGCTACATCTAGTTGGATAGTATCCCATTTAGTCATCATTAGTTTTGTTCTACCTTTCGCATATGTGCTACTACATTTTTAGAAACCTTTTGTAAGTCGCTTACTACCTTTAGCATTTCATCTGCGCTAGTAGCGGTAAAGAAACCGAGGAATTGTGCCCCGTCCCATAGTGAGTATGTTATTGTCATTTTATTTTCTATCCTTTTCGTTAGTTGTTATAGTTGATATTGTAGCCTAGTGGGCTGACATTACCTAGCATAGGGCTAGGTGTGTCGGTGTGAGTTATCTCACACCTAAGAGCCATTGGCTCTCATTAGGGCTTAGGTATCTATGAGATACGCAACCCTCTTTAGAGGCTAGTAACTCTAGATAAGCCTTACGGCTCATGTAGTTACCTACGCTATTACGGAATAGGCGGTTATCGCCTGTGTTACTACTAGCCATAGGGTGGCTAGGTTCTAATACTATGTTAGTCATTAGGATTACTCCCAACTTCTAGTAGTAGCATAAACTACACGCTTACTAGGCTTGTAGTTAGGTAACTCGGTTAGAGTTACTGTATCTATAACTCTAGTCTGTGAGACTAGGTCTAGAAACTCGTTAGCGTATTCCTCGCTAGTTACTAGGAGGGTAGTAGAACTTCCGCCTACTGTGTAATTTAGTGAAAACATTTTGTTTTCCTTTCTTTATCAAGAACCTTTCTTGATTTTCTTTATACTATAATCCTAGCAGGGGGGACTGACATTTAGGGGGGTTACTCGCTAGTATTCTCAAACTATTTTTGTGATTAGCATCACATCTACGCTCAGAGTTAAAAATATATGGGCGCACTATATAGACAAAACGGACATTTTAAAACCTGCGATCATACAAAATAAATCTCTATTAACATTTTAGTAAATCTAAATTCCTAATCAACTAAAAATATTTTCGGCAGGTTGTTGACTCAACAAAATCCCTCATGTTATAATTCTCTAGCACAGTAGTTTTCGGAGATCGCATCAAGGGTTTAAACTTGTGTAGCAACCATACCAAGGAAGCTGGCCATAAAAGGTTCAACCGATGAATCCGCACCAAAAGTCGTAGGATTTCGGGGATATGTATATAATTTCTATATGCATGCCCATAGGGTTTATATAGCAAACCCCCAAGGTAGCAAAGGAAATGTAAATTGGGTAAAAGAATAAATTGGGAATATTCAAATATTAGAGATAAGGTTACTGCTACTCCATTTGATAATACATACGATTGGCGACAGATAAAGTCTTTAAGAGATACAGAATGCAACGCATGTAAAAGGCGGATCAAAAAGGGACAGATGATGATGTGGAATGTAAATACTAAAAACGTCATGCATTTGGAGAAAGAGTGTAAGCTATGGTAGATTTAATAACTTCTAAAGGTAAGATATCATTACCATCTAAAATTTTATCTGTAGCTATACATATTTCTATGTTACTTGCCAGTACACAATTAAATACTTTTATAGTACAAATGGATTCACATACTTCAATACTTAGATATATATCTTAGTTGACTAGAATATTATAATATTATATAATAAATATATGTCATCTAAACCATGGGACTTATTAAATCCAAACGAACCTAGATCTGAGGAAGATCTAAAAAAGCAAAGGCTTTCTATATGCAGACAATGTCCAGAATACATTAGCTTGACTACTCAGTGTAAAAAATGTGGGTGCGTTATGGAATTTAAGACAAGACTTGAAAATGCGGTATGTCCCATTGGAAAATGGTAATGGCATCAACTCGATTAGTAGTTTGTGATAAATGTGGGCGGGAAATTGAAGTAAGATCTGGATTTGCCCATATGACACTATTCAATCACCAAAAAGCATGCAAGTAATGATATACTTGATATAGAAAAAAATATTTTATTAACATTTTGTTAATCTTAAAATACTAGTCGACTAGGATATATATGGCAGAAAATGAAAACACATCTTGTTTTACATACAAGGTTGAAATGATTATTCAAATATTAGCAGCAGATCAAGAAACAGCTCGTATGCAACTTGATGATAAAGGTGGATATGTAACATCACGAAAAGTTACATTCATGGATTCAGTTCAAGTATATAAAGGTAATAAGTTAACTAAGAAAGATAAAGAATCTTTACCTGATTAATTAAAATTTAAAAAGGCGGGATAGCTAAGAAATTTTCTTTGCTACAATTAAGCTATATGAGACCCTCTTGTAGGTATTACCTAACATGAAGTCCGAAAAGCTCTCTATAGCCAAGCAGAAGGCTTATTTGGCCCAATACCTTAGAGACCTTAAGACAAAGACTCCTTGTGTCGACTGTGGGATAAATTATCCATACTATGTTATGGACTTTGACCACGTAAGAGGTCAGAAACAGGCAAATGTTATGGAATTAGTATCCACATTGTCGAAGAAGCGAATTGATCTTGAAATAGCTAAATGTGAGATAGTATGTTCTAATTGTCATCGTATTAGGACTCATATCAGACGTATGGCTAAAAAGGGTAAATAATATGTCTTCTCTTCCCGCCGCACTTTTTTCGGGCGCACTTTTAATTTCGCACTATATTTAGTATACTTAACATTTCAGCACCAGTAGCCAAGTTGGTTAAGGCCCCGAACTCATAATTCGGCTATCGTAGGTTCAAGTCCTGCCTGGTGTACTAGGCGAATATTGCATAGTGGTAGTGCGTAACCTTGCCAAGGTTAATGTGCGAGTTCGATTCTCGCTATTCGCTCCAAAAAGAAAAAATCCCATTCAGAGGCGGATCCGAATGGGTTTTCCTAGTGTATTGCTACACATTATACTGGGAGCTTAATCTGTGGGATGCTACAACCAGTACATAATTATTATAAAATAACTATTGTTCTAAGTCAATAGTGTCTTGCACAAAGTTTATATCAGTATCTGGTGTGTCTGGAACAAATGAGGGTGTAGGGCCAAGCAAGTATCCTTGATTATGATATTCGACCATTTTGGAAGTATCTTCTGACCCCACTAATTTATTTGATATTAGGGTAAGTAGGTCATAAATTCTATGTAGCATAATGTAATTAACCATTGGTAGATTGTCTTCTAAAT
>Ga0209358_10001802_pt1 | contig 16765 bp, 27 predicted proteins | sample LauGreFa1BDMLBSN_2_FD_187574 | JGI IMG/M metagenome (GOLD analysis project Ga0209358, IMG submission 187574) | Freshwater lake microbial communities from Lake Michigan, USA - Fa13.BD.MLB.SN (SPAdes) (version 2) | ecosystem: Environmental > Aquatic > Freshwater > Lake | place: Lake Michigan, USA... | reverse complement strand
ATCACGGCATCGAAGACCGCGGTGGACATCACTGCACTGAACGAAGCACTGACGAGTGCTGTCGGCGGGCGACCTACGGTCACTGGATCAGCGACGATCTTCTGTGACCAGTCTGCTGGCCTGACGTTGGCGCAGCTGTTCAGCGAAGCGACCCCCAGCGGGGCCGCGATTGCGGTGGCGATCACTAGCCCGACCACCGGACTGGTGTACACCGGGAACGCGATCATCACCGGATTCAATCCCACCTGGGACAATGACGCAGTGATGACTGCTGAGGTGTCCTGGCAGTACACCGGACAGATCACTACTACCCGGCCCACCACATGATCTGGCGTACCCTGAAGGCACCTGAACTGGCGGCATTCCCCCACATAGTGGAAGTGCGCTCGGTCACGGTGTCCGAATTCCGTGGCCTAGATCCGCTGCCTGAGATCGAAAAGCAGGACTGGATTCTGCGCCACTGTGCAAAGATCGATGGCCTGCCCGTCAGCCCCACCAGCATCGATATGCATGCTGGCGCGGCCATCATTCAAGGTGTCCTGGCAAACCCCTGGACTGGTCAGCAGCCGACCGCATCGAGCGACTGCTGACCATCATTGCCCTCTCGATGGTGCGGAGTGATCCTGGCAAGATCGCGCCCTGGCTGGTGAAGCCCGGCGAATGGGAATCCGAGCTACAGAAAGTGGCTAATGGCTAAGACGGCAATTGTACGCGTAGGGGTAGAGGCTGACCCGAGCGGGCTGGGTTCAGTCCGCGGGCAGATCACGCGCAGCGTGAACACGATGGCGGCGCAATTCGGGACCATCCGCGGCGCGATGACTGCCGCGATGGCCCTGCCAGCAGTCCAGATGCTGGAAACGATGCTGGATGCGCGGAAGGAAGCCCGCGAAATGGCGAAGGAATTGATGATGCCGATGAGCTCGGCGCTGCAATCCGCTGAGGCGTACAAAGTCCAGCGCAGGATGGAAGCCGGATCAGCGATGGTTGGTCTAGGACTCGATACAGCACTAGCCAGAGGCGAACAGAGGCAGGCGGAAGCCGACATCGCAAAGGGGCTACAGGCCACTGAGGCTGGCGCATTTGAAAAGGCCATCGGTATGTACTTCACGAAGGATTTTTGGGCGCAAATTCCAAACGTCCTGGGGGCCACAATCGGTTCAATCAGCGAGGATGTGAAGGGTCTTGCCGGATATGGCGACGTTGACCAAAAAGAGCTGTCGTTACTGCAATTCTCTCAGGCACTGTCGCTGATGACTGGCGACACCGGGCAGCTGTACGCCATCAACCAGCAGATGCTGCGCGTGATGGAAAAGATCGAACAGAAGACGAGGCAACCATAATGGCCTGGCAAGTCACAGAACAAGGCAAGGACCAGTCCCTAACCATTTCCCGTGAAATGGACGTAAGCATTTTTCAGCGTACGTTCATTGTCTGGCAGGATGACCCGGCGTACACAGGCACTACTGAGAGCAGCTGGAACGTCTACCTGTCTGTGAGAAGTGCAACCACGGCACCGTGGAACAAGATTGAAAAGGTGGGCAACCGGATCGCATCGGGGAGTGTTGATGCGCTGAAGGCACAATTCATCGTCAGTGATCTGTCCGTAAACCCCCACCCAGATCGATCGAATACCTACATCGTCAAGCAGACGAGCCGAGCGCCGCTCGTCAATGGTCAGTCATATCGCGGAACGAAAATTACGCAGCAGACCAGGATGAGGCAGGTCCAAACGTGGATGGTTCCTAACTCATTTCCTACCGCTGGCGATGTGAACCCGTGGAACACCACCCCATTCATTTCTGGCACGGTTTACAACATCAGCGGCAACCCATTCACGCTGTCGATTCCGCAGATCATCTACACCATTGAATTTCCAGTCCATCGCCCTGCGAGTGACCTGGGCTACAACATCACGAACACGGCGATGGCTGATTTCAGCGGAAACGTCAACAAACGGAATGATGGCGACTGGTTGGACGTTGGCGATAGCGGAAAATTCCTATTCGCCGCTGCTGAGCAGCGTCAATTGACCGAACAGGTCAGTTCATTCGTCAACACGTTCATTTTCGACCCGTGGTACCACCTGGAGCAAGTCCCCGTGCGGCTGCTGAATGGTGAATTGCAACTAGACACTTCCTTCAACATCGGCGCTGCGCCATCTACGCCAATCGCGCAGCGTGGGACATCAAAGGTCATTTGGAGGCAGCCGTACGCGGGGAAAATCGCGTTCGACGTGGACTACAACGTGCTCCCGCCTGGAATTGAGTCCATTTTCATCACCCCGAAACCCTTGTGGCCGTAATGTTTAGCGAGCCATTCATCTACGGTTTCAATGGGATCGACTCCACCAGTCTCAATCGGATGGTGGAGGCTGGGCGGTTTGTGTTTACGCACCAGGCGAAGCTGACAGAACTGGTCAACAGTGGCGGGGATTTCCGGCTGAACTGGCTGCTGATGAAGGTGACGGCCAGCAGCGCGATGGCGGGGGTATCAAATCGCTGGGTGTACACGCTCCAGGCGGTGGTCCCGCAAGATCAATTGGCAGGGGTAACAGCGCCCACGGGAAGCACGTTTGACTCATCGACTGGATACAACATCGCAGAATTCGGCAACACTTCAAGCATTGCTGGCGGGGTAGACGCGACTAGGGCGGCGGGACTGGGTTTCAGCATGCTTGCGGTCCCGACTGGGACGCTAGTGCATGCGTTCCAGCTGACGCACACCACCGGATTGCAGATTCTGCTATTTGAACGTGCCAATTCGTGGGACGGCGAGTGTCCCGCGCCTGGTTCGTTGGTTGACTACATCGATGGCGGCATCTACGGGGTTTCCTAATGGCTGACATCATCCAGTTGAAACGATCTAGCACGGCGAATCTGGCCCCCACTAACGGGGAACTGGTCGCTGGAGAACTAGCCATCAACACCACCGACGGCAAGATATTTGCCGAAAACACGGCTGGGACGTTGGTTTACACCTGGTCGCACAATGCGAACGCGGCCATTACTGGCGGCACAATCAACGGGGCCACCGTTGGGTTTGCAACAGCGGCCAGCGGTCGATTCACGACCATCACGGGCACGGACACCACTGCTAGCACATCAAGCACGACGGGGGCTATGGTCCTGGCTGGCGGCGCTGGCATCGCCAAAGACATCTGGGTGAACGACATCCGGTGCGGACGCGGCAACACGGGGGTGGTTCACAATACGGTCCTAGGGCGTGATGCCGGGCGCGTCCTGAACGGCAGCAGCAATGGGAACTGCCTGCTGGGTTACCAGGTGGGGTACTTCCTAACTAGCGGCCAGTTGAATGTGGGCATCGGGAAGGATGCTCTGGCGTCGCTCACAAGCGGTTCCTCCAATATGGCCATCGGTTCTCGTGCTGTGTATTCGACTAGCACGAACAATCACAACGTCGGAATCGGCACCGAAGCCCTGTTCAGTGCTACTGGCGGCCTGAACGTCGGTATCGGAGGATTCGCGGGCACCAATCTTGCAGGCGTTTCCTACAACACTTGCATCGGATACGAGGCTGGTCGATATCACAGCAACGGCAGCACGGCCCTCACAGGTGCGTCGTCCAGCACCTACCTAGGCGCTCGGTGCCGTGGCAACAACAACAGCGATAGCAATTCCATCGTCATCGGTGCCGATGCGATTGGCGACGGCGCTAACACGACAGTGCTGGGAACGTCATCAACCACCCAAACGAAGCTGCACGGCACGGCGACGAGCGTTGGCATCATCAGCGGCGATCGGCTGCGAATCGCAAACGCCAAAACTCCAGCGACGAGCGGCGCGGCTGGAACGGCGGGGGACATCTGTTGGGATGCGGACTACCTGTACGTTTGCATCGCTGCCAATACCTGGAGGCGCGTGGCTCACGCGACGTTCTGATGGAACACGAACGCTATGTCGAAATGCTGCGTCTCGGGATGGACCAAAACGCCGACGTGATGGATTTACCGCCCGATGCTGACGAACGAGCGGATCGGATCGCTCGGGCCGTTTCTCACATCGACTGGATGCTGGCCGACTCCGATCTGATCGCCAACAGCACCGAAGCAGAGCGAGCCAATTGGAAAGCGGCGGCCGACAGGGGGCGGTTGTGAGGGCGGCGGTGTTGGCGTTGGTCCTAATCGGCTGTAGTGGTCCATCGAGCCAGATAGCCAGCAGCACCAATGAGGTGCGGCGGTTGGCGCATTCAAGCGGTCAGCGGTTTGAGCGGATCGCTGTAGAGGCTGACGCGCCAGATCCGAGCCTGCCGACGATCAAAGATGAGGCGATCGAGGGGCGCGCCGAGCAGGGGCGTATCCTGTCCGCTGTGGACACCATCTATCTGGCCCTCACTGGCGTCGAAGACCAAACCCCGTGGTGGGTGGCACCTGTTGTGTGGGTGTGCATCGCCCTGGCTACGCTCGGCGTTGTGTTCCTGATCTGGCACACTGGCGTAGGGCGGTTGGTGAAGGGGTGGCTAGGCATCGTCACGCCGACAGAGCGTAAGGCGGCGGAACTCACTGCCTCACTGATCGACCTGACCCCCGACCAGGCACTGGCCGCTGTGGCCGAGCTGCGCCGGGCTGATCCGACGTTTGATGCGGCGTTCCGGCGCGCCGCTCCCATTCGCACCCCCAGCCGGACCAGAAGGAAGAAACCGTAATGGCAAGTTTCATCGGCAGCGTTTGGTTCGGTCTGATGCTCGGTCTGGCTGGCCTCATCGCCGGATTCGTGATCTGTAAGAAGCGCAAGATCTGATGCACGGGCATCGCGTCTGCTGCTGCAACGGGGCGGACACAGCGCAATGCTGTGCCGATTACCCCGTTTGGTGTTTTGACGGCGAGTCATGTGAAGGCGGCTGCTGGCATCCGTTGTATCGCACGGGTGTATATGAAGGCGCTGAGGTCACAATGTCATCGACTGGCCTGTCATTGACCCTTGCATATAGCGGCAGCACACAGGCGATTGATCCGGTCACTAATGAGGCTTTCTGCGGATTCCCCGATCCGCAGCAGTACCCCTATCCGGTGTTGACACCTAGCGGCACCCCATTCGACATTTTCCCGCTGAACTACAGCGTTCCGCTGTTTGCTGTCAATGATCCAACCCTAGGGCAATGCGAAGTAGCGTGGCCTATCTTCAACAAAGATAAGGAACTTTGCTGGCCCGCTGTGTTGGGTTTTGAGGCGCGCGGCAGCGGTTTGATCCAGAAGCTGTTGGGTAGTTGGGGGGCGAGTCCGAACAATTTGACGGGATGCGCGAACGGAACAGGCCAACATTGGTACACCACTGCGGCTGGGACGCTGCGCTACTTCGCAGATTTAGGACGTTGGAAGTCTCGCAACTCAGGCTATGGACCGCCGCACCAGCACCCGTTCCATATTCAGGATGTGGTCCACAACAGCAACCCAGACGTACCGACCTTCAGCACACAAAACTGGTGCAAAGAGAACGGTGAGTGCTTGCCGCTGTGCCGCTGCAATCACAGCTGGCCCGAGCATAAGCACTGCTGCAAAGACCTTGAATGCCATTTCGACCTGAACTACAAGGATGGCTGCGGGGAAACATCCGTCACCTGTCAGGCGACATTCCGGACGGATTGGTACCCGACCAATTGTCAAACAGTGTCGGAAATCCCGCGTCTCAATGGCGGAACGCATTACCCAGCATTCAATCCCAACCTGCCAGGTGGCACGTTTTCGTTGACCGAAGCGCCTATCGGATTGGGATGCTGCACTGTTGATGTCGCAAATAGCACATTCAACCCGCCTAATGTCGTGGGCATCCGGTTCGGATGTAACGTGCGAATGCGCGACATAGATGATCCGTGCGATCCTGACACGCCGGAGACGTTTGATATGGTCGCGCTGATCATCTGTGAAGCGACTTTGGCGTTTACGAATTGCCCTGAAACGGCACTTTCCACCACGGCGATGTACATAGGTGCCAATTTTCGGAATTGCGGTGATGGCTGCTGCCTGCATGAAATGGTGGCGGATGACATCTACGTTTTGGATTTCGTGGGTGTCCCTCAGTGTCGGTGGAAGTCAGTATCAGGAACCATTCATTTCCAGAAACGGGCAGGACTATGCTGAGGACGTACACACTGGAGCAGCCAGACGGCAGGCAGGACATCTACCGCGTCGATGTCATCGACGGCAAGCCTGTAATCGGAGAGCTGCTGAAGACGATCGACCCGATGGCCGGCCTGGGCGATGCTGTCGCCCGAGTCACCAAAGCGATGGGTTTCACCCCGTGCAGCGGATGCGAACGGCGGCGGCAAGCCCTGAACCGAATCGTGCCATTTGGGGATAAAGGTGGCGCGGACCTATAGACAGGTCAGCAGATCGCCGATATGAAATACATGCCGGGAATAATCCCGGCCCTACAAAGGAAACGGAATGGACCCACAATCTGAATTGGCTGATGATGGTTTGCCCCTGTCCGATATCGACCCGAACACCGGGTGGATGTACGGGGAGGTGGGGGCGTGAAAAACAAGCCGAAACATCGAACTACCGCGCTGGGGTACATCATCGCGGTGATTCCCGTCATCAACGATAAGGATCGATCACAGACCTACGTTGTGGCTGGTATCGCTCCCAGCGGTCATGTTGCGATGCACACTACACCGATTGCACAGAAGGCAGCCGCTATGCGGATGCGTGCCGAATGGGTGAAACTGCATCGTCAACTTGCGCGGCAACGGGCGGAACGGTCCGCGAAGCGAAAGAGGGTGGAAGCATGAGCGATTCAACACCTGAAGACGATATGGAAGCACTGCGACGCGAAGCCAGTGAGCAGATGCCGCCTGACGAGTGCAACCGTGCGCGGCTGAAATGGCTGCGTGAACATGCTCCCCTGCGGGACATCCTGTACGCGTTGGCGTACATCGAAGAGCAAGTGAACATCATCGAGGCGGAAAACAAGCCCGAAACCCTCAATGATGAAATGATTGAGAGCCTGAAGGAAATCAGGGAAACCATCCGTGAAACGCGGGTGGAGGTTGGCGAGCTGCGCGATCAATTGCTGACTTTGAAATCCTGCATTGTGACGATGTTCGGGGGGGACGAGAAATGAGCATCACCCATAGTGCGACGATCGGCCAGATTGCCAAAGCACTGGCAGCGGCCCAGAAGGGCATCAAGGTGGCTGCGAAGGATGCCACAAACCCGCATTTCAGATCTCGCTACAGCGATCTTCAGTCCATCGATGAAGCGGCGCGCCCGCACCTGTGCGCGAACGGCATCGCCATCACCCAGGGCGTGGGGGCTGATGAGGGCTACGCGTGGTGTCAGACGATGCTGGTGCATTCGGAATCCGGCGAATGGATGTCATGCACCCTTCGCCTGCCCGTTACGAAATGGGACGCACAGGGCATCGGATCGTGCCTGACGTACGCACGGCGTTACTCGATGGCCGGACTGGTGGCTGTGCCATCGGGGGAACTTGACGACGACGGAGAAGCTGCGGTGGGCCGGGGCGGACATTCCCCCGTCCCGCCCCCGCAGCCCCAACCAGCCCCCGTTTCCGCGGCTGTCCCGTCCACTGAGGAGCTAGAACTTCCGGTGGACTGGGACGGCCCGATTCCGGTGGTTCAGGGCATACCAAAACCGATTTTCAAGATGCTGGGGCCACGCCCGAGTAGCCCTACCCAGATCCGCTGCGAGGACTGCTGGGGCCGGATTGTCTCGATGGACCAGGTGATGGGCGGTCCCAGCCCGAGAGTCAACCTGGTGCTTGAGACTGGCGGTCTGTTCGTGAACCTGTCGATGTTCGGCGTCTGGTCCTGGCCTGCGAAGGTGGGTGACTGGATCGAGGTGCAGGGCATTATGAAAAAGGGGAAGTACCTGAACTTCAAGACGATCAAGGCGGCGCGCGCCCCCGAGGGATTCAAGGAAGGGAGTGACCCCAGTGACATTCCATTCTGAAGATCGGCTGACCTGGCATCAGAACTGGCAGGCACTGTGCCGAGCCTTCCCAGGGCTGATCCGATCACCTGAAGCACAGCAGCAGGGCTTCCACGAACGGTTCTCGAAGCTGGATCAGCGTCTGGTAGCGCAGGCCATCGAGCGCGCCAGGGAAGCGAAGTCCGGCGGCATGATCACCGTGGAGTACCTGATGAAGGGCTACCAGCGGCTGGTACCCAGGTATGACAGCGGGCAGCCGTCGATGGCGGCGCGGATCGTCGGCTGGTGGGCTATGGAGCCTAGGGGGACCGGAAGGGCGCACGGCCCCTATCCGACCCTCGATGCCGCGAGAAAGGTCGCTAGGGGCATTTCTGGGGCTGTGGTGAAGTCCTGCTGGGTGAAGCCTGGCGACGGTTCCTGGATGGCTGAGGAACAGGAGGGCGAAGTGCTGCCGATGGACATCCAGCGTCAAGCCCTGGCGCACATCGAAGCCCTATCGATTGCCCTGCCCAGACTGAATTCAAAGACCGAAGCCTGGGATGTGGCTGAGCCAGGGGTTTACGCTGAAGCGGTCGCGGTCATTCTGGAAGGCATTGCAAAACCCCCCCTAGAACCCCCCCAGACCGAGGATCACGCGCCCGAGGACCGCGCAAGCACTAGCGAAGCGTCGTGCCGCAGGACGCGTGATACCTCTCAGGGTGGGGCTTTGTCAAGCCCCCCCTACGGAGTAAATGAGGCGAACGGACTGAAACTGCCGAAGCACCGGCTGCCACCACACCTGATCGAGCAGATCGAGAAGGCATATGAAGCGCTCGATCGGCGGGATGACGGATCGCCCTTAGGGGCGACCGCACCCGGCGATCTCGCTGAGGAGGAAACGGAATGAGAGATCGAGACATCGCGGCGAAGCTGCGCGAATGGGCGGCAACGATCTGCACCGTCCGAAACGATCTGATGCCAGGGAGCAAAGCCCGCCTGGCTCTCGATGCAGCGGCGAAGATCGATGAACTGGAAGGGCTGCTGGCATCGTCCATCGTGCGGGAACGCATGATGGCGGTCGAAACGAAGCGGCTGCGGGCAAAACTGGCCGAATACGAAGCGGACGCGATCAGGGATGACCTGTTGCGGGGTGAGGGATGATCGAGCGTCCCGTCTACGAACAGGAACGCGACGTAGCAAACGCCACTAGAGCGATTCAGGTCTGCAACATCGCGTTACAGGCCCGAGCGGTCCCACTGCCCAGGATGCATGCTGCGGATTTCAGCATGTACAGGGGCCAGCATCACCTGTGGTTCATTGAGGTGAAGTGCAGGAACGTGCCGCACGATCGGTTTCCGAGCGTCCTGCTGTTTGAGAACAAATGGAAAGCCCTGCGCTCGCTAGCGTTAGAACACCATCGGCCTGTCGGCCTGTGGGTTCAGTGGTCCGATGCCATCTACGGGCTAGCACGGCTCGACATTCTGCCGGACCTGAAGCCGTTGGAGGTGAACGGCAGGAAGGATCGAGGCGACCCAGCCGACATTCAGCCCTGCATATTCATCGATCTGAAGCATTTTTCGCTGTACACCGACCAGGGGAAGCTCATTTCAGGGGGTGTCAATGGGTAGGGCGCAACGTGCGAAGGGGGCAAGGGGTGAACTGGAAGCGGCAGAACGGCTCAGAACCGTGCTGGGCCTGAAGGCCAGCCGATCGGCCCGGAATGGGGTCGATGGCGCAAGCGACCTGGATACCAGCCTCGATGGCTGGAACTGGGAAGTAAAGCGTTACGCCAGGCTGACCGTGGAAAGCCTGTTTCAGAAGGCAGAACTAGACGCTGCCCTAGATGGCAGACAGGCTGCACTGCTGATGCGGGCAGATGATTGCGAATGGCTGATCGTGCTGCGCCTGGACAGCATGCCATCGTTCATTGATGGATTGGGGAAGGCGAATGGGACTACCTAGGAAGTGGGATCCTGTACTGCCCAGAGCAAGTGAACCGACCCTGAAGCACAAACGGCCAGGATCCTGGCACCGATTGCGTGAGCAGCTGCGGTTGGCGCACGGTGTCTTCAGGTGCAGGGATTGCAGGATTGTTTCGGACAACCTAGAAGCACACCACATTGTCCCTGTTTCGGTCGATCCATCACGGGAATTGGACCCGACAAACGTGGTTTTCCTGTGTCGTGAATGTCATAAGTCTAGGCACAGAAAACACATACCCCCCGGCATAGGGGGGGTGGGTACCCACCTAGGGGCCACCGCCAACGACCCTCGGAATCTCCCTACCCACCCCGGATTTCCGTGAGGTTCAAGGATTCGATCGCCTGGTGTGAGCGAGTCGCGGACAGCGGCGAGGTGTCGGCTGTCACTGCGGCCAGCCTGGTCGCGTTCGCCAATCGGGCGCGCGCCGGGGGCTACAGGGAAGATATCGCTGATGCGTTCGCGGCGCAACTGCCCGAGTCGATCGAGTGTTACCCATACTGGTGGCCCGTGGTCGCTGACACTATCTGCCGACCCGACCCCTGCCGGATCGTGAGTTTCAGCGTCCCCCGCGGCCACGGGAAGACCACGCTGGCGGCCCTGCTGGCTGGATGGGTCATGCGTGAGCCCGAGCAGACGCGGTTGGTCCTGAGCGCGGCTACGGGGCTTCAGCAGGCCCGAATGGCATCCGATGTTTTGGCAGGCTTCCACCACCCCGCGGATGGCAAGCACACCCGGTGGAAGCAGGTGAACAACAACAACCAGCCGGGCATCAACCACGGTCAGTCCAAACTGGTCATCATCGCCACCCACCCGAAACGGGCGGACGGCTGGACCCCGGATCTTGTCCTGGCGGATGAGGCGGCGCGTTTGCCCGGAACGTTCCTGTCGCGCCTGATCACGGCCAGCGCGAAGCTGCCGCACGGGCAGATGCTGATGACCACGACCGCGGACGGCGATACCAGCCTGCCCTGGGCGCACTGGCGGCGGACGGCTGAGGAATCACTGGTGGGTGCCGGGCTGCGCGAGGACTGGGCGGTGCATCACTGGGCGGCGGACCCCGGATGTGACATCCGTGATAAAGCGCAGTGGCGGAAGGCGAATCCGCAGTTGTGGATCGATGGCAACATCACGGAAAGCACCCTTGTGGGGCTAGTCGCCACGCTCGGTGATCAGGCTAGCCAGATCGAGGATTTCAGGACTCAGTACCTGAATCTTCCTGGCGGTGGCCTGATGCAAGTGGGTTTGGACAAGGCGATTCTGGACCGCCAGCGGTTCGACTGGTCCCTGGAGGACATGCGCGGGCGGCGCGCCTGGGCGTTCGTGGACCTGTCCCTAGGGGTGGTGCATTCCGGCATTGCTGACCTTACGAGCATCGCGGTGGTTGTTGATGCCGGGGAATTCGGCCTGCTGCGTACCTGGTCATTCTGTGCGGGCAATCTGGACCAGATGCGCGCCGAGCGGCCCTGGCTGTATGACTGGGTTCAGAGCGGGCTGGTGGAGCATTCCGGCGGCGATGTCATCGATTTTCAGGCGGTGGAAGCCCGACTAAGAGTACTGAAGGAAACGCTACAGCTTGAAACTGTTGGGATTGATGAGGTTGGATGGACCCACCATTGGGTTCGTTCCGTCCTGATTGAACGTCTGGGGCTGACGGTTGAAGCCCGTTCGCAGGCCCAGCGCGAGGCTGCGCCCGCCTGGGCGACGTTCAAAGTGCTGCTGAACGGGCGGAATTTGCGCTACCACGATGACCCGGTGCTAATTCACCAGCTGCAAAATGCCGTGCTGTGGACCGACAACAACGGCGGCCAGCGGCCAGTGAAGGGGAAATCGACTCAAAACATCGATGCAGTAGTGGCGGCGTTGAACGCGGCGCGCCTGTATGAACTGCGTGGCCGGGCGCAGCAGTGGACGGCCCCGAGCGGCATCATCACGATCTAACAGCGTCCGGCACCTAGCGGACGGGCGAAGAATTTCCGCAAAGTGCCAAAATTTGGCGCAGTTACCTATTGACAGAATAGGACCACACTCAGAATTAGGCAGGCGATGGGACTCCTATCCTCGCTGCGCCGATACTTCATCGGTGGGTTTGATGCCTCGATGCTGGTGGATTCGTCCGCCAGCTCGATCGAATCCATTCCGGGTGTTCAGCGCGCCATCGAGGGCGTGGGCAGCATGCTGGCTAGCGTCAGCCTGTGCGCCTATGACAGTGCCGATACTGAGGTGAAGCCCGCCGCGCTCAGCCTGTTCACTGGTCGCGCTACTGAAATGATCAACGGCTGGGATTTGCGCCGCTGGATGATCACTGAGGCGTTTACCCAGGGGAACGCATACGTCTATCTGGCCCGTACTTACAGCGGCGAGGTGGCTGAACTGCTGCCGATCGACCGTGGCCGGGTGACCATCGACTGGTCTGCCGACCCGTATCGCTACCTGTTGGACGGCCAACCGATCGCCAGCAGCGATCTGCTGCACGTCAAGTCTGGCTATTCGCGGTGGGCGATGATCGGTGAAAGCCCACTGGACAAGTGCGCGATGCAGCTGGAACTGGTCGCAAACCTCGATGCGTGGGCATCGGTGATGGCGAAGACCGGGACCAGCCGGCGGCTCAGCTTCAAATTCCCGACCCCGATCAGCGAGACGGCGAAGCAATCGATTCTGGCTAGCTGGAAGGCGAAGCATGCCCGAGCAGGCGGCAGCGGCGAGCCGCTCATCATCGACGGCGGCGGCAGCATCGAGGGCGTGAGCGGAACGGACGATCTTGCTGCCCTGACCGCGGCCAGGACGGCGGCGATGGGCGAGATCGCCCGTGCGCTGAACGTCCCGCTGTCATTCCTAGCGGCAAGCGAAGCAGGCACCCAGATCACCCTTGACGCTCAGCGCGCCCTGGTGGATCAGACGCTGCGCCCCTGGGCGCGCCGAATCGAAGCTGAACTGCAAATGAAGCTGTTCCCTGGCTACCGCATCGAACACGATTTGCAGGAACTGCTGCGCGGCACGATGAAAGACACCGCGAAGGAACTGACGAAGCTGGTGGAGTCCGGAATCCTGACCCCGAACGATGCCCGCTGGTTCATCGGCATGCCCCCGGTGGCTGATGCGACCGCCGACCAGCTGCGCGTCCGCCTGGACACCACTGCTGGGCAGGCCGAAGCGGATGCAGACCGGGAAGATGAGGAAAGCGAGTCGCCTGATGCAGACTGAACGCCGCAGTTACGCCATCCGCGCCGATGTTCAGGGCAGCACGGTGTCTGGGCTGGCGATCCCCTACGGGGCCGACAGTGAACCGCTGCCTTTCATTGAGCAGATCCAGCGCGGCGCGTTCTCGGCGGATCTGGGATCGCGGAACGTATCGCTGCTGGTGGAACACGACGGCGGGCGCGTTCTCGCTGACACCCGCAGCAGCACTCTGTCCCTGGAAGAAACGGACGAAGGTGTGCGGTTCGCAGCGCGCCTGCCTGACACGCGCGACGGCCAGGACATGCGCGTCCTGCTGCGTGACGGCATCTACCAAAACATGAGCTTCGGCTTTATGGCCGATGAAGACGAATGGCGAGACGGGAAACGATTTGTGACCCGTGCGCGTCTGTTTGAAGTGTCCCTAGTTCATAGCCCGGCCTACGCGACGACCGCAGCCAGCGTCCGGAGCTTCGCACAACAGAACGCCCTGGTGGGGCGTTTTCTACGGCTGCGGTTGGGAGATTTGAAGCGATGAATCGTGAAACTCTGGAACAGAAGCGCGCGCAGCTCGTTGCTGCATGTGAAGAACACGCCACTACCGCCACGCCGGAAGCTGTCCGTGCGTTCGACCTGGCGGAAGAGGAAATCCGCGGCATCGATGCGCAGCTTGAAGGGATGGCCGTGCGCGGCCGCCTCGACGCATTGAAGTCAAAGTCCAACCAGATCGTCGCCCGTCCCGAGAATCGCGGCGGCGGAAACGATGCTGAACTGGCGCGTTTCTTTGCCACCCGTGGCCGCGAGGGCTCGGGCGCAATGGAACTTCGTACCACCCTGACCGTCGGTACGGCCGCTACCGCAGGCAACACCGTGCCGCAGTCCGTGATGACTGGTGAATTCGTCAAGTGGCTGGATTGGGGTAACCCAGTCCGCACCCTTGCTGTTAAGCAGACTGTGCCGAGCAATCTGCGCCTTCCTGTCATCAACAACAGGACCACGGTTACCGCGACGGCGGAAGCCGATCCCTACGTTGAAAGCAATTTCACCACCACGCTGAAGACCTTCGGCGCATTCAAGGCCACGGCTACCACCCCCGTGACTGAGGAGCTGCTGTTCGATGCGTCTATCGACGTTGCTGCTGAGGTCGTCGCAGATCATGCCCGTGCCCACGGCAAGTACCGCGAACAGAAGTACGCCATCGGCACTGGTAGCGGCCAGGAAATGGGAATTTTCACCAGTGACACCAACTGGCAGTACCTGGTGAAGACTGGCAGCCTGACCACGGCCCCGGATTTCGATGATGTGATCAGTCTGTATTCAGCGATGCCGACGGCATACGCTCAGAACGGCACCTGGATTATGGCGCCGTCGATGTGGGCTCTGCTGCTCCAGACTCGTTCGGCTGGTGCGACTGGCACCTACCTGTACGACGGCATGAACGGCATGATGGTGCAGAACGGTGCAGCTGGTCTGTTGATGGGTCGTCCGGTGTACCTGGCCGAATTCGCTCCTGAGTACCTGTCCGGCACTGGTCGCAACCTGATTTGGTTTGGTGATCTGAGCCGCGGCTATCGCATCGTCGATCGCAAGGACATCACGTTCATCGTCGATCCTTACTCGGGAAGCGGAAACGGTCTCGTTCACTACCGTTCGTCGATGCGCTCGGATGCCCAGATCATCGATCCTCGCGCTGGCGGCATCATCGCCAACAAGGTCTGAACGTCCTAACTCCATTCCGCGGGGCTGGGGGGTAACACCCCCGGCCCCGTTTGAGGCTAAGTATGCCAGCCGTAAACATCACGACGGCGAATTTCAAAGCCCACGCGCGCATCTACCACAGCGCGGACGATTCCTACATCACGAACATCCTGCTGCCTGCGGCGGTTCAAGCGTGGGAGGCTGCTACTGGGTTGTCTGCATCGGATGGCACAAGGGGAGCGACAATCAGTGAGGAGGGGGAAGTTCCCTTTTATCCATATCCGCAGCCCATCAGCAATCCTGAATATCTGCCTGATGGCGCAGCGATAGCCTCGATCCCAGAGATTCACTACGAAGGCGAGCGCCAGGTGCTGATTATTCCTGCCGACGCTGAGCGTCCAGTGGTCATCACCTGGGATACGGCGGAATCATTTAGGGCTGTATTGCCAGTGTTTGAACTGGCGACCAGGCTTTACGCTGACCGCGGCGACAGCACAAGCGCCATTGAGGGCAAGGCGCAGCAGATGCTGGTGGCCCTGATGCACGAAAGGGCTGTCGTATGACCCCGCGGGGCATGTTCCGCCACCAATTCGCGGTGCAGAACTATGCCACCACTGTGGATTCGTACGGTCAGGCCACGAAGACCTGGACTACGGCAGCGACCGTCCTGGGACATATTGAAACCGCGGACCCATCGCAGCTGGAAACAGTCGATGTCGCCCGTGGCGAAATTACCTATCGCATTGCGCTGCCATATGTCGATGGCGTTACTACGAAGTCTCGGCTGTTACTCCAGGAGACTGGGAAGGACGATCGAGTTCTTGAACTGATGGGTGTGAACGATGTCGGTTTGCGGCGCATCGAGCTGAACATCGAGGCACGGGAGGTGATCGCGTGAGCGTCTACGTCCCCCAGAACATCAGCCAATACTTCGAACGCCGACAGAACAAACTGGCGATCGCTACTGAATTCAGCCTGCTAGCGCGGCGCGATTCCGACCCGCGATTCATCGCCCAGGTGAAGCGGCTGGATGAAGCGATGAAGGGGCTAAAGCACAAAGTGGGCAGCAATCTGGCTAAGCGGCTCGGGCGTAAGGTACTAAAGCCAGCAGCGGCGAAATACCGCGCCCTGTGGCTGGCGGAACGTCCGAAGCGGCCCACCAACAAGGTGAGAAGGGACATCGCTAAAGCGATCGTCCACAGTGCCGACGTGCGCGCCGGGCTGGTGGTAGCCACGACGGGCGTGAAGGTGAATCGGGCGTATCGGGCGCGCCTGGCTGGACCGCTGAATGCCCTGTATTGGAAGACTCAGGACAAGATGGCAGCGCAATTCACGCGCGCCGATTTCGAACGCGAATTCGCAAACGCCATTGAGGAAGTATTCGAATCAGAATGCCGTAAGCACGGCATAAAGGTGAAGGGATGACCATTGAACAGGCAATCTTCGCGCGCCTGGATGATCAGGTGTCGGCAGTAGGTAATCGCATTAGCCCCGAGTGGCGACGCGAGGGTACTGAACTGCCTGCCCTGGTCTATTCGGTCGATTCCCGGGAACCCGTGCGGGCGTTCAGCGGATCGCTGACACTGCATACGTTCGGCATCACCATCACCACTATTGCCGAAACGATGTCTAGCGCGCGCAGCGTCGCCGATGCCGTCCGCGATGCCCTGGACACCAATACGGCACACTCGGAAGGCAGCACCACGGTCCAGTGCGGCTACCTGACCAGCGAAGACGTAGAACGAATCGAGGACGGTTCTGGTGATGATGACGGACCCAGGGCTATCCGACAGGGTTACACGGTTTGGGTCACAGGAGGATGACAGATGGCGAAACTCAGCAACGGAACCACGATCAGCTTTGCGAGCACGTCCACTAGCGCGACGAACTGCCGAATCACGGCATCGAAGACCGCGGTGGACATCACTGCACTGAACGAAGCACTGACGAGTGCTGTCGGCGGGCGACCTACGGTCACTGGATCAGCGACGATCTTCTGTGACCAGTCTGCTGGCCTGACGT
>Ga0209358_10001801_pt1 | contig 16770 bp, 13 predicted proteins | sample LauGreFa1BDMLBSN_2_FD_187574 | JGI IMG/M metagenome (GOLD analysis project Ga0209358, IMG submission 187574) | Freshwater lake microbial communities from Lake Michigan, USA - Fa13.BD.MLB.SN (SPAdes) (version 2) | ecosystem: Environmental > Aquatic > Freshwater > Lake | place: Lake Michigan, USA... | reverse complement strand
GTTGGAAGTTAATGGCAGACGGCGTACATTATGGCGACCTAAGCGAAGTTATGAGAGCGAGCATGCATTAGTTCTGGGTGATGGAATCCAGGCGCACTGGAACTCGGTCAGAAGGCTTCCAGGATGGATCTGGCGGATTGGTAGAGTGTGAATTAGGCTGAGGTTGTTTCTAACATCAAGCAGGGAGTCCATGTGGCAGGAGAAACTACAGCCGAACTCATTTTTGCTCCCAGGACTATTTGGGGTGAGCTGCACGGCGAGGTTGGTGGACGCATCTGGCGCCCTGGATTTGCCGCATTTTTAGTTGAAAAACATGTACCACTATGGGTTGTCACACCTGTATCTCACGCGTCTAAGAGCAATCCTGCCCACACGATTATTTCTTGTAATCCAGATCTTGGTGGGCCGTTGGAAATGAACCTAATGCCATTCATGGCATCAATATTTTCGAATGATTTGGCTCTAAAAGAGCAGGCAAAAATTGAAGGTGTTTTGCATGAAGACAAAGGATCATGGTGGATAACAGACCATGAGATGAATCATGAAACAGTTGAAGAATTTGATAAAGACGGCGAAATTGAAGATCGCATCGTGTACTCGGACACAATTTTTCCAAGTAGCAAAATTTATGAGATGAGCTTCAAGCTCGTTCCGAATTGCCTTCGTGTTTCGACGATGATTTACCCGAATAGCTTCCTCAATGCTAATGGTGGGATTGTATGGATGAGATCGCTGGGCATTGATGTTGATGTTTTTTCTTTGACGAAGTTTTCTGCAGATGAATAATTCAGCGACTTCCGAATTACCTCTGTTTGTATACGGCTCTCTAATGCCAGGCGAAATTGCCTTCAACTTAATCAGTGATGAAGTTGAAAAAAGTGAGTCTGCAATTCTTGAAGGTGCAGTAACTTGCGTCCGGGATGGATTTCCATTTGTCGACATCGATCATAAACGCTGGGGAGAATTAAGCTCAGTTCCTGGCTATCTCCTGTTTTCTAAGGAAAGTAGGAATCAGGAGATGTTGGACGTAGCTATCCTTTATGAGAATCCTCAATTTTATGAACTTGTTGAAGTGGATATTAAGTTAGGCAGTCAAAAAATTCGAGCGCAAGTTTTCTCAGGCAAAGCCCCCAAAAGAGATGATGTTGTAATTTTAGAGGAACCTTGGCGTTCTTCTAACAATCCTCTTTTTGCTCATGCTTTTCCACAAATAGGAATAGAACTCGAAGAGCTTCTGAGAAATTTCGAACTTAATCCTGCCATTTTTCCAACTGTGTATTGGCCCCAGATGGTTCGAGTAGAAGGGTTGTTCCTTGTTTTGACTTCAATTCTTGAACACTTGATTTCTTTAAAGTACGGCTATGGAGAGGAATTCCAGCCAGGTTCAACGCCGCAACAACCTAGCATTAAACAACCGACCATTAGAAAGAAACTTCAAGCATTCTCTTTTGAGAACGATTGGAAAACTGCGTTCACCGAAGTTGAAATTCCTGAAATCATTGTTTTCGATGTGTGGGAACGTAATAAGAGTTTTAATAGCTCGAATCAGACTCAGGCACTTTATGCATGGTATGCCGTTCGCAGCAATTTAGGACATCGTGGTAAGTCAAGTTGGAAGGATGCAGATAAAGTCCTTAAAGCGCTCGTTGGGTTGTATTCAACAATGAGGGCTTACTTAGTGATCGCATTACCTGGAATCGAATCCGGGTGGCAGGTGATGGGCGCTAGTGGTGCACCAATATGCGTTTATCCGAAGGACTCCCGAATTTCTAGATAGTCAAGTAATAGTTAGCGAAGTTGCTCTGGAAGGTGCCCGATTGAAAGTAAATCAATCCTCATTTTCATAGGCACGACTAGCGATATTCCACCAGCCCATTATGTCTTCGACTTCTTCATCACTTTCTACTGAAACTGGGTCTTCTGCAAAGTGGTCGACAACTTTCGCAGGCTTTGTTTCAAAGGTACGTTTCAGAGAGACTAACTCTAGGATTATGCGATCTAACTTTTTTTCTCTGCGAATTGCCTCTCGTATTAGATCCGGATGGCACTCAATAATTTGGGAAAGTTTCAAATCAGCCAAAAACTGAGGTTTCCATTTTTCATCTAGCTTTCCCCACTTTGATTCCCACGTCGATAAAACTTCATCACGAGTCATTAGTGGAACATTGGCTGAATTGACCATTTCTAACCACCTCTTAACTCGACTGATGTAAAAATATTTCAATAGAAATGCTACAAGTTGGTCATAATTCCGCATAGAGTCTTATCAGGTCCGTTTTCACTGCGTATGCTTATGGCCATCCGCGTCCTGAAAGGTGGAGCTCAATTTGGCAAAGAGAATTGAGCCGATTCCAACGGCTGATGGATCCTTAATTGAAGACGCCCTGAGCAAGTGGCCACAGCCGAGTGCTATTGACCTTCTTTTATTTAAGGTCCATGCTCCAAACTTTGTGAAAGAAATTTGGGCTCGGCGTCATTACAAAGCCATTTTTGATTCCTTTCAAGCGTATCCCATGACTAAATCTCAACGCAGGGCTTCCGTTTCATTTTCAAGGGAGACACTTGTAGTGGCAGGTGCAGGATCTGGGAAAACTGCACTGCTCCTTGCTCGGGCCAAATATTTGTTGCAATCCAAACGATCAGCGACTGGTGAGGTTTTGCTCGTATCATTTAACAAAGATGCTGTTGATGAGATTTTAACTAGATCAAAAGAGCTGAACCTCAAAATCGCTGCGCGTACCTTTAATGCTCTTGGAAACGACATCGCAAACTCCGGGAAGAATAAGAAACCAGTTCTTTTCACATCTAAGGGGGAAACTGAAAAGTTTTTAGAAAAGGCTCTCAATTCTAGAATTTCGCCTGAGACTCGAACGGAATTGGCAAAATACTTTTCATCAGAGATGGTTCCTTTCAAGCAGTATGACGATTTTGATGACCTATCAGAATATGTTGCCTACGTAAGAGGAAGTATTCCTACGACCTTGCAGAACGAGAGAGTAAAGAGTCATGGCGAATGGATGATTGCTAACTATCTTTTCTGCAACAATATTTCTTACAAATATGAAGAGGTCTATAGGGCTGGAACTGAGGAAGATTTTCATCAGCCAGATTTCACTGTACAAGCAGTGTCAGGAAAAACAATATATATCGAGTATTTTGGTATCGATAAGTATGGAAACACAGCCCCGGGTATAGATTCGAAAGCTTACAACGATTCAATCACTTGGAAGCGTGCGGTACACAAGAGAAACAATACAAAATTAGTTCAGCTAACTTTTGAAGATCTAAAAAATAGGACCTTATTATCAAAGCTACGGAAAGACCTACTTTCTTTAAATGTTGAATTTAAACCAAAAACTTATGAAGAAGTTCTTATTAGAGCCAATTCTTTAGGCTATCAAACTCGATTCCTTTCTACCTCCAAAGCATTTCTAGAGAGGGCCCGTGCAAATAATGATAAAACAGCTGACCTGTTCCTTAAGGCCGGAAAAGACCCCAGAAGCATTTCGTTTCTTCGAGTTTTTGAGACTCTCAGATCTAGCTACGAGGAAGAACTTCGCAATCAGGGCGGAATCGATTTCGCTGATCAGATTCACCTTGCTATAGCTGCGCTAAAGAATCCTGATGTTCCTTTTTCCCATAGTCAGTTGTTGGTCGACGAATTCCAAGATATTTCAAAAGACAGAATGGCGCTTCTCGATGCGATCAGGGCCAAAAAGCCAGACTTGGAGATCACCTACGTTGGTGACGATTGGCAGGCGATTAACCGATTTGCCGGAAGCGATGTTGACATTATGAAACGTCTTAGCAAGCGAGATTTTAAGCGCAAAGTTATCGCGCTCAGCGACACATTTCGATTGCCACAAAGTTTGGCAAACTTTAGCTCTAGGTTTATCTCTAAGAATCCACTTCAAATTAAGAAACGAATCATTGGACGTCCAGACCAGGGTCATACATCGCTATTTATTCATTGGGATACCTCCCAAAATGATCCGATCAATAATTTAAAGCATGTGATAAAACAAATCGGTCCGGATTCGTCAGATCCAACCAAGAAGTTGCAGATATTATCTAGATATAGCCACAACAAACCAGAATTGTTTCAGGTAAAACCTTTGTGGGCTGGACCAATTGAAATTCGTACTATTCACAGTGCAAAAGGTCTAGAATCTCACTATGTAATTGTCATGGATGTTGTTCAAGATTATTTTGGTTTTCCCTCAACGATAGAAGACGATCCTGTACTCGCTCTCGTAAAACCTTCAGAGGAAAATTACGAATTTGCTGAGGAGCGACGTGTTTTTTATGTAGCCCTGACTCGCGCGAAGATCGCTTGTCATTTAATTTCACCAATTGAACTACCCTCACTTTTCACTACCGAACTCTTGAAAGATGATGTGGGTAAGCATCTTGGATTAGATGAGTCCAAAAACAGAGTGTGCCCCCTTTGTAAATCTGGCCGTCTTTATACAGCAAAGAATGGAAGTGGTAAGTTTTGTAGCAACACCCCGCTGTGCTCTTTCCGCGTCCCAACTTGCTCAGACTGCCATAAGGCTGTCGAAGTTACTGCCGTAAAACCAATCAAGTATGAATGTGAACAACACCCAAAGAATACTTTTAGAAAATGCCCCTCTTGCTCTTGGGGAGTCTTGATTGATGTTCCCAAAAGGGATGGCTCAGGGGTTTTTCAGTCTTGTCACTCATGGTCAACGACAAAATGTGTAGGTCCAAATAGGTGGGTTCAAAAACCTGGAAGACGAAGTGCTTAAGGGTTCTACTTGTTCAAAAATTCTGTGGTGGGCTACAGAAAGTGGGTGCGCATTGATACATCACTCGGCTAATTCCAGGTTATAGGACAGTGACAATCTGAGCTTGTTTAAAGAAATAATAGACGGGGTTTCGACCTTTTCCAAGGGGAAAATAGGCCAACCTTCCTGACATTACTGCTTCTACTGATGACCGCACTGCTAACAAATGCCAGACTTTCCTGACTTTTTACCCCAGGAGACCCGATCTCTATGATGAAGCTACTGCTTGAATATTGATTACCTTTTTGCGGTTTCGTAAGGGGATTTCATTCGCTGGTGCCTTTCCGGTGTCCTACCTTCCCGTTAGTCTTTTCAAATGAATACGTGGTGGGATGGCAATGGTTCGGAGAACTTGTGGGTTGAGATTACGGACCGCAGCGACCTAGGTAAGAACATAATTGCTCCTAAGCGTGCTCAACAGGGAAAGGTAACTCCAGGGTATGAACTGTTAAAACACGTAAACGAAGGCGACCTTGTATTTCACTGGTGGATGAGACCGAAGTCAAAGGAGTTAAGAGGCTTCTATGGTTATTCAACGGTTGTGGGAAATATGCAAGAGGGTCTTCTTCCTTGGAAATCTAGAGGCCGGTATGCATCAACAGAACCAGAGGGAGAAAAGCCTGCCACATTCTGGAAACTGGATGGTTTTACTGAATTCAAGCGTCCAGTGCTAATTGCCGATATGAATGCCAAAATGTCTAACGTCTTAGCACTTTTAGATGAGATGGAAAAGCAATACGGAAAACCTGTTTATTTTCCATTTTGTGAGCGACAAGGAAAACTGGCTATAAATCAGACATATTTCGCTAAGTTGCCAGTGGCATTCCTAGACGTCATGGAACTACATGCTTTAACAACAGTAAAACAAGAGTTTACAACAGTGGAAAATGCTCCGAAGATTGTTCCGAAGAATAAGAAAAGACTCACAACTGGATTCTCCAGACAGATGGATCCATTTAAGCGAATTGCTGTTGAAAAGTACGCAGAAGATTGGGTCTTTGACATGCTTGTGGGCGAAGGATACGAAGTTGAGAAATATGGAAAGCCATTTGATTTGCTCGCTGTTAAAGGTGATGAAGTTTTAAAGGTTGAAGTTAAAGGTAAACAGGAATATGCAACCAGCGTTGAAGTTACCGTCAATGAAGTTGAAGTGGCAAAGAATCACTTGAATGAATATAAAACTCTTCTTGCAGTCGTTGATGGAATAGACCTAGTTAACACTGATGGAAAGTGGGCTGGAAGTAATGGGAGATTACGCCTTTGGTGGGACTTAGTTTTTAGCGAGGAAAGCCTATATCCGACAAAATACCTTTTGACACTGCCAGAGGATGAAAAGCCTAAAAGCTAATGTAGTTTGTGAAGATTTTTTGGGTATTTACCTCAAAATGAGCTCAAAACAAGAACTCTCATCCTAAATGATTGAAGCGAAGGTCAATAGTTTCTATGATTAGGAGCCGATTAATTCTCCTTAAAGGAATCTAATGACCTCAAAGAAATTCGACATCACTCCAGACATACGTCTGTTGGTGGATATTGGTGAGGCTAATTATGAGGTGCCACAAGCAATAAGTGAACTCATCGCAAACTCGATGGATGCACGATACCTGGATGAAAAAGTAAAAATTGAAGTATTTATTGATGACAATGAAATTTCAATCATCGACAATGGAATCGGAATGACAGAAAACATCCTGGCGGAAGCATTGAGATTAGCAGCTCAAATGGATACAGTCACTGGAAATACAAAAGCAAGAAAAGGAATGTACGGACTTGGACTAAAGGCAGCCTGCGCGAGCCTAGGTAAACATTGGAATATTGTTACTCGTCCAGAAGGCGACTCTAACCAATACTCAGTTGAAATTGATCTTGTTGATTGGCTCAAGAAGAAGGACAGAAAGAATTGGGAAGTTGAGGTCAAATCCGAGAAATTTAAAAAAGGAGAAGGACCGATTGGTGACCGTGCTCACGGTACGGCTATTACCATAACAAAGCTCAAGGAAAATTTCGTTATGGTGACCGCTGTCACTGAAAAATTAGGAATGGCTTATAAACCACATCTCGAGTTTGGCGATTCAATTTTTGTGAATTCAACTTTGGTTACACCTAAGACTTATACCTTAGTAGAAGATAGAAAGTATGAAATAGATTTGGAAATAAATGGCTATAAAGTAACTGGCTGGTACGGATTGGATACCAAAACCCACAATAGTGGAGATTATGGAATAAACATTTATCGTGAGAAACAACTTGTAGAAGCCTGGAACAAAGATTTCTTAAGGGCGCACCTCATGAGTTCAAGAGTTGTTGGTGAGATTGATTTACCATTTGTAGCTGCAAATTTTCATAAACTTGGATTTAACAAGACTTCTGAAGAGTGGCGCTTGGTTAAAAAGTTTATGACAGAAGCGCTGAAACCAGCCGTAAAGGCTTCCGGCCGAATGGCTCAAGGTAAAAAAGATAACTTGCGTCAGGCCAAGGCAATTCGCGGTTTAGATTTAGCTTTAGGTCTGATTTCACCAGAAGATCAAAACTTTGACGGCGTTGCTGATACTGCTACCGGCGAAGATAATATAAAAACTTCTACTCCATCAAGGCAAACCCAAAATGTAGTAACTGGCAATTTTCAAACCCTAAAAATAGGTGAAGATGAAATTCCTATTTCTTATGTTTTTGAAAAGTTAGATGAAACAATCCCCTGGGATTATATTTTTGATGAGGACACGGGGGATTTGCAAGCGGTGATTAATACCGAATCTCTAATTTACACAGAGACTACAGATGTTGAACTGATAGTGGTTATGGCTTTAGCAGAAGCCGTAATGGCTTATTCCATAAAGCATCGAGGACTTGAATACATTAAAGCGAAAGAAAATCGTGATAATTGGATGCACTTGGTCATAAAAAGTCGCCCTAAATCCTGGGTAAGAAAATGACGAAGGATATTGAATCAGACAAATTTACCAATTTAGTAGTGTCGTGGAATAAATATGATTCGATGCCATTTAACGAGTGGGTGTTACAGGTATCAGAGTCATACTTTTTAAGTGGATTGACCCTGAAAATGGCATCTAATTTTCTTAATTGTCAGCCGGCTGAACTTCAAGCAGTTTTAAACCTAGCGATGCTTGAGGATGAAAATCTCATTTTGTTAGCAAAACTTAAGCCACCGAGCACGACATGGTTCAGCTTAGCCGCTGCCTCTACAGATGGTCTCAAGGCAGCCATTCAGGCACTCATAGAAACTAAGGATCATAAATCTCCTTTCCTCGTGGTTGAAAGTGCAATCAGAGAAGTTGAAGGTCCCACAGTCTTTGAAAGAATTGCTGGACTCAGCTCTGAAGTTTTTGGTCATTCGGCTAAGAAGGCTCAAACCTACGGATTGTTAACTGACAAAGGGATAAAAGCTTTGAAGGGATGGCAGACAAGAGTTAAATCCGGAAAAACTCTAACTCCTGCACAAATGTCATATGCAGATGGATTACTTCGAGAGTTAGTGACAAATGGAGCAATAACACGCGAAACAAAGGATGGCGATAAAAAACTTTGTGACGAAATTCTAGATGCTTTAGGCTATGAATAGAGACTCAGGACAAGCTTCAGGCGATTTTAAGTCGCTAAGTGTAAGAAGTTTTTACTCTACTACTGGACATCGGATATTAAACGAAGCCCTTACTCCAATCCTGTCCCTGTCAACTAACTATGACCGATTAACTGGATATTTTACTGTTGAGTCATTAGCTTCAGTCGCAGCAGGGTTGGAAGCTATTTACCGTAAAAATGGAAAGATGCGATTGGTAATTGGAATTCATGACGTGCCAGGAGATTTATTGGCAGCAAGGGCACTAGGAAGTCTGTTACCTGAGACCCTTGTAAATCAAGTAAAGGAAAAATTTTTCGTTGAGGTCGGACAGCTGTCAGACATGACTTCCAAGAGTGCGATAGCGGGTATTGCCTGGATGCTCCGATTAGGTTTATTGGAAGTTCGTGTGGCTTCCCCGAAAAGCCAGCAAGGTATTTATCATCAAAAACGAATGATTTTCAAAGATTCAAATGGAAATGTAATTGCTGGTACTGGGAGCCTGAATGAAACAATAGGTGGTTTGTACAACGTCGAGGAAATGCAATTCAGTTTCTCATGGAAAAGTGTAGAAAATCCGACTCTAGAGTTGGTGCATAGTTTTGAGCAAATCTGGAAAGGCCTTGAGCCTGACATAGACATAATCCCACTAGATGAAGCATTCGCTTCGGTAATCTTGGAAAAATTAGGGAATCCAGCTAACCCCTTTAAAGACTCTTCATCTTTAGGAACTGCTAAAAATATTGATTTCAATTCACTCATGCAACTTATACGTACTTCATCTTCGTTCACACCCTTCAATCTATCTTTTGCCAGCCTATATCCTCACCAGGAACGTGTTTTTCATGAATCTTTGAGTAGATGGCCAGTCAGAGTGATGTTGGCTGATGAAGTGGGTCTGGGAAAAACACTAGAAGCAGGAATCTTGATTTCTTACATGTTGCGGATGAAACTAGTTCAAAATGTCACAATTCTTTGCCCGGCAGGTTTATTGAGACAATGGCAAGAAGAAATGGATCGGCACTTCAAACTAGATTTTTGGATTTACGAATCCGGGAGTAAATCATTTGTTTCTGCTAATTCCGAAAACATAAGTAGCGTTTCAAGCAATGCCATGAGCTCGGCCCCTAAATTAAAATTAGTTTCGGCTCAATGGGCGAGATTGAATGAAAATGAGTTTAAGAAACTATTACCTGAAATGCTCGTTGTTGACGAAGCTCATGCTGCACGTGTGAATGTCGACCAATACGGCTCCAAATCAACTCGATTGTGGAAGCTTTTGGATTCTGTGAAGGAGTTAATTCCTCATGTCTTATTGTTGACTGCCACCCCGATGCAGGTTCACCCATCTGAATATCATGGGCTTCTAAATCTCCTAGGACTTCCAGGCCATTGGAAGAAATTCGCAAAGTATGAGGAATCACTGAAAATTGTAAGCACCCAGTCTAATTCGATAGGCCTGAATGAGGCTAAGACACTGGCCGACTTGTTATTTTCATCATTTGAATCCTATTCCTGGTTACCTGAATTGCTTACAAGCAAAGAGTCTTTGTTAATTATGGAATTGCGGCAATCTCAAAGTCAGAGTTCAGCAGCATCGGCAATCCTCATTCAGAACCAGCTGGAGGCATTTAGGAAGATTCTGACTAAAGTCCACCCAGGTCATTTCCTAACTTGTAGAAATACAAAAAGTGGATTAGAAAAGTTTGGTTACAAATTTCCTGTCCGAAAATTTGACGCACCAGAGATAACAATGAGTGGAAAATTAGAAAAGTATGAGTGGGCCGTTGAAAGTTATCTTTCTCAGGCATATGGTAAGACGGAAGAATCGCTAAAGCCTGGTGGTAAGTTTCCAATAGGTTTTGCCAAATCTGGGTTTTACCAAAGATTAGTTTCATCGCTGTTTGCGTCTCGATCGAGTCTTCTTAAAAGAAAAGCGAAACTGAGTCTTATTGGAGAGGCTCTCAAAGATTCAAATTCTGAGTTACTAATTAAACTTTTAAGTGATTTCGACTTTGAAGATGAAGATTTAAATACAGACGACTTTGGTCAGTTAGCGCCTGAAATAGATGTTCAAAATGGCCTAAGTAAAGTTCTAGAGAACGTTAAACAAGCCATAATTCTTGAAAATTCCTACATCGAGGAACTGCTTCGAATCTTGGATGGAGTGGGCGAAAACATTGAAAACCATGATCCCAAATTTTCAGTGGCCATGAAGTCGCTTGAAAAGTTCTTAGGTGAAGGACCAGTTTTAGTTTTCTCTCGCTATACAGATACTCTTGACGGATTTCTAAATCTATTTTGTAACTCTCACTTATTGAATCAAGTGCCAGGATTTGCCCTCTATACCGGCGGAAAAGCTTGGATTCAAACTTCTATGGGAGTCGTGCCTGCAACAAAGTCAGATGTCACAGATGCCCTAAATAGTGGCGTGATCTCCTTAGTCTTTTGTTCAGATGCTGCTTCTGAGGGCTTGAACTTGCAGACGGCAAAGACTTTAATTAATTTAGACGTACCCTGGAATCCAGCACGTCTCGAACAACGAATTGGGCGTATCGCTCGTTTGGGTCAAAAATCTCCTGAAGTAAACATCATAAATTTGTGGTATCCGGATAGCATTGAAGCAATCATGTATGTCCGTCTATTGAGTAGACAAGCGGATTATCAACTTGCTGTTGGTGAAGCTGCAGATATCTTTGCAGATGCCATTAGAAATGAAGTGCGCAACAAGTTCGCTGGCGAACAGGTGGGTACAAAAAATGAATACTTAGAATTGCAACGAGTACGTGAGGATTATCAACGAATTGCATTGGAAAAGATTTGGCAAACTGATGGAGATTTGCCCCCTGCGTCCACTAACCTGAGACTCGACTTACTTGAGTTTATTAGGTTGTCTGATGATGAACTCGATACCTCTAGATATTCAAGTGAGCTGACCGCGGAACCAGGGACTCCAAAATCTTTTACACTGTTGCATCCAGCATTTGATGAGATTGGTGAGCTTCTAACCACAGTCGAGAATCTAGGTAATTCGAACCTATGTCTCATTTTGGATGATAAAAAGTTACTGGCATTTTGCATCCATGATCAAGCAGGTCGCATAAGGTTGCTGAACATAATGTCCCTTGGTCGAATTTTGCAATCAATTTATGGGAAATTCACCTTGGAGGAGTTAGATTTCTCTGGAGACTCTTTTGAGGAGTCACACCTGAGTATTCGCTTAAGAAACTTTCTTCTAGAGCAGTCAAATATCCCCAATCATTTGTATGCAACAGTACCTTTTGAAGGGATTTTCGCCCCTTGGGGCGAACAAAGCTTTATCAATTTAGAGGTTCGGGAGTTATGTAAAGTGAATGTAGAGTCCTAGTTATGAAGGTTAGATTGGTTAGGCCGAGTTGGTACAAGAGTGAACCTACAGCAGAGGCCAATGAAGGCTTTAACTTGCTGGATGGTGTTTGGCGAGAGGCGACAAATCTATTCATACTTCAAGGAGAGGTAAGAAAAGGATTAGGAAAATCAGAACCTCTGGGAATCCAACCCTTCCTAAATTATGTAATTTCTCAAAGATTTTTAGAGTCTGGCTGGACGGGAGATGAAGGAAGATTTACAAAGGGACAAACTTGGTTTCGGATTACATTTAGGCACCAAATGAGCCTTGGTAGTGATTTCTATGATGCGATTCGATTACCTAAGGCAGAAGATGTTAAACAATGTGTAATTCTTGCCGCCGATGACGATTTCCTAAAAGTTATCACTCCACGCGATTGGCGGTCTTTATGTTCATTTTCCAAGCTTTCTGCTCAACTAGCGCAGATGGATGGAAGTTTTTCCCCACCACTTCTCATCGGTGAGTTAAAACCCTCGTCTGCCTTATCCCAAAAAGCACATGGACTAATTTATGGATCGAGATTGCATTAAACTTACCTTTGCATCTCATGGGCGAGAACTTTTCCCACTCGCTCAATCAAACCGATTACCAAAGCATTACCCATAAAGAATGCCCGTCTTCCATCCTTCAAAGGGTTTCCTGATTGATCGACGCTTGTCCAATCGTCAGGGAATCCGTTTAAGCGCTCGAGTTCCATAGGCGTCAATCTTCGATAGCCGCGGCTTGTTTTAATTATGTGTTTAAACCGCGAAGGAGTGGAGCCTCCTTCTCCAGTCAGGATAGTTCGACTTGGGTTTGTTGGTAAGTCAGGAAATGCCATTTTCCCTTCTGCGTAATTGTAAGTGGTGCCGCTGCCCTTATGCGTTCTGGCAATACTTTTAGCCCCCTTTAGATATTTCCATTCTCTAATTCGATTCTCTTCCACCCAATATTCCTTCGGGACTTTAGAGTCTGGGATAAGTACATTCCCGAGGACCATAGGTTTGTTTGACAACACCGCTTCGGTTTTAACCGTATATGCAATCCCATTTGAATAATAACCAGAGGTGAGGAAAGGAGACTTGTTCGTTTTTTTGTTGAAAGATGCACTTATACGATCTGCTGATACATCCAATTTCACTTCTTGCAGTTTATGGGAAAGCTTCTTAATTGGTAAAGCACGCGCAAGTATTCCTAACTTTGAAATGACTAATTCCGGTGAAGGCCCCTCAAAGCCCCGCTTGCATCTGGTTGCGACGATAAATACTCGAATACGACGTTGAGGGAATCCGTAGTCTGCGGCATTCACCACTCTCCACTCAATGTTGTATCCGACATCACCGAGAGTCTTCAGCATGACAGCAAAATCTCGGCCTCTTTGAGTTGAAGGAGATTTCAGGAGCCGATCGACATTCTCAAGAAAAACAAATTTTGGTTTTTGGTCTTCAATAAGACGCAGTATTTCCCACCACAGCACACCCTTTTTCCCCTTGAGCCCCTTAGCGCTGTTGAGTGATTTTGCAACAGAATAATCCTGGCAAGGAAATCCCCCAACAAGTAGATCTGTTTTTCTTGGGAGAGATTCGACCAGGGCAATATCTTCATTGCTATGACCGTCTGCTCCGAAGCGAGCAACATAAACATCAGAGGCATGTTGAACTTTTGTCCCAGGTTCCCATTGATTTGAGAAAACTGTTTTCCAACCAGCACGTGCTAGACCAATGCGAAATCCTCCAACACCTGCAAACAACTCTGCAACATTTCCGACAGGGTTTGCTGGCTCTCTGAAACCTCTTGATTTATAAGCCACTTATTGCCTCCGACGAGAAGCATAGGAACTTCCACTGACAATAGGTGGGATCGACTCGCTGGCTCTAGCCCACTCCCTTCAAAGTACCTAGCCATCGATGCGAATTAGGCGTAGCATTTTTTTATGAATATAAGGAAGCCCGAGGATCTCCTAGCTGCTTGGGAAGAAGTGCATGGGGTGCTGGAAAGTAAGGACTTAAAGTGGCGCTTTCTTCACCATGAATGCATGAAAGATATTTTGAAACAGCGACCAGAGCGGATTGCTGTCGCAGTAAGGCGGAATGTCAAACTCCATGACGTCTTAGAAGACCTGTATGCACAAGACAATCGAACCCAGGATTTTCTTGATAAGTACTACCCATACAGAGACTCACAACCTGAAGAGTTGGGAAGCCGTATAGAGCAGCGAGAAAAAGATGGTGGACGCTGGGGGAGACGATTCTGAAGGCTATTAACTACAGTAACAAATGGAACTAATGGCCAGGAATGAATTAATAATGCCCTGAAACTAGTGCTTATTGTTTAAAACTCTCTTACTTTGACCATCTTTAACCCCAAGTTATTAAGCAGTTTTAGCACTTTTCTATTATAGAAATCATTATGTCTTTATGTGGAATTGTTTATGAAAGACATCAAATTCGCATGTTTTCCAGGAACTAGCCATCTATAGAGCCTGTTAAATTTGGTGCATGCTGGATTAGATTAAATTAAATATAGTGAAATTATTTGGCAACCGCATGTTTATAGCTATAAATCTTTAATAATCCTAGATAAGAAGAAATACGCTATATGCGGTATAGAAAAACTCAATTTAACTTCAATATTCTAGAACCGCATGATTATAAAATTATCTACTATATGCTGTATACGTAATTATATATTTGGAGAGCTACGCATAATAAAATATTTAATTTTCTCCTACGTACCTGTTGAGAAATGTAGTCACGAATAATCTATATAATTTATAGTCCCATAATTAGATAATCTAATGTTTAGTTGGTGGTCTACCAGGTCTTCTTTTGATTGGAATTGAAGTGAGGCGGTACAGATTGGTTCCGTAATCTGACTTCTGATACTCAATAACTCTGTCCTCTACAAGGGTAAATAAAATATAGTTATATACGGAGTAATCCAATAGGCAGCACCGATCCCATTTCTCTAAGATCTGTCTATATAAGTGGGGTGCTGCAAGATAGCCAAAATTCTCCTGCTGGAGTTCCAAAGCATCTTTTATTCGATGTCGCATGCTGATTTCCATGCAAACCCTTGAGCCTTTATTCCTGCAGCAAATATCTGGCCTATCTCGTCGGATTTCTGAAGGTCTGGTAGTTAGCACCAATCCGAGACCTCTCCGCTCGATGAATGTATCCACGTAGACCTGGAATATTTTTCCACCAATTGATGAGTGTGTGAAGAATTCACCATACTTGTTTGAAAAGTTTTTGAAGATTGTTAATTCACCTGACCAGCCTAAGGCGCGGTAAAACTCCATTAGATCAAGAGTCTCTTCCTCTATCGTATTAGTCATTATTTCCTTTCGAAGAATTTTGTTATGTTTAAAATCTGGGGGTAAGAGTTTTTTCTTACCCCCAGACGTAGGCAAGCCGTGCTAGACGGTCTTCCTACTGAAGCGGTCTTGTTCCTTTAGCAGAGCAACTTCAGCCCGTTTACTAGCTTCTCTAACTGCACTGCTTTCAGGTGTGATGTAGTGGTCTTCGAGTGTCTTTGTTGATGTGTGACCTGAGAATGCTTTAGTAGTTCCAAGGTCTGCACCTCTTAGAAAGTTAGTGAAACAAGACTTCCTAAGTTGGTAGCGCGTATAGCGCTTCACCCCAGCACGGTCGCAGAGCTGTCGCATCCACTCTTTGTCGAGAGTCTCATCTCGAAGTCGACCAATGGAATTTGGAAAAAGAACATCGTTATCTTCAACCCACCTAGCTTTGTTGAGAGCTTGATGGCGCTTATGAGCAAGCAGAATGGAAATCTGCCTCTCGGTTAAAGGCTTGGCAGAGCTAGAGCTGGTTTTTGTGGGCGCAAAGTAAAGAGGCTTTCCCTTCACCCTTTGAACTTGACGTTCAACGGTGATCAGCCAATCTGCATCAATTTGGTGAAGATCCGTCCATTTAAGTCCAGTAATTTCTGAAGGGCGAAAACCCAATTCAGCGCCAATCATTAAGCGGGCTAAATCAAAGGGAGACTCTTTTGCAACTCTGTAGAGTTTTGTTAAATCCTCTAATGGGATTGCTTGTGAAATTACAGGTTTCATAGAAAGCATCCTTACGCCTTCTGTTGGATTGTGAACCTGGGCGTGATTGTGCAGACCATCAGCGTAGGCTTTTGACAGCGTGCGTAAGACACCAATAATTGATCCATGGCCGTAACCCTTATCTGCAAGAGTGTTGAGAAGTTGTTTGATTGCAGCTGGAGATAGCTGCGATGCAGGTATTGAACCAATATAGGGATTAATTAGGTTTTTGATTGTGGATGAGTAAAACCTGGTGCTGTTAGGTCGAATTAAATGTCGTTGAGTAGGTAACCAATCATTGAGGTATTCCTCAACGGTTTGTTTTGGGTTAACCACATAAGTGCCTTTAAAACGCTTGCGTGCCGTTACTTGTTCAACTAACCAAGTTTCAGCTTCTAACTTCTTTTTGAACGATTGTGTACGTCTAATGCCATGGATGTCATAACATGCAACAGTCCATCGATTACGGTTTTTGAATATAGTTCCATCGCCATTTGCGCGAGTTCGTTTTTTTGCAGCGGACACTGTTTTTCCTTTCGGTATTGCTCCGATTGGCGTGTGTCCTTACGCGTCTTTCAATCGTATTCGTAAAGGTTACGAACGATGAAATTGTAATTGCTAAAGAAAGTCTTCGCAAACCTGGATGATGACAAACTGCTTCACTTTATTATAGAAACATAACTTCTCTATAATGAGTTCACGCTTAGAAAACAGTTTTTATCATAAAGTTGTGCGTCAACCTTTCCAATTAAGAGTTAAAGGACTACCAAACCACCGCTATTACTATCGCTGTTACCGTTAATAGCACCATAGCTAGCCAGGTGTTCTTAGATAGGTTCTCTTTTGCCTTTGCTCCATAGCCAAGGATTAATACTGTTAGCAGGATTACTAGCTTTATCCCGACCTGGGTGTGATTAACAGAATCCCATCTCATTGGATCTGCCTCATTTAAGGGATAGCGGAT
>Ga0209358_10001800_pt1 | contig 16780 bp, 16 predicted proteins | sample LauGreFa1BDMLBSN_2_FD_187574 | JGI IMG/M metagenome (GOLD analysis project Ga0209358, IMG submission 187574) | Freshwater lake microbial communities from Lake Michigan, USA - Fa13.BD.MLB.SN (SPAdes) (version 2) | ecosystem: Environmental > Aquatic > Freshwater > Lake | place: Lake Michigan, USA... | reverse complement strand
AGCGAGTAGGCGTGGATGATTTCCACGGCGGCACCGGCGACGGTGACGCGCTCCGGATCCGCCTGCGACAGTTCACCGGCGGCATAAGCCAGCAGCGGCCGTACGCGTTTGCCGGCGCCGAGTACGGCATAACGCATCGCGGCGTGCAGGCGCTGCGGCGCGATGTCCGGCGAGGGCAGCACTTTCTGCAGAAAGGCTTCGATGCGGGACTGCCCGGCAGCGGTCCAGGCCTGAAAGTCGGAGGAAGTCACAATGGTCGGGGAAAGGGCTACTGCTCGGCAGCGCCGAAATTCTTCAGCACGCCATTTTCCAGAATCTTCACTTGCTGTTGGGCATCATGAAGCTGCGCCTGACAGAACTTGAGCAGTTCGGCGCCGCGCTTGTAGGCGGCGAGCGACTGCTCCAGCGGCATCTGGCCCTCTTCCATCGCTTCAACGATCTTTTCGAGCTCGGCCAGAGCTGTCTCGAAAGTGGGTGTGGCGGATGCGGTTTTTGTGGTTTTGGTCATGAGGGTGCGGGACCCGCGGCAGGGTCAGGAAATGTAGCGCAATCAGAGGCTTGCGGTCAACGCGCAGGGCTTAAAAAACCCCGTCGGGACGCATCCTTCATTGCGTACAATGAACCGCGTAAGGAATCGCCCGCCAAAACGACTGATGGGCACGGAACAACCCGCTTCACACGGAGCAGTCACCGATGCATGCCACCCTGCCGTTGCTGGAAAACGGCGATTTCCCGGCGATCCGCCGCAAGGCGGTCGAGACCCTGCAGGTCAACCTCGGTTACAAGTGCAACCAGAGCTGCCTGCACTGCCACGTCAATGCCGGACCGACGCGCACTGAGCTGATGTCGCGGGAAACCATTTTTGAAGTCATCGCCTGCATCAAGGCAATGAATATCCGCATGCTGGACGTCACCGGCGGCGCACCTGAACTCAATCCGCATTTCCGTCTGCTCGTCGAATCGGCACGCGGTCTGGGCGTGCGCGTCATCGACCGCTGCAACCTGACCATCCTGTTCGAACCGGGTCATGAAGACCTCGCACAATTTCTCGCCGACCAGCAAGTCGAAATCACCGCCTCACTGCCCTGCTATCTCGAAGACAACGTTGACCGTCAGCGCGGCAAGGGTGTTTTTGAAACCAGCATCCGCGCCCTGCAAAAACTCAACAGCCTCGGTTATGCACAGCCGGGATCACCGCTGAAACTGAATCTGGTCTACAACCCGCAAGGGCCCGTGCTGCCGCCCGGACAGGAGGACCTCCAGCGCGATTACCAGCAGCGCCTGCTTGATGGTTATGGCGTGGTGTTCAATGAACTGTATGCACTGGCCAATATGCCGATCCAGCGTTTCGGCAGCACACTGGTTTCGAAGGGCCAGTTCGATCCGTACATGAAGCTGCTCAAAGACGCCTACCGTCCGGAAAACCTCGACACCGTGATGTGCCGGACGCTGCTGTCGGTGGACTGGCAGGGTTATGTCTACGACTGCGATTTCAACCAGATGCTGGAGCTGCCGCTGGCCTGGAAAGGCCGCGCGCGCAGCCATCTGCGTGAGCTGCTCGGCTCCGAACTCGAACGCAATCCCATCGTGGTGAAAGACCACTGCTACGGCTGCACCGCGGGTCAGGGATCGAGCTGCGGCGGCGCGCTGGGCAACAATTGAGATGATCGAACCGGCATTCGCCATATATTTCTGGGGTTTCCTGCTGCTCTACGGCGGCGCGATGTACGCCATCACGCCGCGCTCACGCACCGCCGCCAGCTTTTTCACCGGCAGCGACGACAACGGCCGCCCGGCGACCGAGTGGGCACTGATGTGCAGCATTTTCATCAGCTGGATATTCGCCAAATCGGTGACCAACGCCGCCAATCTCGGTGCGGCATGGGGTGTCGTCGGCGGACTTGCTTACGCCACTTACTGGCTGTCGATCCCGGTGGCGGGCATGGTCATCTACTGGCTTCGCACCCGCCACGGGGCAACGGGAATGGTGCCTTTCCTGATTGCGCGTTACGGCCGGCTCGCTGCGCTTGCATTTACGCTGGCCATCCTGATCCGGCTGTACAACGAAGTGTGGAGCAACACTGCCGTAGTCGGCGCGTATTACGGACAGGCCGGCAGTTGGACATTTATTACCGCAGCGCTGCTGTTCACTGCAGCAACCCTGATCTATGCGCTGAAAGGCGGCCTGCGCAGTTCCATCGTCACCGATGTCATCCAGACCGTTCTGTTCATCGTTGCCCTGGGCGCGGTGTTGTTTCTGGTATTGCCGCACCACGGCCTTGGCACGCTGCTCGCTGTCGGTGAGTTCCGCATGAACGCCGGCGTTGATCTGATTCTTGTTGCACTGCTGCAGGTACTGTCCTATCCCTTCCACGATCCCGTGCTGACCGATCGCGGCTTCATCACCCGCGAAAAAATCATGCTGCGCGCGATGATCGTCGCCGGCGTGCTCGGCTTCATCTGCATTTTTGCGTTCAGCCTGGTTGGCGTGCATGCAAAACTTGAAGGACTGCCCTCGGGTGACAACATGCCCGGCGCCGTCGCGCAGGCCTTTGGCGTCTTTCCCTATCTGCTGATGACGGTGGTGATGATCATGGCCGCGGGGTCGACGCTGGACTCGACCTTTGCCTCGGTTGCCAAGTCGATCGGACAGGAAATGCCGATGCTCGCCGGCCGCAAGCCGGGGCCGCGTGCGATGGTCGTGGGCATGTGGACCATGATCGTGTTCGCACTGCTCGGCAATATTCCGATGATCGCCGGCACCGACATTCTCAAGGCCACCACCATCAGCGGCACGATGGTGATGGGACTCGCGCCGATATTCCTTCTGGCGCCGCTGGTTCGCCATTCGCCCTGGAGTTTTCACCTGGCATTCTGGCCGGGCATTCTGCTTGGCGTCCTGCTCGCCACCGGCATGATCCCGCCCTCTTGGGCCATCGGCGACGGCAAATATGCGCTGTTGCTCGGCGTCAACTTCTACGGACTCGGACTGTGCATTGCCGGCTTCCTGCTGCCGGTTGGGTGGCAGGCCATGAACGGCAAACGATGAAGCCCGGACGCACTTGCCCCTTGGAATACCACTACGCCCCTGCGTCGCTGAAACGCGCTGCGGATTTCAGCGCCGACACGCTGTATGTCATCGGCGGTCTCTACGGCAACATTCCGGCACTGCAGGCCATACAGGCACTCGCGGCAGCAGAATCCGGACCGGTGACGCTGGCCTTCAATGGCGACTTCAACTGGTTCAACTGCGATGTGCCGGGATTTACCGCCATCAACGAAGCCGTCCTCGTTCACCACGCGCTGCGCGGCAATGTCGAAACCGAACTGGTCAATGAAAACAGCACGGCAGGCTGTGGTTGCGGTTATCCGGACAACGTCAGCGATGAAGACGTCGAGCGTTCGAACGCCATTGAGGCGCGGCTGCGTGAAACCGCAAAGGCATTACCCGCACTGCGCGCGCGTCTGGCCGCGCTGCCGATGACATTGATTGCCGAGGTCGGCGGATTGCGTGTCGCCATCGTGCATGGTGATTGCGAGTCGCTGGCCGGCTGGTCTTATGACGAATCCGCACTGCGTGGCGGCGAAGGCCTTGCGTGTGTCACCGCGCATCTGGAAGCTGCAGGTGCACGCATGATCGCCAGCAGCCATACCTGCCTGCCGATCGCACTGACACTGGAAACTGCGAACGGCCGTTCGGCGCTGTTCAACAACGGCGCCGCCGGCATGCCCAACTTCGCCGGCACCGCTTTCGGCGTCATCACGCGCATTTCAAAACGCCCCGCTACCACGACGTCCGCGCTATATGGCACTGTCATCGACAATATCCATATTGACGCGCTGTCGGTGCACTATGATCAGGCGGCGTGGCAAAACGATTTTGCCGCAAACTGGCCCGAGGGCAGCCCGGCGGAAACCTCTTACTCCCGGCGCATAAGCAACGGCCCGCGTTACGGGCTCAATCGCGCCATGGGGACAGGCATCCGCATCAGTCAGTCACTGCTGCAACAGGTCAGTGCAGCCGGGAGAACCGTTTGAGCAAAAGCAAACTGCTGGTCATCGCCATCATCGCGGCCGCCATCACCGCATTTTTTGTTTTTGACCTGAAGCAGTACATCTCCCTGGATTATTTCCAGGCGCAACGCGAGGCCATCAATACCGCCGTCGCTACCGACCCCTTTCGTGCCGGCCTGCTGTTTTTTGCAATTTATACCGTCGCCACCGGGCTGTCTCTGCCGGGCGCCGCGGTGCTGACGCTGATCGCCGGCGCGGTCTTCGGGCTGCTATGGGGCACGGTCATCGTATCTTTCGCCTCGACTATCGGCGCTACCCTGGCTTTCCTGACCTCGCGCTTTTTACTGCGCGATTGGGTACAGCAGCATTTCGGTGACAAGCTGCGGCCGATCAATGAAGGCGTCGCCCGCGAAGGCGCGTTTTACCTGTTTGCCTTGCGCCTGGTGCCGGTCTTTCCGTTTGTCGCCATCAATCTGCTGATGGGTCTGACACCGATCCGTACGCGCACCTATTTCTGGGTCAGCCAGCTGGGCATGTTCGCCGGCACCGTGGTGTATGTGTATGCCGGCACCCAGCTCGGGCAATTCCGCGTCTCGCCGGGACTGATCGGTGCATTTGTTTTACTCGGCATTTTCCCGCTGATTGCGAAAAAGACGCTGGATGCCATCAAAGCCCGCAAGGTGTATGCCGCTTGGAAACGGCCGGCAAGATTCGACCGCAATCTGGTAGTCATCGGCGGTGGCTCAGCCGGATTGGTATCCGCCTATATCGCCGCAGCCGTGAAAGCCAAGGTGACGCTGGTTGAAAAACACAAAATGGGCGGCGACTGCCTGAACACCGGCTGCGTCCCGTCGAAGGCGCTGATCAAATCGGCCAAGATGGTGGCGACGATGAAACACGCGACCGATTTCGGCCTGAAAAATACGCGGGTGGATTTTGATTTCGCCGAAGTCATGGAACGCGTGCAGCGCGTGGTGAGTGAAATCGAACCGCATGACTCGATCGAGCGTTACACGAAGCTTGGTGTCGAATGCCATACCGGTGATGCAAAAATCACCTCGCCATGGTCGGTGGAAATCACCACCGCCGGCGGCAAACAGACGCTGACCACACGCAGCATCATCATCGCTGCCGGGGCACGCCCTTTCGTGCCGCCGATTCCCGGCATTGAGGAAACGGGTTACCTGACTTCAGACACGTTGTGGGATTTGCGCCAGTTGCCAAAACGCCTGCTGGTGCTCGGTGGCGGCCCGATCGGCTGCGAACTCACACAATGTTTTGGCCGACTCGGGTCACAGGTTACGCAAGTTGAAATGCTGCCGCGGCTGATGGTGCGCGAAGACCCTGAAATTTCCGGTCTGGTGTTGCAGAAGTTCCGCGCCGAGGGCGTCAACGTGCTGGTCAGCCACAAGGCACAGCGCTTCGCCTTCGAGAATGGTGAAAAAGTGCTGTATTGCGAGCACAACAGCGAAACCGTTCGCATCGCGTTTGACACTCTGCTGTGCGCCGTCGGCCGCGTTGCAAACACCACCGGTTATGGCCTAGAAGAACTCGGCATCCCGGTGACCAGGGCGCGCACCGTCGAAGTCAACGAGTTCATGCAGACAAAATACCCCAATATCCTCGCCTGCGGCGACGTTGCGGGGCCATACCAGTTTACGCACACGGCAGCACACACCGCATGGTATGCAGCCGTCAACGGCCTGTTCAGCGGTTACAAGAAATTCCGCGCTGACTTCTCGGTGATTCCATGGGCGACCTTTACCGACCCCGAGGTGGCGCGCGTCGGTCTCAATGAAACCGAGGCAAAGGAAAAGAATATCCCGTACGAAGTCACCACCTATGGCATTGATGACCTCGACCGCGCCATCGCCGACGGCAACGCACACGGCCTGGTCAAGGTGCTGACCGTCCCCGGCAAAGACAAAATCCTCGGCGCCACCATCGCCGGCGAACACGCGGGCGATCTGATAACCGAATTCGTCAGCGCGATGAAACACGGTATCGGTCTGAACAAGATCCTCGGCACCATCCACATCTACCCGACGCTGGCCGAAGCTAACAAATACGTCGCCGGGAACTGGAAACGCAATCACGCGCCCAAGGCACTGTTGGAGTGGGTGGAAAAGTTTCATGCATGGCGACGAGGCTGATTCCTGCCACTGATTTTTCCCTTGCGCGGTCAACCTATTGCGCCAAAAACTGACCACAAAAACATCACAAGCCGTACCGTTAAATCAGTCCCATGAACAAAATCCTATCCATCCTGCTTCTGGCACTGCTGCCGCTGACAGCAAGCGCACAATCGTTTGATCACGATTACAAAGCCTGGGCCGTCCTGCTCAAGAAACACGTCGTATTGATCGACTATGGCAAAGCCTCGCAAGTCCGCTACGCAGAATTCATGCAGGACCGCAATGAACTGAAGGCTTACCTCGCCTCCCTGTCCAAAGTGCCCCTGGCCGAATTCAACGCCTGGAGCAAACCCCAGCAGATGGCCTTCCTGATCAACGCCTACAACGCGTACACCGTTGAAAAAATCCTCACCCGCTACCCGGGGATCAAATCGATCTGGGATTTCGGCAAGATTTTCGGCAACCCCTTCAAGGACAAATTCTTCACCCTGCTCGGTCGCGAATTCTCGCTGGACATGATCGAACATGAAACGCTGCGAAAACCCGGCGCCTACGATGAGCCGCGCGTGCATTTTGCAGTGAATTGCGCCTCCACCGGATGCCCGATGCTGCGCGAAGAGCCTTATGTCGCCTCACGCCTGGATGCCCAGCTTGAAGAACAGACAAAACGCTTCCTGTCCGACCGCAGCCGCAACCGCTACAACGCACAGGACAACGCGCTCGAAGTCTCGGAAATCTTCAAATGGTTCAGCACGGACTGGAGCAGCGGCTATCGCGGCTTCGACGGCAAAGGCACGCCGATGCAGTCGCGTGAACAGTTTTTTGCCAAATATGCGGCATTGCTCGCGGATAATCCTGCGCAGCAGCAGGCGGTCACGGAACGCAAGGCCGTGATCCGGCATCTGGATTATGATTGGACGTTGAACGACGCCAAAAAATAGTCCCGACTGCCGGCACCGCATTGTCACTATCCATCATCATTCCCGCGCTCAATGAAGCGGAACACATCACGGCCACGCTGGACAGCCTGCAGCCGCTGCGCCAGCGCGGCGTCGAGGTCATCGTGGTGGATGGCGGCAGCATCGACAACACAGTGCCGCTCGCCGCAGAACGCGCCGACAAGGTCATCTCTTCACCGTGCGGACGCGCACTGCAGCTGAACGCCGGGGCTGCGGCCGCGCGAGGAGAAATCCTCTGTTTCCTCCATGCCGACTCCGGCCTGCCCGACGGCGCTGACGGCCTGATTGTCGGAGGCCTTTCCGGCAGCCGTCGCAGCTGGGGACGTTTTGACGTTTCCATTACCGGCACCCATCCGATGCTGCGCGTGATCTCGCAGATGATGAACTGGCGCTCGAGACTGACCGGAATCGCCACCGGCGACCAAGGCCTGTTCATGACCCGATCGCTGTTCGAAGCCGCGGGTCGTTTCCCGGAAATCGCACTGATGGAAGACGTCGCATTCACGCGGCAGTTGAAGCGTTACGGCACACCGCTGTGCATAGCACACCGCATGACGACGTCAGGGCGTCGCTGGGAAAAACACGGGGTGTGGTGCACGATCCTGCTGATGTGGCGGCTGCGCCTCGCCTATTTCCTCGGCGCCGATCCCGACCGGCTGGCACGGCAATATGTCCGGAACAAATCCTGATCTCGCGATACTGGTGTTCGCCAAAGCACCGGTCGCCGGCTCAGCAAAAACGCGGCTGATCCCGCTTCTCGGCGCTGATGGCGCGGCCGAACTGCAGGGACGCCTGCTTCGCCATGCACTGGCCACCGCGCGGGCTGCGGCGCCCGCGAAGCTGGAACTGTGGTGCACGCCTGATGCCGCACATCCGGCGCTGGTTGCGGCAGCAGGCGATGCAGATGCGACGTTGCAAGTGCAAACCGGCGACGATCTCGGCGCACGCATGGCGCAGGCATTTACACAATCACTGGCACACACGAAATATGCGATTTGTATCGGCACCGATTGCCCTGCCCTGACCGGCCTGCATCTTCACGACGCAGCCGCGGCACTGCGAGCCGGCCATGACGCGGTGATCAGCCCGGCCGAGGACGGCGGCTACACACTGATCGGTCTCGCACGCCATGAACCGCGACTGTTCACCGGCATCAGCTGGAGCAGCGATCAGGTGATGGCGCAAAGCCGCGAACGACTGCACGACTGCGGGCTGAGCTGGAAGGAGCTGGAAACCCTTTGGGATGTCGACCGCCCCGAAGACTGGCAGCGCCTGCAGCGATCGGGACTCATGAACGACAAGCATGAAACACCTGCTGCCTGATCGTCGCTTTTTGCTGCTGGCGCTGGCCGCACTGTTCAGTGCCTCCGCAGTGTTTGCCGTTGAGGAACAGGTCGTGGCAGCAGCATTCTCGTCGTTGCGTCCGGGTACTGCACCGCCTGCCGGCTGGTCACCGCTCGCCGCGTCCAACATCAAGGTACATACCCGCTACACGCTCGTTGAGGACAACGGTACAACAGTGCTGCGTGCGGACTCCGAGTCCGGCGCATCGGGACTGTCACGCAAAATGCGGGTTGTCCCCGCGGATCTGCCGTGGCTGCGCTGGCGCTGGAAAATCGGCAATCTCATCGAGACTGCGGATCTGCGCAGCAAAGACCGCGATGATTTCCCGGCGAGGGTTTATGTCATGTTTGATTACCCGCTCGAAAAGCTGCCCTTCTTCGAACGCAACAAACTGCGCGTTGCACGCGCATTGTTCGATCCGGACCTGCCGGCAGCTACGCTTTGTTATGTCTGGGACGGCAAGGCGGCGGCAGGAACCATCGCGTCCAGCGCCTATACCGGCCGGGTCAAAGTCATCGTGGTGGAATCCGGCCCCGCACGCATCCGGCAGTGGGTGGATGTGGAACGCAACATCGCGCGGGATTTTCGCGCGGCATTCGGCGAAGACGCGCCGCCTGTCAGTGCCATCGCCGTGGCCACCGACACCGATAACACAGGCACTTTTGCAACAGCCTTATTTGGTGATATTTCTTTTAATAAACATGAACTTATAGATAAACCCTCTGCTGCCACCGCCAAACCCTAAGGAAATTGTTGTTGCCTTTTGGGGGGGGCTGGGGAAGAATGGCCGCTCATTTTTGCCGCCGCTTCATTGCACGAGAATCAGCGCTAAAAAACTTTAAGAATCAGGCCCTTGAAACACCATCGACGGCTGACCAACCCGTAACTTTCGCACCCGCTGCATGTCCGATCTCTCCAGCGTTTCCGCGTTCGGCAAAACCTCCACGCAACTCCCTGTACAGTGGTACTTCGATCCGCACATCCATGCGGTTGAAAAGCGCCTGCTGTTCGATAACGGCCCGGGTTATGTCGGTCATGAACTGATGGTGCCGAACACCGGGGACTATCACGCGCTCGCCTGGCTTGATAACGCACAGGCACTGGTGCGCAATGCCGGCGGTATCGACCTCCTTTCGAACATCTGCCGCCACCGTCAGGCGATCATCCTGAAAGATCGCGGCAACACCCAGAACATCATCTGCCCGCTGCACCGCTGGACCTACGGCCTCGACGGCAAACTGCTCGGCGCACCGCATTTCCCCGACACCCCCTGTCTCGATCTCGCGCGTACGCCGCTGACCAACTGGAACGGCCTGCTGTTTGCCGGCCGCCGCGACATCGCGCGCGATCTGGCGAAGCTCGGGGTGATGAAGGATCTGGATTTCTCCGGCTATATGCTCGACCGGGTCGAGATCGATGAATACGCCTGCAACTGGAAAACCTTCATCGAGGTCTACCTCGAGGACTATCACGTCGAGCCCTTCCATCCGGGTCTCGGCCACTTCGTCAACGTCAATGATCTGCGGTGGGAGTTCGGCGACTGGTACAGCGTGCAGACCTGCGGCATCGCCAACAAGCTCGCGCGCCCTGGCAGCCCGGTCTACCAGCGCTGGCATGATCAGGTCATGCGTTACGGCGAAGGCAAGGCACCGGCGCACGGTGCGATCTGGCTGACCTATTTCCCGAACATCATGGTCGAGTGGTATCCGCATGTGCTGGTGGTCAGCACCATCGTGCCGCGTGGCCCCGAAGCCTGCAGCAATGTCGTCGAGTTTTACTACCCGGAAGACATCGCGCTGTTCGAACGTGAATTCGTCGAAGCCGAACAGGCAGCCTACCGCGAGACCGCGGTTGAAGATGCCGAGATCATCGCGCGTATGACAGAGGGCCGCCGCGCCTTATGGCGACAGGGTCGCAATGAAACCGGTCCCTACCAGTCACCGCTTGAAGACGGCATGGTGCATTTCCACGAATTCCTGCGGCGCGAAATTGAACCCCATCTCTCCAAATAATTTGCATTTAAAAACAGTTATTTGCGAGACCATCACGGCAGCTGCGGCTGCCGTGATTTTTTGCGGCGCTTGATTTTCGGTCGGCGTTTGCTACCTTTGCCGCTCCCGTTCACCACCGGACTGCCGCAATGGCCTACAAGACGCTCGTCAGCGCCGAAGAAACCGCAGCGCATCTGAACGATCCGGAATGGATCATCTGCGACTGCCGGCATGACCTTGCCGACTACAGCGCCGGTTACCGCGCCTACCGTAACGGACATATACCGGGCGCACGTTTTCTCCATGTCGACTCCGATCTGTCGGGCCCGAAAACCGGCCTGACCGGCCGGCATCCGCTGCCGCATCCGTCCACACTCTCATTGCGCCTCGGCGCGCTGGGCATCGACAACAGCAAGCAGGTCGTCACCTATGACGATAGCGGCGGCGCATTTGCCGCACGCCTGTGGTGGATGCTGCGCTGGGTCGGACATGAACGCGTCGCCGTTCTCGACGGTGGCTGGGGCGCCTGGCAGCGTGCAGGACTGCCTTACACCGTCGCGCAACCGACAGTGGAAGCGGCGACCTACAGCAACCGGGTACAAACTCAGCTAACCGTTGACAGCGCACTGGTCACGGCAAACCTGCAGTCGCGCAAGGCACAGGTCCTGGATGCCCGCGCACCTGACCGCTATCGCGGCGAAAACGAAACACTGGATCCGGTCGCAGGACATATCCCCGGCGCCATCAACCGTTTTTTCAAACTCAATCTGGGTGAAGACGGCTGCTTCAAACCGGCAGCAACGCTGAAACAGGAATTTGCCGGCATGCTCAACGGCAAAAGCCCCGAAGCGATCATCCACCAGTGCGGTTCCGGTGTGACCGCCTGCCACAACCTGCTGGCCATGGAGATTGCAGGACTGCATGGCTCACGGCTGTATCCCGGCTCGTGGAGCGAATGGGTCAGTGACCGCCGCCGGCCGGTCGCCACCGGCAATGCCTGAAATCCCCTGACCAGCTCAGGCAGATATGCAAATGAACAAGGGGCGCATGGCACCCCTTGTTCATGGATGAACCGCTTAGCCGGTCAGGCCAGCGCTTCCGCCCAGATGTTGCGCGCCCAACCCCAGGCGTATGCGCCTTCAGCCGTGCTTGCTTCGTTCGATACGCCCCCGGAACCTTTGACCGGTGACAGCGTTTTCTGCGCCGGATCATAACGGTGCACCGAAGCGACATGCATTGCGCTGTCGCCGCTGACAAAGCTGTAGCAGGTGTTCATCATCATGGTGTCGGTGTTGACCGGCTGCCCCTTGATCATCGCCACCACGGCGGCAGCGCAGACTTTGGCATGCTGGTTGGCCATACTGCCGGATTTCGGCATGGCCGGCGCGGAGAGCGTGGAATCGCCCAGCACATGCACGCCTTTGACAGCGGTCGATTCACAGGTGGTCCAGTCAACGCCGCACCAGCGGTTGTTGGCAGTAATCAAGCCGCTTCTTACCGCAAAATCGGCCGCGCGCTGCGCCGGCACTACGTTGATGACATCGGCTTTGACGTCATCGAACTGCAGCTTGACCGTCATGCCTTTGATATCGACATCAGCAATCTCGCTGTTGGGACGGTATTCGATCATGCCTTTGTAGAGACCGTTCCAGGCTGCGAGGAACAATCCCTTCTTCGATACCAGATCAGGGTTTGAGTCGAGCACCAAGATCTTGGATTTCGGCTTGGCTTTCTTGAAATAGTCGGCGACCTGACAGACACGTTCATAGGGTCCTGGCGGGCAACGGTACGGTGCCATCGGAATCTGCAGCGCATAAACACCGCCGTCGCGCATTGATTCGAGCTGCTTGCGCAGGGCGACTGTCTGCGGGCCGGCCTTCCAGGCGTGCAGGATGCGGCTTTGTGCATCGAGGGTATTCAGTGAAGGAATCTGATCAAAAAGGAAATCCACGCCCGGCGATACGATGACACGGTCATAGGGCACCGAGCCGCCGCTGGCCAGCGTGACCTGCTTGTTCACGCCGTCCAGCGCAATGGCGGTGTCCTTGAGCACGCGGATGCCACGATTGCGCAGGCCGTCGTAGCTGAAGGTGATCTGGTTCATCTGCGCGTTACCGCCGAGCACCAGATTACTGATCGGACAGGACACAAAATAGTCATTGGTCTCGATCAGCGTGACATCGATGTCGGGCGCCCACATCTTGACGAATTTCGCCGCTGTCGCGCCGCCGTAACCGCCGCCGACGACCACCACTCGGCCGGCGCCGCCGCTGCCGCCCGTTGCACATCCGGCCAGGGTCGCCACACCGGCACCCGCCGAAGCCCATTTCACGAATTCGCGTCTGGAAATTGTCATGGCGTTCTCCTAGCGCACGGCCGGCGCAGCGGCTGCGCGACCTGGCGTTACTGCTGCGAAATAACCGGCAATCAGCGCCAGCTGCTCGTCGGTATAACCCTTGGCATGCTGATGCATGATGGTCGCAGGACGTTTACCGTCGCGGAATTCCTGCATCTGTTTGAGCAGGTAATCGCGATTCTGTCCGGCAAGGCTCGGAGGTACGCCGTCGACGCTGCGACCGTCGGTACCATGACAGGTGAAACAGGTGGCCGCGAGGCTGCGGGCGTAGGTGGGGTCGGCAGCAGTCGCGGCATGGGCCAGCAGGCACCCGGCCAGACCGACGGCGAAAAGCATCGTCGTTCTCATCATGGGTCACACTCCATAAAAATGCAGGAATAACGATCGATCACTGCGCGATTGATCGCTGCAAAAACGATGGCTGCCTTTCGACAGCCATTAATTTTTCTTATGGGGAAAGTGTCCGGCCAAATACCCCGCCTGTCAAGGCGGGGTATCCCGGGGATCAGGCGACGCTGACCGGCTCTTCGGCGAACTCCAGCCGCACCTTGCCGCTGCCGTCGATATCGACAGTAACCTTGCCGCCGTTGGCCAGACGGCCAAACAACAGTTCGTCGGCAAGCGCACTGCGGATGGTGTCCTGAATCAGGCGTGACATGGGTCGTGCGCCCATTTGCGGATCGAAGCCCTTTTCAGCCAGATAGTCGCGCAGCGCCTGCGTGAAATTGATATCGACCTTTTTCTCGTGCAGCTGTTCTTCCAGCTGCATCAGGAACTTGTCGACCACGCGCAGGATGATCGCGCGATCCAGCGACTGGAAGGAGATGATGCCGTCGAGGCGGTTGCGGAACTCCGGCGTGAACATGCGCTTGATCTCGCCCATCTCGTCGCCCGACTGGCGGCTGGCGGTAAAGCCCATCGAGGTCTTCGACAGTTCCGCGGCGCCGGCGTTGGTGGTCATGATGATCACCACGTTGCGGAAATCCGCCTTGCGGCCATTGTTGTCGGTGAGCGTGCCGTGATCCATCACCTGCAGCAGGATGTTGAAAATATCCGGATGCGCCTTCTCGATTTCGTCGAGCAACAGCACCGAGTACGGATTTTTGGTGATCGCTTCGGTCAGCAAGCCGCCCTGATCAAAGCCGATGTATCCGGGCGGTGCGCCGATCAGCCGTGATACGGCATGACGTTCCATGTATTCCGACATATCGAAACGCAGCAGCTCGACGCCCATCACATAGGCGAGCTGGCGTGCGACCTCGGTCTTGCCGACGCCGGTGGGGCCGCTGAACAAAAAGCTGCCGATCGGCTTGGCCGGATTGCCGAGACCACTGCGCGCCATGCGGATGGCTGCAGTCAGTGCTTCGATGGCCTTGTCCTGACCGAACACCACAGCCTTCAGGTCGCGGTCCAGCGTTCTCAGCGCATTGCGGTCATCCACCGAAACTGTCTGTGCCGGGATGCGCGTGATCTTGGCGATGATTTCTTCGATCTCGTGCTTGCCGATGACCCGTTTCTGTTTCGACTTCGGCAGGATCTTCTGCGCAGCACCGGCCTCGTCGATGACGTCGATGGCCTTGTCCGGCAGATGGCGGTCATTGATAAAGCGCGCCGACAGCTCAGCCGCAGCGCTCAGTGCTGCGGGCTGGTATTTGACCCCGTGATGCTCCTCGAAGCGCGACTTGAGCCCCTTGAGGATGGCGATGGTTTCCGCCACCGACGGCTCATTGACATCAATCTTCTGGAAGCGCCGCGACAATGCATGATCTTTTTCGAACACGCCGCGGTATTCGTTGTAAGTCGTCGCACCGATGCACTTGAGCTGACCGCTCGACAACGCCGGCTTCAACAGATTCGACGCATCCAGCGTGCCGCCCGATGCAGCGCCTGCGCCGATCAGCGTGTGGATTTCATCGATGAACAGGATGGCGTGGGGATTTTCATTCAGTTGCTTTAGCACCGCCTTCAGCCGCTGCTCGAAATCACCGCGGTATTTGGTGCCGGCCAGCAGCGCACCCATGTCCAACGCGTATACCGTGGCTTTTTTAAGAATGTCCGGCACGTCGCCTTCGACCACACGCCGCGCCAGGCCCTCGGCGATGGCGGTCTTGCCGACCCCGGCCTCGCCGACCAGCAGCGGATTGTTCTTGCGCCGGCGGCAAAGAATCTGGATTACACGCTCGAGCTCGTGGTCGCGGCCGATAAGCGGATCGATCTTGCCCGCGGTCGCGGCCGCGTTCAGGTTCTGCGTATAGGATTCCAGCGCGCCGCCGGACTGAGCTTCCTGCTCGGCCTCGGCGGTTTCGCCTTCCGGCTTCGGCTGCTGCGCCTGCGGCACCTTGCTGATGCCATGAGAAATGAAGTTCACGACATCCAGGCGGGTCACACCCTTCTGGTGCAGGAAATAAACCGCGTGCGAATCCTTCTCGCCGAATATCGCCACCAGCACATTGGCGCCGGTGACTTCCTTCTTGCCCGAGGATTGGACATGCAGGATCGCGCGCTGGATCACCCGCTGAAAGCCCAGGGTCGGTTGCGTATCAACCTCTTCCCCGGCGAGGATCGGCGTGTGTTCGGTAACAAAGTCCGCGAGAAGCTTGCGCAGTTCATCGACGTTGGCGGCGCAGGCGCGCAGCACTTCGGACGCCGACGGGTTGTCGAGCAGCGCGAGCAGCAGATGCTCCACGGTGATGAATTCGTGGCGCTTCTGGCGGGCCTCCATAAAGGCCATGTGCAAGCTGACTTCTAGTTCCTGGGCGATCATAAGTTTCCGATCATGGCCTGTTGATAATCAATTTTCTTCCATTACACACTGTAACGGGTGTTGGTGCTGCTTGGCGTACGACTTTACCTGCTCGACTTTGGTCGCCGCAACATCCTTGGGGAAAACGCCGCAGACCCCCATGCCATCGCGGTGAACCTTGAGCATGACCTGGGTTGCGCGTTCCCGGCTCAAACCGAAAAACCTCTGGAGGACGGCGACCACGAAATCCATCGGCGTGTAGTCGTCATTGAGCAGCAGCACCTTGAACATCGGTGGTGGCTTGGTTTTGCTGCGCTTCGCCTCGAGGACGGTGTCTTCACGCTGCCGGTTCGCCATGCCTGCTGTAATTGGGAATTGCTCTGTTCAAGTTCAAAAGAATCTCCGGACCTATTGTGTCTGGAATTGGGAATTTTTCAAGTGGCGAAAAGAACGGTAATTCCGGTCCGAAGGGCAACTTGACCCGTGGTTTCGGCCCGCACTTGACTTTCGCCTGCAAATACCCTAGAAAGCAGTCGGGTGTTGGGGTTCAGGTTACAGCGCAAGACCAGTTTGGCCGGTGCTTTCCTTGGAACTCGAACAAATCGCGGAGCCCATCCGCTTTTCTATCAAGGCAGGCATATGGCAACTGGTACTGTGAAATGGTTCAATGACTCCAAAGGCTACGGGTTCATCACTCCGGACGACGGCAGCGAAGATCTTTTCGCCCACTTCTCCGCGATCCAGATGAATGGCTTCAAGACACTCAAAGAAGGCCAAAAAGTGTCGTTCGAGGTCACCCAGGGTCCCAAGGGCAAGCAAGCCTCTAACATCCAAGCAGCCTGAAGCTGTGATTTAGCAGCGGGCTGCGATACCGCCCTCTGCCCTGCAAGAGACAAAGCCCGCAGCTTCGCCTGCGGGCTTTTTTCTGCCCTTTTTTCCCGCCAATTCCCCCCGCCAGACCCGCGGCAGACCATGTCGTGCGGGAGAAATAATGCGATAATTCCAACCCTGACCAGCAGGCAATCTTTTCAAAGGCACGGTGGTCATGGCTTCCGGAAAAGCTGCACCGGGGCGCCCCTCGATCGCGACTACGCGCCGATCACTTGTACGACCCAATTCGAACGGAGACTTAGAGAAATGAGCGGAAAACTGGACCTGCTGAAAATCGCGCAGGAAGAAGCAAACGGCGATCTTTTCAAATACCTGGACGGCGTTTTCAAGCGCTCCACAACCCAGCC
>Ga0209358_10001795_pt1 | contig 16807 bp, 18 predicted proteins | sample LauGreFa1BDMLBSN_2_FD_187574 | JGI IMG/M metagenome (GOLD analysis project Ga0209358, IMG submission 187574) | Freshwater lake microbial communities from Lake Michigan, USA - Fa13.BD.MLB.SN (SPAdes) (version 2) | ecosystem: Environmental > Aquatic > Freshwater > Lake | place: Lake Michigan, USA... | reverse complement strand
AATGATGTATGGCGCTGCGCAAGGCATGAAAGATTTTATCATGATCACATTAGGCACAGGCGTAGGAAGTGGCATTGTTGCTAATGGACAGCTCATCTATGGACATGATGGCTTTGCTGGTGAATTAGGTCATACGACCATTATTCCTGATGGCCGATTACATCCTGGTACTGGCAAAAGAGGTTCCTTGGAAAGTTATGCCTCTGCTACCGGTGTTGCACAATCGGCTATTGAAATACTTGAAAATACAGATCGTCCAAGCTCGTTGCGTGATATACCAAAGGGCGAATTAAATTCAAAAGCAGTATTTGAAGCAGCCACCAAAGGGGATGAAGTTGCCAAAGAAGTTTTTGCATTTACTGGAAAAGTATTAGGTATGGCATTGGCTAATTTTGTGATGTTTTCAAGCCCTGAAGCAATTATATTATTTGGCGGCTTAACAAAAGCAGGTGATTTAATTTTAAAACCAACCCGTGAGCATTTAGAAGCAAATGTGATTGAGATATTCCAGAACAAAGTAAAAATCCTAATTAGTCATTTAAAAGAATCTGACGCGGCCATTTTAGGTGCGAGTGCTTTAATGTGGGAACTATAGTTTTTTTACTAAAATTATTTTTACTACCCCATCTATAAAAAATGTCCCCCCGAGTGATCGATGGGACATTTTTATTTGAATAGTATTTTATTGTATATGTGTAAATTGGTCTTGCAGAAAACCGAATTGAAAATGATTAATAAAATATTATACCTATTTTATTAAAGCTTGTTCCTCCATCCATTTTGATTTACCCCAACCTTGAATCACATGCTTTTCACTATGATAGGAGGAACGAACCAATGGGCCACTTTCGACATAATCAAATCCAAGTTCATATCCAATTTGTCTTAACTCGGCAAATTCATCGGGATGCACAAAACGCTGCACAGGTAAATGCTTTTTGGTGGGCTGTAAATATTGACCCAATGTAAGTACATCGCAACCTACCCCAACTAAATCCTTCATCGTTTGAATGACTTCGGCTTTTTCTTCTCCAATACCTAACATCATTCCTGTTTTTGTTCGCATACCCCCGAGCTTCAAAGTTTCTAATACTTTTAAGCTTCTTCTATATTTTGCTTGCACCCGTACTTTTTGTGTATTTCTTTCCACCGTCTCCATATTATGACTTACCACTTCAGGAGCCGCATCAATAATTCTTTGTATTTGATCAGGGATACCTCTAAAATCTGGGATTAATGTTTCCAATGTAGTTTCAGGAGACAAAGTTTTAATGGCCTTAATAGTATTAAACCATATAATAGAACCGCCATCAGGTAATTCATCTCTATCTACACTTGTTAATACCGCATGCTTTACTTTCATCAATAAAATGGCTTCCGCTACACGTTGCGGCTCATCCCATTCCACAGGTTTAGGACGACCTGTAGCTACTGCACAAAACTGGCAGCTTCTTGTACAAATATTACCTAGTATCATAAAAGTGGCCGTGCCCTCGCCCCAGCACTCCCCCATATTCGGACAATTGCCGCTTTCACAAATAGTATGAAGTTTGTGCTTGTCAACCAATCCGCGCACATGTTTATAGCTTTCACCAATAGGCAGCTTCACCCTTAACCAATCTGGCTTTTTTATTCTTGTTTCCGCCTCCACATTTACGATGGGTAATTCTTGCATAATTCGTTGCGCTATAATCAGCCACAAAAATACAAGACTTGTCATTAATAACCCATAATTTATCTGCTATATTTAAAATTATAAAATATATAAAGCAGTCAAAAATCACAAAAATTAATTGCTATCTTCATAAGCCTTAAATAGGGCGTGTTTACTTAATTATTAAAATTGCAGATTTATGGAAAAATATGGAAAAATTTTACTCTTTGCGATGCCAATATTTTTCACTTTTATATTGCTTGAAAAGTTATATGGCTGGTATATAAAAAAAGAAAAAGTAAACAATATGGACACCGTAAGTAGCCTTACATCGGCGATTACGATGGTCACAAAAAATGTTTTAGGCTTAAGTATTACAATTATAAGTTACAGCTGGATTGAGGAAAAAATTGCTTTAACCCATATTACAACAACTTGGTTGACTTATGTAATTGCATTTGTAGCGCTTGATTTTTCTCATTATTGGGTACACCGGATTGATCACGCAAATAACTTTTTCTGGAATAGCCACATCGTGCATCATAGTAGTGAGGAGTTTGATTTGGCCTGTGCAGTTCGCCAACCAATTTCATCTTTCGTGAAAATATTTTCCATTTTCATGATACCTGCTGCCTTATTAGGCATTTCGCCATTGGTGGTTGCAACGGTTACTCCCATTCAATTTTTTGCTCAATTTTGGTATCACACCAGATATATTAATCGTATGGGATTTTTAGAAAAAATAATCGTAACTCCTTCTCATCACCGAGTACATCATGCATTTAATAAAGAATATCTTGATAAAAATTTAGCGCAAATATTTATCATCTGGGATAAAATGTTTGGCACATTTATGGAAGAGCGTGCTGATATTCCACCAGTGTATGGCATTACTCGCCCAATGAGAACATGGAATCCCATTCGAATTAATTTTATACATATGTGGTTGTTGATAACGGATGCATGGCGTACAAATAGCTTTGTTGATAAAATTAGGGTTTGGTCAAAGCCAACTGGCTGGCGCCCTGCAGATGTTGCAGCAAAAAATCCGGTTTTCAAAATTGACGATGTCTATAATTTTGACAAGTATACCACCAGTCAAGACCCCATTTTTATATCATGGATTTGGATGCAATTAATTATTATTTTTATTGGTGTCGCTTTCATGTTAGGAAATATTGCAAATATTGGCTTCCCAAATATGTTTATATATGGTGCATTTGTATTTGTTTATGTATATGCATTAACCGATCTAATGGATGGCAGTAAATTTGCATTTGTTTGGGAAATAATTAAATCTGCGTTTGGATTAGGTATTATTTATTTTATGGGCGATTGGTTTGGCGCAAGTAAACATATTGGACAACTTAACATAATTCTAGTCATATACTTTATTCTTTCACTCGTGGTCACTATTCGATTAAACACAGGTAATCAAACTATTGCACCTGCTAGAAATAGTATGATATAATTTAATTTATATTTCAACGAATTACAAATTCTTTAATCCAACCCATGACAGCAACAGTAACATACGAATCTAATTTAAGAACTACCTGCCTTCATTTACAAAGTGGCTCAGCTATTGAAACCGACGCACCTACTGACAATAAAGGAAAGGGAGAACGATTCTCGCCCACCGACTTAATTGCAACAGGCTTAGGAGCTTGTATGATTACCACTATGGGGATTAAAGCCGAAACCATGAATATTGTACTAGATGGCGCAAAAGTGGAAGTAACCAAAGTGATGGTATCAGATCCACGTAGAATTGGAAAAATTATTGCACATGTGACGATGCCTGCTGGATTAAATGTAGACGAAAAAACAAAAGAAATTTTAGAGCGCGTTGCGCGCACCTGTCCTGTGGAAAGAAGCTTACACCCGGATGTTGTTTTAGATATTGCATTTAACTGGCAATAGTACTGAAATTCCGATTTAAATTAAGAGAATCAATAATGATGAAAAAAAATTAAGCAACTAGTTTACTTCTAGTTGCTTAATTTTTTGCAATAGTTTACTTACAGGCAAACCCATGACATTATAAAAATCGCCTTCAATGCTATGTATGCCAACCACACCTATCCATTCCTGAATGGCATAGCCACCTGCCTTATCATAAGGTTTATAATTTTCAACATAGTATTCTATTTGCGCCAATGTCAATGTATTAAATGTGACCAAGGTGGTTTCACTAAATGAATATTCCTTTCCTTGATAAAGTAAAACAACGCCAGTAATTACTTGATGTGTTTTCCCGGATAGTGCAGTTAAAGAGGCTATTGCTTCTTGCTTATTAGCAGGCTTACCTAATACATTGCCAGCTAATACAACAATCGTATCCGCTGCAACTATGTTCTTATTCAAATGTTGTGGATAGGAAAGTATTATTTTTTCTTGCACTGCTTGCGCCTTATTCTTTGCAATATATACTGGCACTTCATTTAAATCCATGGTCGTCGGGTAGGTTTCATCTGAATCGGAAACAATCACTTCAAATTCCAGATCCGCCCAGGTTAACAGCATTTGGCGACGGGGAGATTGAGAAGCTAATATGAATGGTTCCATTTTATATATTCAATTTTGTAATTAGCCGAGATTAATATAAAAAATAAAAAAACACCATAGAGAGCACCCCTGCTAGCATTGCAATTTTGACCCAATTGCTAAGCGTATTAAAATCCTTACTAGTGAATGATTTATTTAGCTTGTATAAAACCATCACCAAGGGTGAAATAATAAAGACAAAACAATAAACAATACTTAACCACCAGCCAAATGGAACAACATATAATTGTATGATGGTTAATACTGCAATCACCACCACCAACCACACAGCCAAATACACTTTGGTTGCCTTCAATCCCCAAACGATGGGTAATGTTCTGCATCCAAATTTCGCATCCCCTTCCATATCCTCAATATCTTTAAGCGCTTCTCTAATGATGGTTAATACAAAAGCAAAAGCCGCATACAATACCATTAATTTGAATAATCGCATATCAGTTGGAGTCGCATTGCGTGCATTGATTAGTTCCGTCATCGTGAACTTAGAAAAATATACCACCCCTATTACCCAGGCTGTTAAAATTGCAATCAACACATTGCCTATCAATAACTTTTTTTTGATATTGGTTGAATAAAACCACAACAATAAGATAGAAAGCAAGTTGGCTAAATGTATATGCCAATACTGTTGAAATGAAAATGCAATTAGTGTTAAATAAATTCCAGATAAACTAAAAAAGAAATGCCAAAAAATTACCCATCTTCTACTAATGATATTGCTTACAACCACCTTGTTGGGTTTATTCACCTGATCAATGTTAACATCAAAATAATCATTAATTGCATAACCAGCGGCAGCGATGAAAACAGAAGCCAACATAATTAAAAAAAAGGAGACAGGTGTATCAGTACTATTAATATGGTATAAGGGATTATAAATACAATACTGAAACAAACATTGTGACAATATTATAAAAAATAAATTAGGCCATCTAACCAACCTTAAAAATGATACAAGTAATTTCAAATGAATTGAATTTATTTATTTGGCCATTATATGATCATCTATATCCCAATGATCATTGAGCTTTAATACCTTTTCGATTACCTCACGCGCACACCCCTCACCCCCCTTGGTCAAGGCCTTATATTGCGCTATTGATTTTATATCCATTGCTGCATCACTAGGACAAGCAGCAATGCCAGCCAATTGCATGGCTTCGTAATCTGGCATATCATCACCCATATACAATATAGTCTCTAATGAAATGTGGTGTTCAGCTGCTAAGGATGCTAACAGCTCCTTTTTATTGGCCACTTTCATATGAACTTCACTAATACCTAAAAGGGCTAATCTATTTTTTACATCTTCTGAGTTACCACCAGAAATGATCCAAACTTGATACCCCTTTTTTACTGCTAATTGGAGAGCATAACCATCTTTGATATTCATGGTTCTAGCCATCACCCCATTGGGCATAATCAATAAATTGCCGTTGGTCAAAACACCATCAACATCAAACACAAAACAAACTATTTTTTTAAAACTAGCTAACAAGGCGAATACTTTTTGTTATCAAATGTAAGCCTATTTTTGATTATCCCTCCACTCATACACCCAGGCACTTTGGATCATTTCCAAATGACCTTCTGTAGATTGCTCCCGAGTTCCTTCAAAATGAGGTAAACTTAACACCCAATCAAGTAAGTCAGTAAAACGAACACGATATATTTTTGCTTCAGTAAAATCATCACCAAACTTCTCATATAATTTTTGAGCGATGTCTTTCATGATCATTCCAATGTATAGGGGGTTCAAACTGACTCATATTATTTGATTTTACTTTATTCTTTTACTTGTATTATGATAATTATTTCTTTATGATGCAATTGTTCTATTTGAAATGGGAAAAGCATTAACTCGGTTACTCTCCTAAAAATTGTGTTTGGTCAGGCAAGGTAATTTCTAATTCCCCAGACCCCCCCTTAGCTAAAATACATTGGCACCCTAATCTTGACTCAATACGTGGATTAACTGCTCGATCAATAAAGTCCTCCTCTTTATCAGATAGTTCTGCAATATGTGCCGCCCCAGACTTTATATATATATGACATGTGCTACAAGCACATACCCCACCACAATTATGATGAAGCTCAATACCTGCTTCCAGGATCGCTTCAAGTAAGCTTTCATCCGGCGCTATATTCGTTAATGTTACAGGTGCTAAACCTTTTTCTTCAAAATTGATTTTTAATGAGTACATATATCCACAATAGATTTTTGCAAAAATAGCTGTAATCCGGCAATGCTTATTGTCAAAGTGGCAATTTCATTTGCGAAATACAAAAAAAATGCGTGTACTGTGCTTTGCCATACTATCTTTGCACAAATTTTTAAAAATAATGGCCAAAATAGGGTTATCCGAAAGAATGTACCTACAGTATTTGAGGACTAAATTCAAAACCCTAGCCCTAGTTTCACCTGCTACAGCTGGCAAAATAGCCGTTGATTTGTTTTGCACTCCTTACCCAAAATACAAGAAAAAAAAGGCGCCAGCCATCTTTCACCAAGCAACACCTTTAACAGTAACCTTACCTGATGGTATTCAATTAAAAGGTTTTGAATGGACTTCGCAAAAAAGCAATAACAAAACCGTACTTATCTCACATGGCTATGCTAGCTATGGATATAAATTCGAGCAATATGTTGGGCCATTATTAAAAATGGGCTATCGCGTTCTGATTTTTGATGCCCCTGGTCATGGCTTAAGTCAAGGCAAATACATTCATATATTAATATATTTAAATGCCATTGAACAAATCATAAAAGCAGTTGGACCTGTGGATCACTTTATAGGTCATTCCTTGGGTGGTATCTCATTAGCTATGTTGGCTGAAACGATTCCAAATCCAGAACAACACAAATTTGTATTAATAGCACCAGCAACCAAAACTACCACCACTTTCAATAATTACTTTAATATGATGCGTTTTAGCGAAAGCATTAAAACCGCTTTTTTAGAGGTATTAGCGACTAAAACAAAACACCCAATCACCTATTTTGAAGCTGATAGGGCCATTGAAAAATATACCGGCCCTATTCTTTGGGTACACGATGCCGAGGATAAGGTTTGTCCTTATAAAGATTTAATTAATTTTCAAGAAAAAGCACCAAAAAATATTAATTTCTTGATTACCAAAGGATTAGGTCATAATAAAGTATATAAAACACAAGCGGTAATTGACAAAATAATGGCATTTTTAGCCCCGGAAGATTAGGTAATTTTTATTTTTTCGGTGAAAGCTCTAATATTGCATCGCGAGAAAAGAATATGGGATTGGCAAATAATGTTAATTTCATTAAACATAAATAGTTGATTTTCAATTTATAAACACCCAAAGAACGTATGGCAAAGAACCTATTAATCGTGGAGTCCCCTGCAAAGGCAAAGACCATTGAGAAAATTTTGGGAGAAGATTTTGAAGTAAGAAGTTGCTATGGTCATATCCGTGATTTAGAGAAAAGCGAGATGGGAATTGACCTTAAAAATAAATTTGCACCAAGATACTCGGTACCATCAGACAAGGAGAAAGTAGTAAAAGATTTAAAATCCATGGCAAAGAAAGCCAAGGAAGTTTGGCTAGCATCGGATGAGGACCGGGAAGGAGAAAGTATCAGTTGGCATTTAGCGGAAGTACTTGGTCTGGATCCTAAAAAAACAAAGCGTATTGTTTTTCATGAGATTACTGCACCTGCAATAAAAAAAGCAGTCGATAATCCTAGGTTCATTAATATGGATTTAGTGGACGCACAACAAGCTCGCCGTATTTTAGATAGAATTGTTGGTTTTGAATTAAGCCCAGTGCTTTGGCGTAAAATAGGCATGCAAAAAAGTTTGAGCGCAGGTCGTGTTCAAAGTGTTGCCGTAAGATTAATCGCAGAACGCGAAAGAGAAATCAACCAATTTTTACCAGAAAGTGTTTTTAAAATATCAGCGCTATTTACTGCACCAGACATCAATAAGAAAAAAGTAAAATTCAAAGCTGAAGGGCCACAAAAATTAGCCACAGGATCGGCCGCTGAAAAGTTTTTAAACGAATGTAAGGGTGCCAAATATACGGTAAAAGATATTAATGTAAAAGAAGGGAAACGTACGCCATCAGCGCCTTTCACTACATCAACATTACAACAAGAAGCATCAAGAAAATTAGGATATAGCGTAAGTAAGACCATGTTACTTGCTCAGAAATTATACGAAAGTGGAAAAATCACTTACATGAGAACTGATAGTATCAGTTTGAGTGAAACTGCTGTGGATGCAATTAAAGCGGAAATTAATTCAAGCTTTGGTGCAAAATATTATCAACCACGTAAGTTTAAAAATAAAAACGAAAATGCACAGGAAGCGCACGAAGCAATTCGACCTACCTACATGAATGAAAGTAAAGTAGACGACGCTGACTTAAATAGATTGTATGAGTTAATTTGGAAGCGAACCATTGCTTCACAAATGAGTGATGCACAATTCGAAAAAACGGTGGCAAAAATTGAAGTGTCAACAAATAAAGAAACACTTTCTGCATCAGGCGAAGTGATGAAATTTGATGGTTTCTTAAAGGTATACTTAGAAAGTAATGATGATGAAGACGAAGATGCCAATGCAGCAGAGGGAGAAGAAAGTTTATTGCCGCCATTGACTGTGGGTCAAGTGCTTGACTTTATTGAAATGACCGGCTTAGAGCGTTTCAGCAGACCAAGTGCAAGATATACTGAAGCTTCACTGGTGAAAAAATTAGAAGAATTGGGTATTGGTCGCCCATCTACCTATGCGCCTACTATTTCAACGATCATGAAGCGTAATTATGTAGAAAAAAGAGAAAAAGAAGGTATTAAAAGGAATTTTCAAGTGCTTTCTTTAAATAACAAGGACGAAATAACTACCGTGACTTCATCAGAAATTACGGGTGCTGAAAAAAATAAATTATCCCCTACTGATTTAGGCTTGGTGGTGACTGACTTTTTAAAACTACACTTTTCAAAAGTGATGGATTTTAATTTCACTGCTAAAATTGAAGGTGAATTTGATGAAATAGCAGCAGGCAAACTTTTATGGAGTGATATGCTTGCTTCTTTTTATGAACCCTTTCACACCACTATCGAACATACCTTAGAGAATGCAGAAAGAGCCAAGGGGGAAAGAGAATTAGGATTTGACCCCGTGAGTGGTAAAAAATTGATCACTAGAATGGGTCGTTATGGCCCAATGGTTCAAATAGGTCATCAGGATGAAGAAGAAAAACCAAGATTTGCCAAATTAAAAGCGTCTCAAAGTATTGAAACCATCAGTTTTGAAGAGGCACTAGAATTATTTAAACTGCCCCGCACTTTAGGACAATTTGAGGAGGAGGATGTCTCTGTTAATATTGGTCGATTTGGCCCTTATGCGGCCCATGCTAAGAAGTTTTATTCCTTGAATAAGGAAATGGACCCCTACACCGTTACCCTTGAGGAATTAACCCCCATGATTGCGGAAAAACGCAAAGCCAAGGATGAGCGTACCATTAAAGTATTTGAAAAAGAAAAAATACAATTATTACGTGGGCCTTATGGACCTTATATCAAACAAGGATTAAGAAATTATAAGTTAAATAAGGAACAGCAAGAAAAAGTGGAAACATTAACCATTGAGGAAGTGAATGCGATTATCGCTGAATTAAAAGCAAATCCACCACGTAAAATGGCAAGAAAGAAAAAAGCTTCTTAATCATATGAATTAACAATTCAATGAGTGAGAGTATTATACCAACAAAAAGGACGCCGAAATATCGGCGTCCTTTTTGTTTACACAATAACTGCGTAATATGCGATTAAGCGAAGCTAGGCTTGCTTAGTGATTTAAGATGTAATACATGTGCACGAATTGCACTCAATACCGTTGGGTATTCATTGTATTGTAATTTAAAGTCCGCACATGTTTTTTTAACGATTTTTGAAATTGCTGGATAATGTACATGTGATATTTTAGGAAACAAATGATGTTCAATTTGAAAATTCAAACCACCTACCAACCAGCTTACAATTTTGCTTTTTGTTGCGAAATTTGCTGTCGTCATAATTTGATGTGCCGCAAACTCATCTGGCATTACATTTTCAGGTTGCAAAGCAACTGGGAATTCAGTTTCAGTAACCGTATGCGCCAATTGAAATACAATACTTAAAATGAAGCCAGCAAAACATCCAGTCACAAAAAATCCGACTACCCAACTCACCCATCCCAACATATAAACTGGTATAATAATAAATACAGCTGCATGGTAAAGTTTAACTATCCAAAATTCGAGGTGTTCTGCAATTGTCATTTTTTTCAATGGCACAGATCCAATTTTTCTCGAAAAATATTTTTTATAATCGGTGTAAAATATCCAAAAAATATACAATAGCATATATAACACCCAAAAATAGATATGTTGAAAACGATGTAAAATATAATGCTTCTGCGTAGGCGCCATGCGCATGAGTGCCCCCACTTCGATATCATCATCTACCCCATCAATATTAGTATAAGTATGATGTATTGTTACATGCTTTGTTGCCCACATAAAACGACTTGCGCCTAAAACACTAATGGAAGAGGATGCTAATTTATTTAACCAATTGTGCTTACTAAAACTTCCATGACTACCATCATGCATCACATTAAATCCTATGGCTGCAATGAGTCCACCAAAAAGTATACACTCTAATATTGCATAAAAAGTAGGTGGTGTGAAAAATACCAAATGAATATAGGTGACTACAAATAAACTTAATAAAATGATGGCCTTAGAAAACAACTTATAATTACCTGTACCTATCACCGCATGTTCCTCCAAATATAAATTAACGCGACGTTTTAATTCTGCATGCAATGACTTTGCCATTACAGGAAATTTGGGGGTTGCTAATGTTTCGTTTGACATAATAGTTGGTATATATGCAAAGAAACGGCAATTAGGATTAAGATACCCCCTTATTAGAGAATATTTACACGAACGATTAATAATTCTATTTATTATGTAAATTATTGTTAAATATATCCACACCATTGGGATAACTTAAATGAACAATTCCCCATATTTTACGTCAATTTGGATATTGAAAAACTAAGTATGAACTAAATATGCCAAACGCATCCGAAATTACTGCCTTATTCCAACTGATTGACGACCCAGATGAGGAAGTATTTAATACGATTTCAGATAGGTTATTAGACTATGGATCACCCATCATTCCCGACTTAGAACATCTTTGGGAAAACACATTGGATGAAACTACTTTAGAGCGTATTGAAAAGATGATTTATAAATTACGCCTACATGATTTAAAAGAAGCCTTTACGCAGTGGAAATCAAAACCTGCACCCTCATTACTAGAAGGCGCTTTGCTTGTTACCCGTTTTCAATATCCTGAATTAGCCACTGACACGCTAAGACATCAATTAGAAAAAATTAGAAGAAACATATGGCTGGAGTTAAACAATTATTTGACGCCGCTCGAGCAAGCCAATGTGATCAAAAATATTTTGTATAATTATTATCAAATTAAAGGGGTTGAAATTAATTATGACAAACCAGATGAATTTTTAATGTCTGGTCCTTTGCAAGCAAAAAAAGGAAACGCATTTGCAAACACCATTTTGTATGCAGAGCTATGTGCACAATTAGAAATTGACGCCGAATTCATCAACATCCCTAAACAATGTATCATTGCATTTTACTCCTCCGACTGGGATGACACTGAGGTTTATCCAAATCCGCAAGAATATATACAATTCTATGTGGAAGGAACCACTGGTCATGCTTTTTCACAAAAAGATTTGGACCAATATTTTTTGAGGTCAAATATTGAACCGCAAAATAGATATTATAAAAAATTATCTAATACTAGAATTATAAAAAAGCTATTGATTGAATTTTCAAAATGTTTTCAAAGCCCCACATTGCAATACAAACAAAAGGATTTAAACGACTTAGCAGATTTATTGGATTAACTTGAATTCATGCATTCCCAAAAAAAGAACAATGATACAATGGGACGATTTTACTAAGGTGGATATTAGATGTGGTACTATCATTCGTGCTGAAGTATTCCCTAACGCTAAAAAACCAGCTTTTCAACTTCACATTGATTTTGGGACCCTTGGAATTAAAAAGTCATCTGCTCAAATAACAGCTCATTATAACACGGATCAATTAATTGGTATGCAAATTATTGCAGTAGTTAATTTTCCTCCAAAACAAATCGCTAACTTTATGAGCGAATGTTTGGTGTTAGGCGTATACGATTTACAACACCAAGTAGTTTTACTCACCCCAACACATGCCATAGATAACGGCCAACCCATTGGTTAATGCAAAATAGTTTTGTACACATTTATCATAGCCCAATTGGCGCCATTAAAATGGTTTCGTCAGAACATTGCATTCAACAACTCACTTTTGTTGACATTCCCGAATTAGAAGATAATGACACGGACCAAACCATACCAGCAGTGATGCACCAATGCATAGACGAGCTTATAGAATATTTTGCTGGCAATAGACGTAGTTTTACAGTTGCCATTGATCAGGATGGCACTGAATTTCAACAAAAAGTTTGGAAAGAATTATACGAACTTCCTTTTGGAAAAACATTGAGCTATGGGGACTTAGCAAAAAAAATGGGCGACCCTAATTTAGTTAGGGCTGCCGCAAATGCAAATGCAAAAAATAAAGTAGCAATATTAATTCCATGTCATCGGATTATTGGATCAGACCGATCACTGGTGGGTTACGCTTGGGGGAAAACCAGAAAAAAATGGCTATTGCAACACGAATTTAGATTAGCACTCGGTGTACAAACCTTGTTTTAACTTATTTTAAAATTGCCCCATCAAATCCGAAAGGCAATAAATTTTTAGCAGCTGCCACCACCATAATTGGCCCAGTTTTACCTGCTAAAATAATCTTGATGGGCGATTGATACCTGTTTTCAAAATCAAGCAAGGATTGCCTACACATTCCACAAGGTGAAATGGGTTCATTACAGGCCGCTTTGTCCGTATCATAACTAATTGCCATGGCAAGAATAGTTTCGCTTGAAAACTGGCTCCCAATGCTATTTAATAAAGTTCTTTCTGCACAAATACCCACAGGATAACTAGCGCTTTCTTGATTGGATCCAATCACTATTTGACCATTGGATAACAATGCAGCGGCCCCCACTTTGAAATTGGAATAAGGCGCAAATGCGGTTTTAGTTGCATTACGTGCAGCGATGAGTAATGAAGCATCTGAATCATTTAATGATTCCATCTGCTCAAAATACTCAAACTCAAACTCGAATTTTTGTTTCATACATGGCTATTTAATAAAAAACCTCACTTAGTGTGAGGTTTAAAAATAATCTATTTTATTTGGCTAAACAGTCTATTCCATCTAATTGACTTACTGTAGCTGAACCAAATTAATGCTGCACGTCCTACAATATGCGTTTCAGGAACATATCCCCAATACCTACTATCTTGACTGCGGTGACGATTATCACCCATCATCCAATAGTAATTTTCTTTCACAGTATATGAAGTGGCTGCTATACCATTAATAAAATATTTTCCTTCCTTCTCTTCTAATTTATTATGCTCGTAATTTGAAATTAAGCGACGGTACAATTCAATGGTGCTGTCATTTAATTGCACCACATCTCCTTGTTTTGGAATTCGTATCGGACCATAATTATCTACCGACCATGGAAAATGGGTCATATCATAAGGGAAAGTATATCCCACTGTATTTTCATCAAAATTAGTAACAGACAAAACCTGTGGTAATTTTTTCAAATTTTCAGCAGCATTCGCTGTCATGTTAATTTTAAAAGTATGCGCAGTTCCTTCCATGATTTGGAAATCGGAGCTTGCATCATTAATGTTAATGCCTATGCTGTCTTGAATATAATCCTCAGGAATTGGTGTGCCATTGGTTTGCACAATAAATTCAGTTTGCGAATAAGGCGCAACAAACCCCGGCTTGCCATTCACCCATAAATGACTTCCTTTCACTTCAATAATATCACCAGGTATTCCTACACATCTTTTGATATAATTATCTGTCTTGTCCACTGGATGCACTAAAATTGGATAATCATTCAATAATTTTTCGCGGTTGTTGGCATACTCAGGGCTTCTCAAAACATCATAATAAGGTATTTTACTACCAAATTCGGGCAGGTTAATAATGGTATCACCTGCTGGGAAATTAAAAACCACAACATCATTACGATTAATGCTCCTCACTTTTGGCAATCTGGTGTAGTCCAATTGCACCCACTTTATATAGGATGGCGTTGTTGGCGCCATAGGTAATGTATTATGAACAAATGGAAAACTTGCTGGAGTTTGTGGAATACGCGCGCCGTAGGTAATTTTATCTACAAATAAAAAGTCGTTGACTAATAAAGTTTTTTCCATACTCTCAGTAGGAATCACATAGGCTTCAAAAATAAAAGTGCGAATTAATGTAGCCGCAACAATAGCAAAAACAGCAGCATCTACCCACTCTCTTGATGCTGATTTGTGGTAATGCTGTAATGCATCTTTACCATGCCAACGTTCATTGGCAGAAAGTCCTAAATAAGGTAAATATATAAATGGAAAAAATACCGTTAAAATATGTTGCAACAATCCCACTCTTTTAAAATGCATTACGAATATGATCGATATCCATAAGGTTACAAATTGTCCTAAAATTGGTATTAATTGGATCCAAAACCACATTTTTGAAATACCACAAAGTTTTACTACCTCCCAAGTATTATAAATTGGGATGATGGCCTTTGCACTTGACACCCCTGCTTTCTTTAGCATTAGATAAATACCAATATGCCACCCCAGCCAAAATAAAATCAATAAAATATAGCCCATAAAATGAAGTTGTGTTATATATAACAAAAATATCCCTTTGTGGGGGATATTGATAATTTTATTTTTAAAGTGTCCAAGTATTCATATAAGTGGTGTAAATAAATGATAATGTAATCATTTAACCCACTGCAAGCTTGTGTATGCCGCTTTTATTTGTACTGTTGCATGAGCTCCTTCACCAAGCTTACGGACCTAGCCACATCAGGGATAGCCAAGGCAGCTAAATTAGGTGCATAGTGCATTGGTGCATCGGCACTAGTGATACGTCGAATAGGGGCATCTAAATAGTCAAATCCTTCTTTTTGAATGCGGTAAGATAATTCAGAAGATACAGAAGCAAATGGCCATTGTTCTTCAATAATCACCAAACGATTGGTTTTTTTAACACTCTCCAAAACGGTCATCCAATCCAAAGGACGAATGGTACGCAAATCAACGACCTCCGCACTGATGCCTTCTTTTTCTAATTCTGCTGCGGCACCCAATGCCACTTTCATCATTTTATTATAAGAAACAATCGTAATATCGCGACCTACTTTTTTAACATCTGCTTTTCCTAATGGGATATAATATTCCTCATCTGGAACATCTGATTTATCACCATACATCACTTCACTTTCTAAAAACATCACAGGATCCTCTTCATAACGAATGGCTTGTTTTAATAAACCTTTCGCATCATAACCATTGGATGGCGAAACCACTTTAATACCTGGAATGTTAGCCAAATAACTTTCAAATGCTGTTGAGTGTTGTGCACCTAATTGACCAGCGCTACCATTGGGGCCTCTCATTACAATAGGACAGCCAATTTGACCGCCACTCATCGCTAGCATCTTACTGGCCGTATTTAAAATTTGATCCAAAGGAAGTACCGCAAAATTCCAAGTCATGAATTCCACAATAGGTCTTAAGCCATTTTGAGCAGCGCCTACAGCTACCGCTGTAAAGCCTAACTCAGAAATTGGGGTATCAATAATTCTTTTCGCACCAAACTCTGCCAACATACCTTGACTTACTTTATAAGCACCATTGTACTCAGCAACTTCCTCTCCCATCAATAATACTCTTTCATCTCTGCGCATTTCCTCGCTCATTGCTTCACGAAGGGCTTCTCTAAATGGTATTGAACGCATAGTGTCATTTTATTTTGAGTGGCAAAAATAAAGCTTTATGCAGGAAAAAAATAATTCTTACGCATAAAAAAAGTCCCCTCCCGATAAATCGAGAAGGGACTTGTAGGACTAACCCATCCTAATCTACTAAAATACGTTATACGCGAAACTTACATAGTACAATCCACCAATTTGAGGACTACCATATGCTGTTCTATAATATCTATTAAATATGTTAGTACCACCTGCTTTGATCAATGATCTGTAAGAAGGCACTTTGAAAGTTAACACCGCATCCACTGTTTGGTAAGCACTAATCTTACCTACAGCAAAAGTACTTTCGTAGTTAAATCCGTCTTGGTAATGCATGTTTGCACTGAATCCTAAACGATTGTTAAATAAGAAACCACTGTTGTTTAATGCGATATTAGCTCTGATTTTTGGACTATTGAAATAAGGAACTACTCCTGGAGCTACTTCTCCAATTTCATCAGAGAAAATGCTACCAGAAACGCTAAAGTTTCTAGGTAATAAATAATCTAATGACAATCCCCAACCTTTTGTAGTTACATCACCATCAGAATTCGTAGAAA
>Ga0209358_10001792_pt1 | contig 16832 bp, 14 predicted proteins | sample LauGreFa1BDMLBSN_2_FD_187574 | JGI IMG/M metagenome (GOLD analysis project Ga0209358, IMG submission 187574) | Freshwater lake microbial communities from Lake Michigan, USA - Fa13.BD.MLB.SN (SPAdes) (version 2) | ecosystem: Environmental > Aquatic > Freshwater > Lake | place: Lake Michigan, USA... | reverse complement strand
AGCTCAGGGCATTCAGGCCCAAACAATTTCTAACTTATATTTGGCTCTTGAGCACGATTTAACTATTATCCCCATTTTAAATAAAATGGATTTGCCTAGCGCAGAACCAGAATTAGTAAAGGATCAAATCGTTGATTTAATTGGTTGTGATCGCGATTCAATTATTCCGGCTAGCGGAAAAACAGGACTTGGAATCGAAGAAATTTTATCGGCAATTATCGAAAGAATCAACTCACCAATCGGAAATCCTGAAGCACCTTTACAAGCATTAATTTTTGATTCTGTATTTAATTCTTTTAGAGGGATTATTGCCTATTTTAAAATTACAAATGGCACCATTAGAAAAGGCGAAAAAGTAAAATTTGTTAATACCGGCTCTATTTATAATGCTGATGAAATTGGCGTTCTTAAATTAAAACCCGAGCCCCGAAATATTTTAAGTACTGGAGATGTTGGTTATATTATTTCTGGAATTAAATCCGCTAAAGAGGTTAAAGTTGGTGATACAATTACTCACTTCGATCGCCCTTGTTTAGAAGGGATTCACGGATTCGAAGAAGTAAAGCCTATGGTTTTTGCTGGAATTTATCCTATAGACACTGAAGATTTTGAAGAATTGCGCTACAGCATGGAAAAACTACAATTAAACGACGCTTCTTTAACTTGGGAAGCCGAATCTTCTTTAGCTTTAGGCTTTGGTTTCAGGTGCGGTTTTTTAGGCATGCTTCATATGGAGATTGTACAAGAACGATTAGAGCGTGAATTTAACATGACTGTAATAACTACCGTTCCTAATGTATCATATATCGCTTATCAAACAAATGGAGATGTGATAACTGTAAATAATCCTAGCGACTTGCCCGATCCTGGTCGAATAGATTATATAGAAGAACCATATATTAAAGCCAATATTATAACAAAGTCTGACTTTATTGGCCCAGTTATGAGTTTATGCATCGAAAAAAGAGGTTCTATTGTTACTCAAAACTATTTAACAGCCGATCGGGTTGAACTCGTTTTTGAAATGCCTTTGGGCGAAGTTGTATTTGATTTTTTTGACCGCTTAAAATCTATTTCAAAAGGTTATGCCTCTTTTGATTATCATCCTATCGGCATGAGAGAATCTGATTTAGTAAAACTCGACATTCTTCTTAAAAGTGAACCCGTAGACGCGCTATCTTGTTTAATACACAGAAGTAATTCATATCATTTTGGAAAAAAAATATGTGAAAAACTAAAAGAATTAATTCCTAAGCAGCAATTCGAAATTCCAATTCAAGCAGCCATTGGCGCCAAAATTATTTCTCGCGAAACTATTAGTGCAATGAGAAAAGATGTAACGGCTAAATGTTATGGAGGCGATATTAGTAGAAAAAGAAAGTTATTAGAAAAACAAAAAGAAGGTAAAAAACGCATGAAACAGGTTGGAAATGTTGAAATCCCTCAAAGCGCTTTTATGGCAGTTTTAAAACTAAATAATTAACTTCATCACTATTTTTTAGTTTATTAAATCCCTTTATCTCTTCTTTAAAAAAGTTAAATTTTCTATCATCATCTTCGTCTTTTTTGAATATTTTTTAAAAATGTTCAAAAAACCAATTACTAGAGTATTCAATTCTCATTATGTTGTTTAAATTTACACTATGCGTTTCTATATTTTTCTATATTTAGTTTTTCTATCTTTTTCTTTATTTAGCCAACAAAAAAAGGAATATTTTGATGCTCAGCAATCTCAATTAAAGACAGAAACAGATTATTTTAAAGGAATGCCTCATGGGCAACATTTTGAATATTATATTTCGGGCAAACCCAGTCGCAGAGGCTATTATCATGAAGGAAAAGAAGATAGCATTTGGATGTTTTATTATGAAGACGGAACTAAAAAAGCAATTGAGCATTATTTTAGAGGAAAAAAATGGGGTACAAATACTTATTATTTTAAATCTGGCAAAATAGCCCAAATTACTAAGTATAATAATGATATTGCCGATAGTACTTGGACTTCTTTTTATGAAAATGGTAAACAAAAAACAGTAGAGAATTTTGAAAATGGTAAAAAGGAAGGGGAATGGATTTATTATTTTGAAAATGGGACTATTGAAAGTAAAGGTGCTTTCGAAAAAGATAAGCGTAATGGTAAAGCCCAAACGTTTTTTAAATCAGGAAAAGAGGCCTCAATACAAAATTATTGTTCTGGTAATCCTTGTGGAATTTGGGAGGAGTTTTATGAATCAGGCAAAAAAAAATTCACTAAAGAATATAAAGATACCTTATTGTATTTATTAGAGTTGTTTGACACAAAAGGGAACCAACTTATAGCCCAAGGAAACGGAAGTTTAACAGCTAATTACAACAATGGTATAATTAAGGCCATTGGTTATTATAAAAATGGTTTGCAGGACAGCCTTTGGAGATTTTTTCATAACAATGGCGAATTAAATTATGAATCCACTTACATTGAAGGCATACTCAATGGCTATTATTCATCCTATTACTCAAATCATAATATAAAAAGTGAAGGGAATTTTCTGAATAATAAAAAAGAAGGGATATGGAAGTTTTACAATCTAGAAGGTAAAATCGAAATGAAAGGCTCTTTTAAAGAAAATACTCGCGAGGGTAAATGGATTTATTATTATTCGAATGAAAAAATTGAAAGTGAGGGCGATTTTTTAAATGATAAACAAACAGGCGTGTGGAATTATTTTTATCGTGGAGGCGAAAAATGGAAACAGGGTAATTTTGAAAATGGCACTAAAAATGGCATCTGGTCTACTTGGTGGGAAAATGGCAATAAATTACAAGAAGGTCCTTACATAAAAGGAGAAGAAAATGGGCTCTGGCTTAGCTGGTGGGAAAATGGCATAAAAAAAGATGAAGGTAATATTAAAGGAACCTCTCTAATTGGATATTGGAAGGGTTGGCACAACAATTCTATGCCTAGTTATCTTGGAAGTTATAATAACAAAGGTTCGAAAAAAGGCGAATGGAACTACTTTTATGAGAACGGAAAACCAAAAGAAACCTCTAATTATGTAAATGGAATAAAACACGGTAAACACATTCAGTGGTTTGAAAAAGGAGGTTATGTGGATACAAAAGGTAAATATCGCAGAGGCCACCAAACTGGGAAATGGTCCTACAATTTCGAAACTGGCGGCCTTAGTAGAATTCAAAATTTTAAAAATGGGAAATTATGTGGAAAAAGTATTATCTATTACCCTAATTCAACTATTCAGGCCATATCAAACTACTCAATTATTAACGATAGCCGAAAAGGAAAACTGCAAAGCGTACCTGATGGTGAATGGATTTTTTATGACAAAAACGGAAAGGAAATAAATCGAATGAGATATTCGCGTGGAACTAAACAATAAATATTTTTTACTATATTTGGTTTGTAAATTATGAATCGATTAAATTTTAAACTTTTATTTTTTGTATTTTTTTTGTTATTTTTTTCATGCAATAGACAAGCTGAAAAAAGCGAAGATGTTCATCACGATACAGATACTGTTAATAAAGATTTAACTCCAATTAAAATAACAGCTCAAAATGTATTTGTTAGTTTACCTGATAGAAAATTAATTTTTAAATTAATAGAAGAAAATAAAATAGAGTATAATCCCGATTTACTAAACAATCCTGTTTTAGTTTCAAAGTATACACTTGATGTATTTAAGGCTGCTAATTTTGGTATTTATGGCTCTGATTTAAGTATTGCCAACTCCTTTGGCCAAACTCAAGAAAGTTTATTGTTTTTAAAATGCGTTAACAAATTAGCAACTCAACTAGGCGTTAGTAGCGCTTTTAATCAACAACTATTTGATCGAATTCAAAATAACGAATCAAATAGAGACACAACGCTTCAAATTATTAGCAATGCATTTGCTAAAGTTGAAGAGCTCTTAAAAACAAGTAATCGTGCCGCAGCTTCCGCAATAATTTTATCTGGCTGTTGGATTGAAGGGCTTTATGTGTCTTGTAAAATAACCGAAAATCCGAATACCGAAAGTATAATAAAAGCTATATTTAACCATAAAGAATCTCTGGAAAATATAATTATCATGTTACAGAAGGTAAACTTAGATGAAAAATCATTGTTTATTTTAAATGATTTAAAAGTAATAGATAATGAATTTGAATTGGTTAAAAAAAATAAAATCACAGAGAAGCAAGGAATTAAAAATATTACTTCAATGATTACAAAGCTTCGCCAATCTATAATTAATTCTGGGCATTAAATTCTATTGTGTTTCTTTGCTGCTAATTTTGTGTTAATTTCGTCTTTGTTCTTCATCCAAAAGCTGATTATTCGTTTATGAGAAAAAAAATATTATTTATACTTCTTTGTGTTTATTGTATTCAATTGAATGCATCCTATATTTTAATACCAATGGATGATTCTCAAAAAAACCATATTAAATCCTATGGCATCGCTTATTGGGCATTAAAAGGTGAACTAGAGATTCATTGGCTTTTAAATTATCGAGGCGGTAGCTTTATGATTCCTAATGCAAAAGCTGTTTCAAATGAATGCATAATTAGAGGCATCAGTTATGAAATCATTTCTGATGCACAAGGCCAATCCATTTTAACAGAAATATCAAACCCTGAAATAAATCAAGATGCCATAAAACTCCAAAAAGCTCCACGCATTGCTGTTTATTCTCCAAAAGGTAAACAACCATGGGATGATGCGGTAACCCTTGTTTTAAAATTTGCAGAAATTCCTTATGATATAATTTATGATGAAGAAGTGTTCTTGGATAAGTTAAAAGATTATGATTGGCTGCATTTACATCACGAGGATTTTACCGGACAATTCGGTAAATTTTATTCTCAATTTGCATCGGCCGCATGGTATCAATCAGAAGTAAAAGAAAATGAAATGATGGCAAAAAAACTTGGCTTTAACAAAGTATCCTTAATGAAACTTCACTCAGCTAAAGCCATTAAAAATTTTGTATTGAATGGTGGCTTTTTATTTGCGATGTGCAGCGCTACGGATAGTTACGATATTGCATTAGCGGCCGAGGATATAGACATTTGCGAAAGTATGTTTGATCATGATCCTGCCGATAAAAATTCAAATAACAAGTTAGATTTTTCAAAAGGGTTTGCCTTCGAAAATTATAAATTAAGTATGAACCCCATGGAATACGAGTATTCTTCAATTGATACTTATATGACAAGAAGACAATATGGGCCAACGCAAAATACCGATTTGTTTACTCTATTTGATTTTTCTGCTAAATGGGATCCTGTTCCTACTATGTTATGCCAAAATCATACCAATACTATTCGTGGGTTTTGGGGACAAACCGCCGCTTTTGATAAACGATACATCAAAAAAGGAGTATTAATAATGGGCGAAACAAAAGCTTATGGTGAGGCAAGATATATTCACGGAGAAGCCGGTAAGGGAACCTGGACTTTTTATAGCGGACATGATCCCGAGGATTATGAGCACAGAGTTGAAGAGCCGCCAACTGACTTAACTTTACATCCTAATTCTCCAGGCTACCGGTTAATTTTAAATAATATTTTATTTCCGGCCGCTAAAAAAAAGAAACAAAAAACGTAAATTTACATTATCAATTTTATTTTAAAAATAGTTATTTCGGCAATCGCCGTTTTTATAGTAGCATACTTTTTACCTCATGTAGAAGTAGACGATTATTTATCAGCCTTAATGGTTGCTATTGTTCTAGCCTTTTTAAATGCAATTGTAAAACCAATATTAACGATACTAACTATTCCAATTACAATTTTTACCTTAGGCCTTTTCTTACTTGCTATAAATGCTATTATTATTATTTTTGCCGAAAATTTAGTTAATGGCTTCCGGGTAGATGGCTTTTTATGGGCCTTGTTATTTAGTTTAAGCCTAACTTTTTGTACCGGAATTTTAAATAGAATTTTTGGAGTTAATTCATCAAATAAAAAAGAAGAAAATTAAAAAAACTTATTTATACTTTTTATTCGAATTTTGAAAAATCAGAAGGTATTTTTAAACTAATTTCTTTTGGAATGACTAAACTTATTTTTGTGACCTCTAGTTTTGATATTGATTTACCAGAACTAATTTGTTTTTCTTCGCTTAACATAGGCATACAGCCTATTTCTAAACCTTTAATTGTTCTGAAATAAACGCTTTGTTTGTCTTTTCTGTTCCAAAGATTAATGAGTGATGAAAAGAAATTAAAATTTGTATGGGCAATCCAATAACTTATCATTAAATCTTCTTCTGTATTTTTAACAATATATTCTGTACATTTTAAATCGGCAATAATTTTTGTTTTATGGCCTTTTGTCACTATACATTCTCCCTTAATTATTTGCGGCGAGGTGTTTTTTTGAGCGGCCCAAAGCTTGCGCTTTGGATTTATACATTGGACTTCTTTAGATTTTAAATTAAAAATAAAGCTCCCCTCAACAATATTTTTTTTCCTTGCAAATTGATCTAATCTTACGAGTTGATTTTTTACATAATAAACGTTTAAAGTTGTATCATATTCAGTTGCGTATTTAAAATTAATTGCCCCAGAAAACTCTTGAGCTTTAATTAATAAAAGATTGAAATAAAAAAAAGTAAAACAAATAAAAAGTTTTTTCATTAGCCCCTGTATTTGATCGCTAATTTATGTATTTTAGTGTTAACAAGAATATAAAATGAGAAAAAACACAAAAGAAATAGGAGATCGAGGAGAAGAACAAGCAAAGGCTCACCTTTTGGAAAATGGATACCTGCTTTTAGAAACAAATTGGCGCCACAAAAAATACGAATTAGATATTATTGCTAAAATTAATCAAACCATTGTATTTATTGAGGTTAAAACCCGAAAAAATAATACCTTTGGTGAGCCGGAATTATCTGTAACCAAAAAAAAACAACATTTTTTAATTGCAGCTGCTCAGCAGTATGTAATTACAAATAACATAGAAGAAGAATTTAGATTTGATATTATTGCCATTACAAATAATAGTCAAAATAAAAGTATTCAGCATTTGGAATCAGCATTTTATCCGTCAATAAAATAATAAGTATCGCCATGCGCAAAACAAACAACAGCTCTAAAGGGAAATCATTCAAAACCAAAGATGCCAATAAGGCTTTTAAAAAGCCTTCTAACAAAAATTCTTTTTCTAACGATAAACCAAAACGACGTTTCGAAGAGTCCTCAGATCGAAACAAAAAATCAACTGATGATGCGCCTCGTCCATTTAAAGATTCGTTCGAGCGTAAACCATATAAACCTTATGAGGGCGATAGGCCTAGACGAACTTTTACAGATTCGAGCGAACGAAAATCTAAGCCTTATTCCGCCTCAAAATCAGATCAAAATGAAAGGCCTCCCAGAAATTTTCGTGGCGATAAATCTGAGTCGTTTATAAATAAAACTAAGCCGAAACAAACTTCTGAATTTTCGGATGAACGTAATTCTTTTAAACGTAGACCCTCAAAGCCATTTAAAAAAGGTGGCGATAGCGAAGCAAGAAAATACGGGCCTGCTAAGTCATTAGATAAGCATTCCGAGGGTCAAGTAAAAAAGAGATTTTCTAAACCTCGAAAGGGTCAAGAAATAGATGATCAAACTAAGCGAGTAAAATTTAATGATTTTGAAGACGGTAAAGTATTTTCAAATGCCGGCAAAATTGATGGGCACAAACCAAAAACAACATTTAAAAAATCAAACACTAACTTAAAACCTCAAATTAGTGATGGCTTAATTCGATTAAATAAATATTTATCTAATGCAGGTATTGCTTCTCGTCGAGAAGCAGATACCCTTATTCAAAGTGGGATTGTAAAAGTAAATGGCGTGGTGGTTGATCAATTGGGTTATAAAATAAATCCAACAGATAAAGTAACCTATGGAGACGCTGCTGTCAGAAGCGAGCGCAAAGTGTACTTACTTTTAAATAAACCAAAAGATTATATTACTACAGTTGATGACCCTCAAGAACGTAAAACGGTTATGGAACTAATTGCTAAAGTCTGTAAAGAAAGAGTCTATCCTGTAGGGCGTTTAGATAGAAAAACAACTGGCTTACTTTTATTTACAAATGATGGAGACATTACCACAAAATTAACTCATCCAAAATTCGGAGTTAAAAAAGTATATCATGTTAGTTTAAATAAGGGCTTAAAGCCCGAAGACTTTAAAGCGATTACAGAGGGCGTTGAGTTAGAAGATGGTATGGTAAAAGCCGACGACTTAGCTTTTGTAGGAGAAGGAAAAAAAGAAATTGGCATTGAAATTCACAGCGGTCGCAATCGAATCGTTCGTCGTTTATTCGAGCATTTGGGTTACGATATTTTAAAACTAGATCGAGTAGTATTTGCTGGGCTAACTAAAAAAGATTTGCCGCGTGGAAAACACCGTTTTTTAACTGCAAAAGAAATTAGTTTTTTAAAAATGATAGGATAAAAATTGTAAATTTAAATAGTAAAAAAAATATTGTTTTTATATTATGTGCGGAATTGTAGCATACATAGGCAATAGGGATGCATACCCTATTTTAATTAAAGGATTACAGCGTTTAGAATATCGTGGTTACGATAGTGCTGGCGTTGCTCTAATTAATAAATCAGGAGATTTAAATGTTTATAAGCGAAAAGGCAAAGTAAGTGATTTACTTTCTTTTGTAGAAAAAAAAGACACCTCCGGAACTGTTGGAATTGGGCACACCCGATGGGCTACTCATGGCGAACCAAATGATGTTAATTCTCACCCGCATTATTCTCAAAGCAAAAATTTAGTAATGATTCATAATGGGATCATCGAAAATTATGCTGCTATTAAAGAGAGGTTAATAAAAAGAGGGCATGTTTTTGAATCAGAAACTGATACTGAAGTATTAATACATTTAATAGAAGATGTTCAAAAAAACGAGAACACAAAAATGGGTTATGCTGTTCAGGCTGCTCTCAAACAAGTAATCGGAGCCTATGCCATTGTGTTATTAGATAAAAATGATCCCGATGTTATTGTAGCCGCTAAAAAAGGAAGCCCAATGGTTATTGGCATTGGCCATGATGATTTTTTTGTTGCTTCCGACGCTTCGCCAATTATCGAATACACAAAAAATGTAGTTTACCTCGAAGACGAACAGGTGGTAGTTTTACGTAAAGGACATGAAATAAAAATTAGAAATTTAAAAGATAAAGAAGTAACTCCATACATTCAAAAATTAACCTTAGAACTAGAGTCTATTGAAAAAGGAGGATATGCTCATTTCATGTTAAAGGAAATTTATGAGCAGCCTCGTTCCGTTCTAGATAGCATGCGCGGAAGGTTTAATGCCAGTACCGGCGAAATAAAAATGGGCGGGATTGTTGACCATGAAAAGAAATTTGAAAAAGCTAAACGGATAATCTTTTTAGCGTGTGGTACTTCTTGGCACGCCGGTTTAGTAGGCGAATATTTATTTGAAGAATTTGCTCGTGTTCCAGTTGAAGTAGAATATGCCTCTGAATTTCGTTATCGTAATCCAATTATTTATGAAGATGATATTGTAATTGCAATTTCACAAAGTGGGGAAACTGCAGATACATTAGCTGCTGTAGAATTAGCTAAATCCAAAGGCGCAATTGTTTTAGGGGTTTGTAATGTTGTTGGTTCTTCTATTGCTCGTGCAACTCATGGAGGAAGCTATACTCACGCTGGTCCCGAAATTGGTGTTGCATCTACAAAAGCATTTACAGCTCAAGTAACCGTTCTTACTTTAATGGCTTTGCATATGGCAAAAGTTAGAGGCACCTTAACCGAAAGTCGCTATCGTCAATTATTATACGAATTAGAAACTATTCCTACAAAAATAGAAGAAGTATTAAAGCTAAACGATCAATTGTATAAAATAGCTACAAAGTATAAAGATTGCCGAAACGCACTTTATCTTGGTCGCGGCGTTTCATTTCCTGTTGCATTAGAAGGCGCTTTAAAACTAAAAGAGATTTCATACATTCACGCCGAAGGATATCCTGCTGCAGAGATGAAACATGGTCCTATTGCATTAATTGATGAAGAAATGCCTGTTTTTGTGATTGCCACGAAAGGAGCAAATTACGAAAAAGTAGTAAGCAATATTCAAGAGGTAAAAGCCCGAAAAGGTAAAATTACAGCTGTAGTTACTTATGGTGATAAAGAGGTAAAAGCCATGGCTGATGATTTAATTGAAATACCTGAAACTGATGAATTTCTAGTGCCTTTAATTTCTGTTATTCCTTTACAATTATTATCTTATCATATTGCGGTATTAAGAGGTTGCAACGTTGATCAGCCCCGTAATTTAGCTAAATCAGTAACCGTGGAATAGAAGCGAATGCCAAAAAAGTAAAAACCTCTACTTTTTTATTGCATTTGTTTTGACTAAACTATGTTTTGCTTCTAATTTACTTAAAACAACTAACACGTTTTCGTAAATGATCTTATATTCTTTTGGATGATGAGCATAGTAAATTAAGGTAGAGTCGTATTGAGATTTTCTAACTTTATTTTCATATAAAGGATCAAAGGCATAAACTGAATCAATTTTTTGAATACTCACTCCTTTTATATTTAAATTTGCGGCGCTCTCTGCTAAAGCAAATTCAACCAATATCTTTGAAAATAATTCTTTGTTTAAAATATTATCTTGGGCACCTTCACTTTCTAAATTGTTTTGAGAACATTGATAAAAAATAATAGAGCAAAAACTTATAATTATACTCGATTTTAATTTGTAATAAAATAATGCCATAATAAATATAAACAAGTGTAAGGCTTTTTTGTGGATTCAAAAAAAGAAAAATTATTTTTACCTTTTTTTAGTATGGAATTAACAGGCACTTATTGATAAATTTTATTTAAAGTAATTAAACCGCAATTTTTGATAGCTAAATTTGTTGAAATGAAAATCTTAAATACATTAAAAAACAAATATTTTATAACGATTAGCTTCATCATTGTTTGGTTATTTTTTTTTGATAAAAATGATGTTTTTACGCAACGAGAATTGATAAAAAAGTGTGAAAAATTACAGAAAGAAAAAGAGTATTATTTATCAGAAATAAAAAGTAACACGTTTTTTTTAAACGAGCTTCATACAAATAAAAAAAGTTTAGAAACATTCGCAAGAGAAACCTATTTAATGAAAAAACAAAACGAAGACATATATGTCTTCGTTGCTAAATAAAATAAGAAATGTTGGTTATTTTTTATTTTTAGTGTGACTCTCTTCATTTTCTGAAGCGATCGCCATTGCTTCTAAATCTCTATCAAAAAAGTATAAGCCTCCTTTGTCGTCGCCAATTAATTTTAATTTATCTACAATTTGTCTTGCCAAAGCTTCTTCTTCAATTTGTTCGCTCACATACCATTGAAGAAAATTATGTGTCGTGTAATCTTTTTCTTTTAAAGTTGCATCTACTAAACCATTAATATCTGAAGTAACTTTTATCTCGTGTTTTAAAATTTCTTCAAATACAGCTTTTACAGATTTGTAAGTCACAGGCGGTTGTTTTAATACCGGAACAACGCCGTGTCCACCGCGTTCATTTACAAATTTAATTAGTTTAAGCATATGAAGACGTTCTTCATCGGCATGATGATATAAAAATGCGCTAACGCCATTTAAGCCCTGTGTTTCGGCCCAGCTGGCCATTGCTAAATAGTATTGAGAAGAAAATCCTTCTAGTTCTATTTGTTTATTTAACGCTTTACTTAACTGAGGTGATAACATAAAAATTTTTTTACAAATATACTTATTTTAAATATTAATTATGACTAGAGATAATTATAGTAAATTACTTTTTTTTGTTTTTAAATTTACCCAAGCCTTTATCTAACCATTCAATGTATTTATCTATATCCGAATCGTAACTACTTGAATCGCTAAAATGATTTTCATCCCCATCAATTATCCAATATTGAGGCTGGGTGCTTGATTGATATTTTGTGTTTTGTAAATAACTCCATCTGTCTCCAACACTTTTTAATTTTCTTGACGAACCATTCCATAAGACTTCTGTTTGCAAGTCAAGCGGAAGTTCATTTTTTTTATCTACATAAAGCGAAACTAAAATAAAATCTTCAGATAATTTTCTTTTCACCTCAGGATTACTCCAAACTTCTGCTTCCATTTTCCGACAATTTATACATGCTTTTCCAGTAAAATCTATCATAATTGGTTTTCCAACTTTTTTAGAATAATCTAATGCAAAATAATAATCGTCAAAAGCTGGAATTCCATTCGGGCCTTTGTGCATATGTTTAGGTAAAGAAGAACTATTTGAATTTGAAGAATTTATATTAGATTTTGTTCCACCAAATCCATCAGGCGCTTCAGTATATTCTAAAGGCGGTGGAAATCCATTAATAATACTTAAGGGCGCGCCCCATAGGCCAGGAATTAAGTAAAAAGTAAACATAAAAGTAATAATCGCCATCATTAAGCGGGGCACAGAAACAAATTTCATTTCGCTATCATGAGCTAATTTAAACCAACCCATTAAATAAGCTCCTAATAAACCAAAGATAACAATCCAGCTTACCAAAAAAACTTCGCGGGTGATAATCATGGCGTCATACACAAGATCAGCATTTGATAAAAATTTCATGGCCAATGCTAATTCCAAAAACCCAAGCACTACTTTTACAGAGTTAAGCCAACCGCCAGATTTAGGAAGAGAATTTAGCCAACCCGGAAATGCTGCAAACAAACCAAAAGGTAGCGCCAAAGCCAAAGAAAAACCAAACATGCCAAAAAACGGACCTGCCAAAGCACCAGTTGATGCGGCCTGAACAAGAAGGGTTCCAATAATTGGCCCGGTGCAAGAAAAAGAAACTAAGCCTAAAGTGAAGGCCATAAAAAAAATACCAATTAAACCTCCTTTTTCTGATTTAGCATCCACTTTATTTATAAATGCCGATGGTAATGTAATTTCGAAAGCACCTAAAAACGAGATGCCAAATACAACTAATAAAACAAAAAATGCCAAATTAAACCAAACATTAGTTGCCAAATTATTCATTGCATCAGCGCCAAAAATTAAGGTTACACCTAAGCCTAATAAAATATAAATAATAATAATAGAAATAGAATATATGATAGCGTTTCGAATACCGGCTGCTTTTGTTTTACTTTGTTTTGTAAAAAAACTAACTGTCATCGGTATCATAGGAAATACACAAGGGGTTAAGAGCGCCAATAAGCCGCCTAAAAAACCAGCAATAAACAAACTGATGTAAGTAGTATTTGATTTTTTTTGAAGAGTTGGCTCAGGCTTTAAATCTTTTACATTTCCTTTTTGATTATCTGTTTGATTAGAAGGTTGGGATAAATTTTTATTTAAATTCGATGCTGAGGCATTAATTGAATCATCTACTTTAGGTTCGTTTATTAATGAATTAGAACTATCCGTTAAGGTCCCCTCTATTTTAAAAATAAATTCGGGCGATGGTGAGAATTTTTGACACTGACTTTCGTTGCATGCCATTCCATCTATAAATCCCTTTATAATAAAAGGAGTTTTGCTTTTTACTTTTATTTTTTGTTTAAATATGGCTACATTTTCGAAATATCTAACTACTAAATTGTCAAAAACAGGTTCTGCATGCTCTATTGGAGCGGGCTCAATTGTTTTGCCAACTAATACATAATCTTTAGATTTTCCGAATTCAAAACTGGTTGGTAGAGGCCCATCAGGAGTTTCTATTTGTGAATACAAATGCCAAGTTGGCTCTATTTTAGCTTTAAAAATTAATTCAAATTCGTCGGCACTAATTTTTTTTTGAGAAAAACTCCAGCTCACATATTGTTTAGACTGGCTATAAAAAGTAGAATTAAAAAATAAAATAATAAATAAAATAAAAAATCTCTTCATGTTAATGCCTTTTTATTGTAATATAAAATTTAAACCACCATTACTTTTTTATTGGGTTTTTATAATTAATTCTATTGTTTTTGGGGGTAAACACATTTTATCATTACAACACATATACTCAACTTTAAATTTAATATTAAATCCAGTTTTACTCAACAGTTTTACTTTTTGACTAAATTCAGCTTTAGATGAAAATAAAAAAAGCGTAGCGTCAAACTCTTTTATAAATTCTTCTTTTGCTCCTATTTCTTCAGTATTTCCAATTAATTGAAATTGCTTTGAGGGTTGAAAAATAAAAGAAGTTGGAACCGGACCCGCATCCGTTGACTTTTGTGAAAACATATGCCAGCCATTTGCTATGTTAGCAGTAATAACTATAATGCCCTCAGAAGAATTAATGGCTTTATAATTAGCCATCCAGGTGATCGGATTTTGCTCTTGAGCCTTAATATAGAAAGAAAATAAAATTAATAACCAGGAAGTAATAATTGATTTCATCGAGTTTTAATTAATTTAAAATTGCTAATATTATTTGTCCTAAACAATCATTAAACAAAGTTTAACATTTATCGGCCAAGCTCATTTAATTGACTAAAAATTATTTTTAAATCATTTTCTGTTTTATAATCCTTCGAATAATTTAAATAATATTTATTTATTCGCTCATAATCATTTTTATTTTTGACGCCGTCTGCTGGCGTTAATACAGAGGGCCTTATAGCTGGCAATTCTTTTTTGGTGTTTTTGCCATAACCCACCCAAGAATAAACTCCGAATAAAACTTTAAATAAATTGCCAATAAAGTTTAATTTGTTTTTTTGAAACCAGATCAATGCCCAACTAAATAAAATAAATAAAATACTAATAGTAATGTCTAAAAGCCGCTTCATGCGAATATTTGCTGGCCGCCCTAAATTATTTACATCTATTACATATAAATCGCCCGCAGTATCAATACTATTGCTGCCAATAATCGAAAGGCTTTCTTGCGGCGCAATTTTAAACTCAACTCCTTTTGTTACTAAGGTTATCATTTTATCAATAATGCTTTGCGAAGAAATATCTCGGGCGCAAAATATAATTTCATTGAGCTGATGTATATCGATAGCTTCGTTAATTTGATCAAAATGCCCAATGTAACTTTGGTTTGATGTGCCATTTATTTCGTTACTTATAAATCCTAAGTATTCAGATTTAATATTGGTTTGTTTTAATAATTCGCTAACACGATTAAACTCTAATTCACTCCCAATAATAGCTATTCTGGCGTTGGTTTTATGTCCATTAAGTTTAAATCTTTTTATTTTTAGTAAACTATAAAAAATACGACTTAGTATATAAATAAAAAGTGTGTTAATAGATCCAATTAAAATTAGTGCACGCGAAAAGCGATAATATTCTGGCAAAAGTGAATAAATAATTAATATAAATGCCGTTCCAATTAAAACGCCCCTTAAAATGTTTTTTATTCGCTGTGGCGAATCGTATCCGCCGCTCAGGTAAACAAAAAACATCCAAATAAAAGTATATATTGGAAAAAAGAAGTCAATTATTTTTGTAGAATAAAAATTGGGGTAGAGCTTGAAATTAATTTCATAAACAGATTTACAAAAATAAATGCCTGCTAAAATTAAGGCGAAATCGATTGCCGGAAAAAACAACTGTTTAATTAACCTGTTAGCAATAGCTGAGGCTGCTCGAATATATATGGCTAAATAAATTAATAGGTGAAATGCTTTTAAATTGTTTTTCTTAAAATGTTTTTTTGCAAAAATTGCCATGGCTTTATAAAAAACAATGACATAGTTAATGCTGCTTTTTTTGGTGCTTTCGCCTTTGTAATGAATAATGCTACTCTCTGCAAAATAATAATTTTTGTATCCCCCCTGAGAAATCCTATAGGATAAATCTATGTCTTCACCATACATAAAATAGGCTTCGTCAAGAAGGCCAACCTTTTGTAAGGTTTCTTTTCTTAAGAGCATAAAGGCTCCACTTAAAACGGCCACCTCATTATTTTTATTTTGATCAAGATAAGTTAAATGGTATTGCCCAAATTTATGTGACCGAGGAAATAATTTTGATAATCCAAATATTTTATAAAAAGCAACTTCAGGGTTCGGCAATCCACGCTTGCTTTCTGGTAAAAAATTACCCTTTCCGTCCAGCATTTTAATGCCTAAAGCTCCTGCTTCGGGGTGATTATCCATAAATTGCAATGTTTTTTCAAAAGTATCTTCTTGTACTACCGTATCTGGATTTAGTAGCAACACATACTGCCCTTTAGATAAAATTATGGCTTGATTATTGGCAACCGCAAAACCATTGTTGATTTTGTTTTGGATAAGAATAACTTGAGGAAATTTATTTTTAATTAGCTCAACAGAGCCGTCTACCGAATTATTATCTACTACAAAAACTTCGGCAGGGATGTTTTTTAAGGCCTTATATACCGAGAAAAGACACTGTTCAACAAAGTGCTTTACATTATAATTAACAATTATGATAGTTAGTTTCAGGGTTATTATACTTAAGGGACTAAAATAATTATAATTGTTTAGATAATATCTTTTTTTACCTTTACATCTCAAAAAATAAATTTTTGAATTTTTTTATCTGGTCCCATAGCTCAGTTGGATAGAGCACAGGTTTTCTAAACCTGCGGCCCTTGGTTCGAATCCAAGTGGGACTACAACGTTGAATCCTCCGAATCATTCAGGGGATTCTTCATTTAAGCCCCCCTAAAGCCACTTTTAAATCCTTTTTACTTTTTCGGCAGTTTTATATACCCCATTTTTTAAACAAATGAATCACATTTATAATTATTGAGAATTTGAGTTGCAGCGAGTTAGACATACTATTTATCCAAAACAAAAAAATCCCCGATAAATTACCGGGGATTTTTTATTGATTATGATTTGATTAAATTAAACCACTATTGTTTAATTATATTGCCTCTGTA
>Ga0209358_10001791_pt1 | contig 16834 bp, 18 predicted proteins | sample LauGreFa1BDMLBSN_2_FD_187574 | JGI IMG/M metagenome (GOLD analysis project Ga0209358, IMG submission 187574) | Freshwater lake microbial communities from Lake Michigan, USA - Fa13.BD.MLB.SN (SPAdes) (version 2) | ecosystem: Environmental > Aquatic > Freshwater > Lake | place: Lake Michigan, USA... | reverse complement strand
GAGAATTCAGGCACTCGGTTATTCCACCGGTGCGCCTCTCATCGCGCTGGCTGCACGCTCCGCATCAATCCGCACATTGCGTTATCTGATTGCGGCAGGCGCCGATGTCGACGCGCGCACACCCGCCAATGAAACGCCGCTGATGCTGGCCGCTTATTTTCGTGAGGATGGCGCATCCTCGGTAGATCGTCATGATGAGGCCGTGCGTTTGCTGCTGGATGCCGGCGCCAATCTTGAAAACCCCTACAACTACACCGCGCTGGCTTATGCCGCCTACAACGACCGCCAGCGTGCGATGCGCTTCCTGATGGAACGGGGTGCAAAGCTGGACGCCGATGCCGTCAACCGCCTGGTTTACGTCAATACGCCGTTGATGATGGCGACCATCCAGGGGCACCGGGAAGCGGTGCGTGCGCTGCTGCGTGCCGGCGCCGACCCGCTGGTGCGTGTGCGCGGCGGCAATACCGCACGGGAATTCGCGTTGAAATACCGTCATACCCACATCGAGCCGATGCTGGTCTGCGCGGAACGGCTTCCGCCAGGCGCGAGTTACATCGAGCGTTGCGATAACCCCCGCGTCGCTGCTACGCAATAATCCGAAGCAGGCTTAGCGCTGCGCGTTTGTCGGGCGAAGGCTGATCAGCAGCACGCCGGCAAGCACCAGCGAGGCACCGGCCATTTGCGCGGTGCTGATTTTCTCGCCGAGAAAAAGCCAGGCGAAGGCCATGGTCGCCACCGGACCGATGCAACCGGTGAGGGCGACCTGGTTGGCACCGATGCGCTTGAGTCCTTCCGCCATCAGCCACAGCGGCAGCACGGTGGAGAAGATCGCCAGTATGGTGACCAGCAGATAGACGTGCTCATCGACCACCAGTGCCTGCAGCGGATGGGTCGCCGTGAAATGGCCGATGACAAAACCCGTTGCGATCAGTGAGGCATAAGCGGAAAAACGCATCGAGCCGAATTTGTGCACCAAACGGCTGCCTGCGACGAGGTAGATCGCGTAGCTGACGGCGCTGCCGAAGACCAGCATCGCGCCCAAGGCTGTCAGCATCCGGTCAGTGCCCAGCCGCGCTTCAGCACTGAATACCATTGCGATTCCGGCATAGGACAAGGCGAGGGAGGCGAGCTGCCGGCTGCGAAGCGGCTGGCGCAGAAAAGCCGCCGACAGCAGCAGCACCAGCGTCGGATAAAGATAGAGGATCAGCCGGCCGAAGCCGGCGGAGATGTATTGCAGACCGGCCAGGTCGAGAAAACTGCCGAGGTAGTAGCCGATGAAGCCCAGCGCGGCGAGTCCGCCGATTTCACGCGGCGTAACCCGCTCGGTCATACGGCCCGCCCACCACGCCATCATTGCGAACAGCGGCGCGGCGAACAGCATTCGCAGCGCGAGCAGCGTCGTGGTGTCGACACCGTACTGGTAAGCCGCCTTGACCAGAACCGGCTTGCCGGAAAAGGCGATCGAGCCGACGAGGGCGCAGGCGATGCCGAGCCAGACGTTACGGCGGGCCGGTGACGCGGGCACTAGCGGCGGCGCCCGCCGCCGAGGATGGAGCCGAGCACGCCGCGGATGATTTCGCGGCCGACCTGTGAGCCGATGGCGCGGGCGGCGCTTTTGGCGGCCATTTCGACAACGCCTTCGCGGTGTCCGCCGCGCGGGCCGGTGCTGCCACCGAGCAGATCGCCCAGCGCGCCGAGCATGCCGCCGCCAGCCGGCGCGCCGCCTTGTGCCGCAGCAGGCTGTGCCGCCATTTGTTCTTTGACGCGCTGCGTGAGTTTTTCATAAGCCGACTCGCGGTCCTGCGGCGTGTCGTATACCCCGGCAAGCAGTGAGCCCTTCATCGTCGCGGCGCGTTCTTCCGGCGTCACCGGACCGAGCCGACTGCCCGGGGGCATTACGAAGGCGCGTTCCACAATGCAGGGCCGGCCTTTTTCATCGAGCAGCGACACCAGCGCTTCGCCGACGCCGAGTTCGGTCATCGCGGCCTCGACATCCAGCTTCGGATTGGCGCGTAGCGTGGTCGCAGCGCTTTTGACCGCTTTCTGGTCGCGCGGTGTGAACGCGCGCAAGGCATGCTGCACACGGTTGCCCAGCTGGCCGAGTACGGTTTCCGGGATGTCCAGCGGATTCTGCGTCACGAAATACACGCCGACACCTTTGGAGCGGATCAGGCGCACGACCTGTTCGATTTTTTCCAGCAGCGCCTGCGGCGTGTCGTTGAACAGCAGGTGGGCTTCGTCGAAGAAAAACACCATCTTGGGTTTCTCCGGGTCGCCGACCTCCGGTAGTTGCTCGAAGAGTTCCGACAGCAGCCACAGCAGGAAGGTCGCATACAGCTTTGGCGAATTCATCAGCTTGTCCGCGGCAAGGATGTTGATCACTCCGCGGCCCTTGGCATCGGTCTGGATCAGGTCCTGGATATTCAGCGCCGGTTCGGAGAAAAAACTATCGCCGCCCTGCTGTTCGATTTCGAGCAGGCCGCGCTGGATGGCGCCGATGGATGCTGCCGAGATGTTGCCGTACTGGGTGGTGAAGTTCTTGGCGTTTTCACCGACGTATTGCAGCATCGCGCGCAGGTCCTTCAGATCCAGCAGCAGCAGGCTGTTGTCGTCGGCAATTTTGAACACCAGCGTCAGCACGCCCTGCTGGGTATCGTTGAGATTGAGCAGGCGGGCCAGCAGCAGCGGGCCCATCTCGGAAATTGTTGCGCGTACCGGGTGGCCCTGCTTGCCGAAGGCGTCCCAGAACACCACCGGGCAGGCTGAGTAGGTGAACCCCTCGATGCCGAGTTGCTTGATGCGCTCTTCTATCTTCGGCTTGGGCCCGCCTTTTTGCGACAGCCCGGCGAGGTCGCCTTTGACGTCGGCCATGAACACCGGCACACCGGTTTTCGACAGCTCTTCGGCCATGCGCTGCAGCGTCACGGTTTTGCCGGTGCCGGTAGCGCCGGCAATCAGGCCGTGGCGGTTGGCAAAACCCGGAAGCAGGCACAGGTCGTGGTCGGATTTGGCAATCAGCATCGGTTCGGCCATGGCGGATTCCTGAAGGAACGGTGTCGGGGGTCGTCTGGAAGAGGCTATGTTAAAATTTCGTTCATTCTAACGGGTAAATTGCGCAATCATGGCCGGACATTCCAAGTGGGCGAACATCCAGCACCGCAAAGGGCGGCAGGACGCCAAGCGGGGCAAGATTTTTACGCGGTTGATCAAGGAGATCACGGTGGCTGCACGCCTCGGCGGAGGTGATGCTGACAGCAACCCGCGTCTGCGGCTGGCGATGGACAAGGCCTACGACAACAATATGCCCAAGGACAACGTCGAGCGCGCGATCAAACGCGGCACCGGTGATCTCGAAGGCGTCAACTACGAAGAAATCCGCTACGAAGGTTACGGCATCGGCGGCGCTGCGGTGATGGTCGACTGCATGACTGACAACCGCACCCGCACCGTGGCCGACGTGCGTCACGCCTTCACCAAATACGGCGGTAACCTCGGTACCGACGGTTCGGTCGCCTTCCTGTTCAATCATTGCGGGCAGTTGCTGTTCGCGCCCGGCACCGATGAAGCCAAGCTGATGGACGCGGCGATCGAGGCCGGCGCTGAAGACGTGTTGACTCACGAAGACGGCAGTATCGAAGTCATCACCGGCCCTGCGGAATTTTCCGCCGTGCGTGCTTCACTGGAGAAATCCGGATTCAAACCGGAACTGGCTGAGGTCACGATGAAGCCGACCACCGAGAACGCACTGACCGGCGATGACGCCGTGCGCATGCAGAAACTCCTGGACGCGCTGGAAGCCGTCGACGACGTGCAGGAGGTGTACACCACCGCAGTCATCGACGAGCCCGCTTGAGCGCGGCCTCCACGCTTCGTATCCTCGGTATCGATCCCGGCCTGCGTGTCACCGGTTTCGGCGTCATCGAACAGACCGGACAGCAGCTCAGCTATGTTGCCAGCGGCTGCGTGCGCAGCGGCAACGGTGAACTTCCCGTACGTCTGAAAGTCCTGCTCGAAGGACTGCAGGAGGTGATCGCCACTTACCAGCCCGACTGCGCGGCGGTCGAGCATGTCTTCGTCAACGTCAATCCCAAATCCACGCTGCTGCTCGGGCACGCCCGCGGCGCGGCCATCTGTGCGGCGGTTTTACATGCGCTGCCAGTCGCCGAGTACACCGCCTTGCAGGTCAAGCAGGCGGTGGTCGGTGCCGGGAAGGCGCACAAGACGCAGGTGCAGATGATGGTGCGCAAGCTGTTGCGGCTCCCCGGCGATCCTAGTCCTGATGCGGCCGATGCACTGGCTTGCGCGATCTGCCATGCCCACGGCGGGTTGGGTTACGGCGGCGTCGGCATCGGAAAGCGCCGCCGCCGCGGCCGGCTGGGATGAGCCGGATTCTGCTGGTCTGGGAATTGGGTATCGGGTTCGGTTACCTGGGTCCCTTCCTTACTGTTGCAAAAGGTTTGCTCCAGTACGGTCACGAACTGCATATCGCTGCGCGTGAGGTGGCCCTTGCTGTCGCTGCCGATGCATCTGGAGCATTTTCTGCTTGCCCGTTCTGTTGCGCGCACCGGCGCCGGGGAATTGCTGCATCCGGATACCGCTCCGATATCGCCGCCGCTGCTCTTGCTGAACGCGATGCTACGGTATCTGTTGGTACAATACGGACTGGACGATTGTCCGCATTGAGGCGATTGCCGCGCAAACTGGGGAACACAAATGATCGGCCGTATCGCAGGGCGCCTGCTGGTCAAGCAGCCGCCGCAAATCATTGTTGACGTCAAAGGCGTCGGTTACGAAATCGACGTGCCGATGAGCACCCTGTATCAGCTGCCCGCTGCCGGCGAGCCGGTGACGCTGTATACCCATCTGGCGGTACGCGAGGACGCGCACCAGCTCTTCGGTTTTGCCACCGAGGCCGAGCGTTCGCTGTTCCGCCAGTTGATCAAAATTTCCGGCATCGGCGCACGCACCGCGCTCTCGGTGCTGTCGGGCATGTCGGTCGCGGAGCTGCATGAGGCAGTCAGTGCCAAGGATGGCGGTCGCCTGACCAAGATTCCGGGCATTGGCAAAAAAACCGCCGAACGCCTGCTGCTGGAACTGCGCGACCGTCTGCCAAAGGGCGTGGTGCAGGCCGGTGGCGCGACGGCGTCGAGCGAAAACAGCGATATTGCCAATGCGCTCAGCGCGCTTGGCTACAATGACAAGGAAGTGACCTGGGTGGTCAGCCAGTTGCCCGCCGGTCTTACAGTGACCGACGGCATCCGCCAGTCGCTGAAACTGTTATCCAAATCCTGATTGAGCGCCGCCATTACCGATGATTGAAACCGACCGCCTGATTTCTGCTGCGCCGGCCTCCGTTCAGGAAGAGGTTATCGAACGTGCGCTGCGGCCCAAGGCGCTGGATGAATACGTCGGTCAGGAAAAAGTGCGCGACCAGCTGTCGATTTTCATCGAGGCAGCGCGCAAGCGCAAAGAGGCGCTGGACCATGTGCTGCTCTTCGGTCCGCCAGGATTGGGAAAGACCACGCTCGCGCACATCATCGCCCGCGAGATGGGCGTCAATCTGCGTCATACCTCGGGCCCGGTGTTGGAGCGTCCGGGCGACCTCGCGGCGATGCTGACCAATCTCGAACCGAACGACGTGCTGTTCATCGACGAGATCCACCGCCTGTCGCCGGTGGTTGAGGAGATCCTGTATCCCGCGCTCGAGGACTACCAGATCGACATCATGATTGGCGAGGGTCCCGCGGCGCGTTCGGTCAAGCTGGATCTGCCGCCGTTCACGCTGGTCGGCGCAACCACGCGCGCCGGCATGCTGACAAATCCGTTGCGCGACCGTTTCGGCATTGTTGCGCGGCTCGAGTTTTACAACACCGACGAGCTGACACGCATCGTTGAACGTTCGGCGCGGTTGCTTGAGGTGAGCGTCGACGCCGCAGGCGCGCGCGAAGTGGCGGCGCGCTCGCGCGGCACGCCGCGTATTTCCAACCGGCTGCTGCGCCGCGTGCGCGATTTTGCGGAAGTGCGCGCCGACGGCAAGGTTTCAAAAAAAGTGGCCGATGAAGCGCTGAAGATGCTCGATGTCGATCCGGTCGGATTCGACGTAATGGACCGCAAGCTGCTGCATGCGGTGATCAACAAGTTCGGCGGTGGGCCGGTTGGCGTCGACAACCTGGCTGCAGCCATCGGCGAGGAGCGCGATACGATTGAAGACGTGCTCGAGCCCTACCTGATCCAGCAGGGTTACCTGCAGCGCACGCTGCGCGGGCGGATTGCAACCGTGTTGGCCTACCGGCATTTTGGATTGCCCGAGCCCAAGGGTGAGGGGCCGCGCGATTTGTGGGATGGCGGTACGCCCGCGCAGTGAATGCTATAAATATTTGTTTTAATTGAATAAACCAGATAAATCATTCCTCACCAATACGGTCACCGCAAACGTGGCAGCCGCTGCGCAACCCTTTTCCTGGCCGGTGCGCGTTTATTACGAAGACACTGATTCGGGCGGCGTCGTGTATTACGCCAACTACCTGCGCTTCATGGAGCGCGCGCGTACCGAATGGCTGCGTATGCTGGGTTTCGAACAACCGGTGATGGCGAAGGTCCATGGCGTGCTGTTCGTGGTACGTGCGGTGAACATTGATTACCTCAAGCCGTCGCGGTTTGACGACAGCTTGCAGGTCACGGTGGAAATCGTTAACGTCGGCGGCAGCCGCATCCGGTTTTTGCAGCGCGTGCTGCGCGGGGACGAGGAGATCGTGCGGGCCGACGTCGATGTCGTGTGTGTCAACACGGATAGCTTCAGGCCGGCGCGATTGCCCCGGGAAATGCGTACAACAATAGGAATGGAAGAGTGAACGCAACGCTTACGCATGACATGTCTGTAATCAGCCTGATAACCGGCGCGAGCATACCGGTGCAGCTGGTGATGGCCCTGCTGCTGCTGTCTTCGATGTTTTCCTGGTATTACATTTTCCTGAAAGTCTTCACGCTGCGTCGCGCCGCGCAGCAGACCGCGGAATTCGAGCGCCAGTTCTGGAGCGGCGCCGATCTCAATGAACTGTATCAGCGCGCGGTCAATGCCCGCGAATCGGCGGGGACGCTGGAACGCATTTTTGAAGCGGGTTTCCGCGAATTCACCAAACACCGCCGCCAGCCCGGTGCCGATGTCGGTGCGCTGATGGACAGCACGCGGCGCGCGATGCGCGCGACCTACCAGCGCGAAATGGACAAGCTGGAGTCCTCGCTGTCCTTTCTCGCTTCCGTCGGTTCGGTCAGCCCCTATGTCGGTCTGCTTGGCACGGTTTGGGGAATCATGAATTCATTCCGCGGCCTCGCCAACGTCGGACAGGCGACGCTGAGCCATGTTGCGCCCGGCATCGCCGAGGCGCTGATCGCCACCGCGATCGGCCTGTTCGCGGCGATTCCGGCAGTGGTGGCGTACAACCGTTTCGCCGGTGACGTCACCCAGTTGGCGATTCGCTTCGAGTCCTTCACCGAAGAATTCTCCAACATCCTGCAGCGTCAGCTGCACTGAACGCATGCTGATCGAGAAGCGCAGCGGCCGTCGCCTGATGAACCAGATCAACGTCGTGCCGTATATCGACGTGATGCTGGTGCTGCTGGTGATTTTCATGGTCACCGCGCCGATGATGAATCCGAGCAAGGTGGATCTGCCATCGGTGGGCAAAACCACCGAGATCAAGTCGCCGCCACTGCAGATCATCGTCGACAAAAAAGGCGAGATGACATTCCGTGATCAGGACGGCAAGGCCGACCGCAAGGTGAAGTGGGATGAAGTGATCGCCATTATCAAGGAACGGCAGTCGAAAAATCCTGATCAGGCCGTTGTGATCGCTGCGGACAAGGACGTGATGTACGAAAAAGTCGTCGAAGTGATGAACACGCTGCAGCGTAACAATGTGCAGCGGGTGGGATTGCTGGTCCGTCCCGGAAACTAGATGGCGGTCGATTGAATGACAGCGGCAGTGTTCCAATCCCGCGACGAGGCTCTGGCCGGCGGGCTGGCCCTCGCGATGCATGTGCTGTTCCTGGTGCTGCTGGTGTTCGGCGTCAGCTGGCAGCACAAGCCGGTCGAAACCGCGGCCGTGGTCGACCTGTGGCGTGATCTGCCGCCTGTCGCGGCACCCAAAGCCGAAGTGGCGCCGCCCGCGCCGATCAAACCCGAACCGCCGCCGTCACAGCCCAAAGTCGAGGCCAAGCCGCCGCCCAAACCCGAACCGGCGCCCGTCGCCAAGCCCGACATCGCGCTGAAAGACAAGCGCGAGAAGGAGCTCAAGCTCAAGTCGCAGCTCGAGGAAAAGAAGCGTGCGGAAGAGAAGGTTCGAGAAGCAGCTCGTGAAGCCGAGGCCGACAAGAAAAAACGCGCGGAAGCCGATGCGTTGAAAAAGAAACAGGCTGCCGAGGCCGAGGCCAAACGCATCGCCGGCGGGCAGGCAAAGGCGGAGCAGGCGTTGGCTGCGCAGCAGGCGGCCGCAAGTGCCAAGGTGGTTGATGAATACAAGCGGCGCATTATTGAAAAGGTGAAGCGCTTTATCGTCTTGCCTCCCAATGTCAGTGACAACGCACAGGTGGAGTTCGATGTGGTGGTGCTGCCCGGCGGCGAAGTGCTCAGCGCGAAACTAAAAAAATCCAGCAACAGCATTGCCGCCTACGATTCCGCGATCGAGCGTGCAATCCTCAAGGCGCAGCCGCTACCGCTGCCACCGGATCCGGCGCTGATGCGCCAGTTCCGGGAACTTAATCTGGTATTCCGGCCCAAAGAGTAATCCTGCCTAATGACCATACAAATGCAATTTCATGCTGAGACCATGCGCAACATCATGCTTAACCTGATTCGGACCATGACAAGGACACTGACGGTGTCGCTGTTGCTGACCGCCGGCGCTGCCGGCGCAGCAATGACCATCGAGATCGTCGGCGCCGGCGCCAACCAGATTCCGGTGGCGATCGTACCCTTCCGCGCCGAGGAGGGTTTGGCACAGAAACTGACGCCGGTGGTGGCGGCCGACCTCACGCGCAGCGGGCTGTTTCGCATGGTTGATCCGGGCGGCATGAATCCGGTGCCCTACGAACCCGAACAGCTCAATTACGGACAGTGGCAGGCGCGCGGTGCCGAAGCGGTGGTGATCGGTTCAGTGAGCAAGGCGGCGGACGGCCGCTACGACATCCGCTTCCGGGTGATGGATGCAGTCAAGCAGACGCAAATCGCCGGTTTTGTCTATTTCGCCACTGAAGGCCAGCTGCGCCTGACCGCGCACAAAATCGCCGACGTGATCTACGAAAAACTCACCGGCGACGCCGGGGTTTTCGCGACCCGCATTACCTATGTCGTCAAACGCGGCAGGAACTACGAACTGCATGTCGCCGATGCCGATGGTTACGGTGCACAGAGCGTGCTCAGTTCCAACGAGCCGATCATCTCGCCGGCATGGTCGCCGGACGGCACGCGGCTCGCCTATGTCTCCTTCGAGCAGAAAAAACCGGTGGTTTACGTCCAGTCGCTGGTCACCGGCGCGCGCCAGGCCATCGCGGCTTTTCGCGGCAGCAACAGCGCACCGGCATGGTCGCCCGACGGCAAACGTCTCGCGGTGACGCTGACGCGCGACGGCGGCTCCCAACTGTTCCTGATCAATGCCGACGGCAGCGGTGCACCGCAGCGGCTGACGCAGAGTTCGGCGATCGACACCGAAGCCAATTTTTCGCCGGACGGCCAGTCGATCCTGTTTACCTCGGATCGCGGTGGCGGCCCTCAGATCTATCGCATTGCCGTGTCCGGTGGTGCTGCGCAGCGTGTGACCTTTGAGGGCACATACAACGTGTCGCCGCGGCACAGCCCGGACGGCAAGAGCTTCACTTTCATCCAGCGTAACGGCGGACGTTTCAATGTTGCTGTCCAGGATTTTGCAACCCGGCAGTTGCAGGTGCTGACCGACGGCGGCATTGATGAGTCGCCGAGTTTTGCGCCCAACGGCAAGATCATCCTCTACGCAACCGAGGTCAGGGGGCGTGGTATATTGGCTGCAGTTTCGAGTGACGGGCGCATCAAGCAGCGATTTACTGCTGATGTGGGGGATGCGCGTGAACCCGCGTGGAGTCCCGTGGTCAATAAATAAAAAATAAATAAAAACAGTATCCGAAATACTACTCAGCAAACCACTTCAGTCGACAAGGAGTCCGAACATGAAACGATTAATTTTCGCAGTAGCGGTTTCGGCGATGCTTGCGGGCTGCGGCAGCAGCCCGAACAAGGAGCAGGAAAGTGCGGCGGTTGAAGACCGCAGCGGCGCCACGGCCAGCTCGCAGCAGAAGCCGCAGACTCAACCCACCGGACCGACTTCGAAGCCGCTTGAATCCTCCAGCATGTCGGGTAACCCGCTGAAAGACCCGTCCAACATCCTGTCCAAGCGCAGCGTGTATTTCGAACTCGACAGCAATGTCGTCAAGGAAGAGTTCAAGCCGGTGGTCGCCGCCCATGCCCGTTACCTTCAGCAGAACCGCGGCGTGAAAATGACGGTGCAGGGCAATGCCGACGAACGCGGCAGCCGCGAATACAACCTGGCCCTCGGCCAGCGTCGTGCAGATGCGGTGAAACAGGCGATGCAACTGCTCGGTGCCCAGCCGGACCAGATTGAATCCGTCAGCTTCGGCGAAGAAAAGCCCAAGGCCACCGGACATGACGAGGCAAGCTGGGCGGAAAACCGCCGTGCAGACCTCGCTTATCCGAACGACTGATCCCCGGTCATGAAGGATTGCAGCATGCGCGCGGCTTTTGCTGCGCTGGCCCTGTGCACGGGACTTGTTGCCGCGGGCCCTGCCGCCGCCGGCCTGTTTGACGACGAGGTCGCCCGCAAGCAGATCGCCGAGCAGCAGAAGCGTGTCGATGAGTTGCGCCAGCAAAGCGAGGGCCTGTCGGGGCGTCTGGGTAAACTCGAAGATGCGGCCAAGGCCCAGCCCGTGCTGTCGCTGGTCGCGGAAATCGAGAAATTGCGCGAGGAAATCCGCAACCTGCGCGGTCAGGTTGAAACCCTGGGCAACAATATTGAAGGCGTCGCCAAGCGCCAGCGCGACATGTACGTCGACCTCGACCAGCGGCTGCGTCGTTTTGAGCAGCCCGGGGCTGCTGCTGCAGTTGTGCCGGCCGCAGGCGCCGCAGCACCGGCGACAGTTGCAGCTGCAGCAGCCGAAACGCCAAAACCGGCGGCGGCTGCCAACGTCAGTCCTGAAGAAAATGAGGCTTATGAACGCGCCCAAGGTCAGCGCCGCATTGGCAATTACCAGGGAGCGATCAGCGCATTCCAGGGCTTTATCGCCAAATACCCCAAAAGTACGCTGGCGCCGCGCGCCCAATACTGGATCGGTGATTCCTATTTCAATCTGCGTGATTACAAAAACGCCATCGCCAGCCAGCAGAAACTGCTGTCGGCTTATCCGGACAGTTCTTCGGTGCCGGACGGACTGCTCAATATGGCCAGCGCGCAACTCGAAGCCGGCGACAACGCCGCCGCACGCAAGACCATGGACGGCCTGATCTCCCGTTATCCGTCCTCTGAGGCCGCCGAGAAAGCGCGTCGTCGCGTCGCCAATCTGCGCTGATGGGCTGCGGCTTCGCGCCGCATGACGGTAGAATCACTGCCGTGAACACGACCGTAACCGAAAAACCTGCCGCCGTTTCTGCAGCAACCACGCTGCGCGTGACGGAAATTTTCCATTCGCTGCAGGGTGAAACCAGCCGCACCGGGCTGCCCACGGTATTTGTGCGCCTGACCGGTTGCCCGCTGCGTTGCGGTTATTGCGATACCGCCTATGCCTTCCATGGCGGCGAGTCGCTGACGCTGGATGAGATTCTCAGTCGAGTTGCTGCGTTGGGGGCACATTATGTGACCCTCACCGGCGGCGAACCGCTCGCACAAAAACAGGCGCCGGTGCTGCTACAGCGCCTTGCAGACGCGGGTTATTCGGTTTCGCTGGAAACCAGTGGCGCGCTGGATGTGTCGGCGGTTGATCCGCGCATTTCGAAAATCCTCGATCTGAAAACACCCGGTTCCGGTGAGTGCGAACGCAATCTGTGGTCCAACCTTGCGCTGCTGACGTCGAGCGACGAGATCAAGTTCGTGCTCTGCGATGAAGCGGATTATCTGTGGGCCTGCGAGCAGATCCGCAAGCATCAACTCGATGCCAAATGCCCGCTGCTGCTGTCGCCGGTGCACGGCAAGCTCGAGCCGCGCCGGCTCGCCGAGTGGATCCTCCGCGATCATCTGCCGGTGCGCATGCAGTTGCAGCTGCACAAGCTGCTGTGGGGCGAGAAGCCGGGGCATTGAACGATGACTTCCCCCGCAGTCGTATTGCTCTCCGGCGGTCTGGATTCCGCCACAACGCTGGCGATGGCCCGTGCCGCCGGTCATGACTGCCATTGTCTGTCGATCGATTACGGCCAGCGCCATCGTTCTGAACTGGATGCGGCTGCGCGCGTGGCAGAGGCGCTGGGTGCGAAAGCGCAAAAGGTCGTGCGTATCGATCTTGGCGCAGTCGGCGGTTCTGCGCTGACCGATCCCGCGATCGCCGTGCCGGTCGATGGCGTGCAGCCGGGCATACCGGTGACCTATGTGCCGGCGCGCAACACCATCATGCTGGCACTCGCGTTGGCCGAAGCCGAGGTCACCGGCGCCGCTGATATCTGGTTCGGTGCCAATGCGGTGGATTACTCCGGTTATCCGGATTGCCGCCCCGAATACATGCGCGCGTTTGAAACGCTGGCGAATCTGGCGACCAAGGCCGCCGTCGAAGGCCGGCGGCTGCAGTTGCATACGCCGATCATCACGCTGAGCAAGTCCGACATCATCCGCCGCGGCACAGCGCTGGGTGTGGACTACGCCTTGACCGTGTCGTGTTATCAGGCAGATGCGGCAGGGCGCGCCTGTGGCGTCTGTGATTCCTGCCGCCTGCGCCGCGCCGGTTTTGAGGGTGCCGGCATCGCCGATCCGACGCGCTACAAATAACTTATTAAAAACAAATAGTTAATGTGATTTTCCGGGCGGGCGCTATACTCGGCGCAGCAAGGGTTACGGGAGCGGGTGATGGAAATCAATGTGCATTACCAGGTGCTGACCGCGGTGTTTGTCATCGCCGCAGTGCTGGGCGTCATCGTCAACAAGACCAATTTCTGCACCATGGGTGCGGTCTCCGACTGGATCAATATGGGCGATCACGGGCGCATGCGTGCGTGGTTGCTGGCGATGGCGGTGGCGATGGGTGGTGTGGCGATCATGGAATCCGCCGGCATCATTACCTTGGGCAGCGACACCTTTCCGCCGTACCGTGCTGCCGGTTTCAGCTGGGTGCGTTTTGTTGTCGGTGGTGCGTTGTTCGGCATCGGTATGACGCTGGGCAGTGGTTGTGGCAATAAGACGCTGGTGCGTGTCGGCGCTGGCAATCTGAAATCGCTGGTGGTACTGGCGATCGCTGCAGTGATGTCCTATCTGATGTTGTGGACGCCGTTCTACGAACAGCTGTTTCATCCCTGGGTGTCGGCGACTTCGATTGATCTCGCGCAGCATGGCATCGCTTCGCAGCAACTCGGTGCGATGATTTCCGGACTGACCGGAATGCCGCCCTCGCGCGCCTTCAATGCTGCCGTCGGTGGCCTGATTGCAGCGGGCCTGATGGTGTTCGTACTGCGTTCTGCGGAATTCCGCGGCAGCACCGACAATCTGCTCGGCGGCACCGCCGTTGGCCTCGCCGTGCTCGCCGGCTGGTATCTCACCGGCGGACCGCTGGGTCAGGCATGGAAGGAATATGCGGAGTTCGCGACCGTAGTTCCGAGCCGGGTACAGGTGCAGTCCTATACCTTCATCAGCCCGATGGGGGATACGGTTCGTTATCTGCTGAGCCCTGGCGATTTTTCGCTGATCAATTTCGGCGTTGTCGCGCTGTCCGGCGTGATTGCCGGATCCTTTATTTATGCGTTGTCGACACGCGGCTTTCGCATTGAGTGGTTTGTTTCGATGAAGGATTTTGCCAATCATGCGATCGGCGGTGTGTTAATGGGAGTCGGCGGCGTGTTGTCGATGGGATGCACCGTGGGGCAGGCCATCACCGGTATGTCCACCGTGGCCCTGGGCGCCTTCCTGACCTTTATGGCTATTGTTGCCGGGGCGGCAGGCACCATGAAATACCAGTATTGGCGGATGTTGCAGGAGGATTGAGCGTATCCGGCGGTTTTCGGGGGTAAATGCGGGTTGACCCACCTAGCCTCGGCGGTTAGAATTCCGCCTCTTTTTGGGAGGTTAGCTCAGCCGGTAGAGCAGCGGACTTTTAATCCGTTGGTCGCGAGTTCGAATCTCGCACCTCCTACCAGTAGGACTCAAAGGGCCAGCGCAAGCTGGCCCTTTGTTTTTGCTGCGGCGCCGCTGTTTGCGGTAAGTTTGCGGCCTTCACTATCCGCAGGAGCTTTTAATCATGGCCCAGTTCGAACCCGTTGGCGTTGTACGCAGCGATCGCACCGAAATGTCTGCCGGGCACTGGGCGAACGTCGAATCGCGCATTGAGCTGGACCCGCTGTACGTCAAAGGTCTCGCCGGTCTCAGCGAGTTTTCGCATGTGGTGGTGATTTTCCATTTGCACAAGATCCCGACTTTTGATGCGGCCAGACAGATCGCGCGCAATCCGCGCGGCATGGAAAACCTTGATCCGGTCGGCGTATTTGCCCAGCGTACCAAATTCCGCCCGAATCCGATCGGTGTGACCGCGGTGGAACTGCTGGATGTCGACGACAAAGGCATCACCGTGCGCGGCCTGGATGCCCTCGACGGCACGCCGGTACTCGACATCAAGCCGTATATCCCCGCTTTCGAGCGCAAGGAAAACGTACGCCTGCCGGCCTGGGTAGACAAGATGATGGATGGTTATTTCTGAAACCTGGATGATCAAAAAGGCGCTCTGTGGAGCGCTTTTTTGTGAGGGCCTGTGCTTCCGTAGCCGCTTAAGTCTCCGCAGGCGCTTAACCCAGCTGGCCCAAGGCCTGCTCCAGATCGGCAATCAGGTCGGCCGGATCTTCAAGGCCGATGTGCAGACGGATGGTCGGCCCGCCCGGATTCCATGCTGTCGCACTGCGCACCTTTTCCGGATGCGGTGCGGTGATCAGGCTTTCATAACCGCCCCAGCTCGAACCGATACCGAAGAGTTTCAGCGTATCGACAAAAGCGGCAACCTTTTCCCTTGATGCCGGTTGCAGCACCACGCCGAACAGTGACGCGGCACCGTCGAAGTCGCGTTTCCAGATCGCATGGCCCGGATCGCTTTCCAGTGCCGGGAACAGTACGCGCCGCACTTCCCTGCGTCCCCGCAACCAGTTGGCAACAGTGATCGCGTTAGCCATCTGCTGTTTCATGCGCACGCCGATCGTACGGAAACCGCGCAGCGCCAGATAACAGTCGTCGGGGCTGACGCAGTAACCGAAGTCGGCAACGGTGTGGCGCACCGGCAGCCAGTATTTCTCGTTGGTGACGATGACGCCCATCAGCACATCGGAGTGGCCGACGATGTATTTGGTCGCGGCATGGATCGACACATCAATGCCGCGTTCGAAGGAACGGAAAAAATAGGGCGTTCCCCAGGTGGTGTCAGCCAGCACCGGAATGCCGCGGGCATGGGCGACCGCGGCGATTGCCGGGATGTCCTGCATTTCAAAAGTCAGCGAACCCGGCGCTTCGCAGAACACCGCCCTGGTGTTCGGTTTGATCAGGCGCGCGATACCGGCGCCGATCAGCGGGTCGTAATACTCGACCTCGACGCTGTTGGCGCGCAGCCGGCGGTCGCAGAACATCCGGGTCGGTGCGTAGGCGCTGTCGGTGACCAGCAGGTGATCGCCCGTTTTGACGAAAGCGCAAAGTGCAGCGGTAATCGCCGCCAGCCCCGAAGGTACGGCGACGGCCTGGTAACCGCCTTCCATGCGGGCGACCGCATCCTCGAACGCGAATGTGGTTGGTGTGCCGTGGATGCCGTAACGCATCGATTTGTAATCACCCGGATCCCGCGTTTCATACGATTCCAGATCGGGAAAAACCACGGTGGAGGTGCGGTAAACGGGGGTGTTGACCGTGCCGTGGGTTTCGGCCGGATTGCGACCGACATGGGTGAGCAGCGTATCTTTTTTCATTGCAAGAAGAGCTTTTTACGATATGGACTGCGACCACGGCATTGTGCGTGACCGGGTGTGCCGGCGCAACACGATTGCCGCGGTCATGTTCGCCTTTTTGCGTTATCCTAATCGCTATTCCAATGGAGGAGAATAGCGGACCGTTACGGCGTCCAGCCTGCGGTGCGCGTCAACGTTATGGACCATCACCACCTGTTTGATGTAGGCGGCGCAAAACTGTCCCGCTTGGAAGACCTGCGATTGATCAAGGGCGAGGGTTGTTACTCGGCCGACTGGAACCTGCCCGGCCAGGCCCACGCGGCGTTCCTGCGCGCGGACCGTGCCCACGCCAGAATTCTGTCGGTGAATACCGACGCTGCGAGCAAGGCACCCGGCGTGCTTGGCGTTTACACCGGTGCGGACGCGGTGCGCGAAGGCCATTTACGGCCGATGAGCTTCCTGACTTTTGCCGGCAAAGACGGTATGAAAGCCCGTTTCCCCGACCGATCCTCACTGGCCCATGACCGCGTGCGTTTTGTCGGCGACGCGGTGGCTATAGTGGTCGCCGAAACCGCACTGCAGGCGCAGGACGCCGCCGAACTGATTGAAGTCGAATACGAAGACCTGCCTGTGGCGGTTGACCCGCGCGCCGCGCTGGCCGCCGGTGCGCCGCAGCTGCATGAC
>Ga0209358_10001789_pt1 | contig 16841 bp, 16 predicted proteins | sample LauGreFa1BDMLBSN_2_FD_187574 | JGI IMG/M metagenome (GOLD analysis project Ga0209358, IMG submission 187574) | Freshwater lake microbial communities from Lake Michigan, USA - Fa13.BD.MLB.SN (SPAdes) (version 2) | ecosystem: Environmental > Aquatic > Freshwater > Lake | place: Lake Michigan, USA... | reverse complement strand
AATCGTGTCGTCGGTGGCTGCAGTCGATGCCATCGAACGTGGCGCATGCTCAATCATCAACATCAAAGCTGGTCGCGTTGGTGGTTACCTTGAGGCCGTGCGCATCCACGATGTCTGTCGTGAGCGGGGCATTCCGGTGTGGTGTGGCGGCATGCTCGAGACCGGCATTGGTCGGGCGATGAACTTGGCATTGGCCGGACTCCCCAATTTCACCATTACAGGTGATGTTTCGGCGTCTGAACGCTTCTGGAAGAAAGACATCGTGACCGAACCCATCCGCCTCGAGAATGGCCAGGTCCGCTTGCCTCAAGGTTCGGGAACGGGCGTGCAGATCGACCATGCTTTTCTCAACGATGTTTCGACGAGCACGACCACGTTGCGACCATAAAGGCGTGTCGGGACTATTGTCTCGGGCATGACATTTCCTTTTCTTTCCGATGAATGGATGGATGCCGCCAAGGCGATCCGTGCCAAGTACCAAGGCCAAGCACCCAAGATCACCGCAGTGATCCGCATCAATCAGGTCATCACCGATGTTCCTTTCGGTGACGGCACCATTAAGAGTTACATGGACACCTCGTCTGGCGAGATGGAAGTTGAACTCGGAGAACTCGAAAACCCCGATGCTGTTGTCACCACCGACTGGGCAACTGCTCGTCAGATTTTTGGTCTCAACGATCAGGCTGCTGCGATGCAGGCTTTCATGGGCGGCAAGATCAAGGTTGCTGGCGACATGATGAAGATGATGGCGATGCAGACTGCAATTCCGCAGAGCGACATCACCGCCAAGGTCGCCGACGAAATCAAGGCCATCACCGAATAAAACTGCAATCAGTTTGTTCGCGGGGTTGAGCGGACGCGTGACGCGGTAAACACTGCGACGCAAGCAACACCTGCTGCCACATAGAACGCTGCTCGATACGACGCCGGCGTGGGTTCTCCTCCACCGACACCTTGTTGCACGGTCACCATCACGACCGATCCGAACACGGCACCCATTTGCGTCATCAGTTGTTGCATCGCTCCAGCGACTCCAAGATCGTCTTCGTCGACCGCGTTTGCAACAAGTGACGTCATCGCTGGACTCGCCATACCGATGCCCGCTCCCGACATTCCGAGAGCAAACAACATCAACATCAAACCAGTGCTCGGTCCAACAATGCCAAATGACAGCATTGATGCAACCACACACAAGCTGCCCGCCATTCCCATGACCCGTTCGCCAATACGAATTGTGATCAAGCTGGCAAGAGGAGCGACGATGGCGAATGTGAGAGGGCGCGCAATCACAACAAACGAAATCTTGCTGTGGTCGTACCGCAGCACCTCATCGAGTACTTGCGGGGCCAATAGAAATCCGCCCATATAGGCGAAGTTGGCGCATGTTTGCGATATCACTGGATACGCGACGTTGCGGGTCTTCAACCAATGCAACGGCAACAGCGGATCACTGACGCGTTGTTCAATACGAATAAACAAAACCAATGAACATGTTGCAATCAGTAACAATCCAATTGTGTATGGGCTATCCCAGCCCCACTTCGGACCTTGGTTCACGCCCGCCAACATCATCGATGCACCAACACCAAGCGTGATTGAACCAGCCACATCGAAGTGCACTTCTTTTTTACGTTCGGTGTCGGGCAACAACCACAACGCAACACATACTCCGATAATGCACAGTGGTGCCTGGAAAGCAAAAATCACGCGCCAACCAAATGCATCGACTAAGGGTACTCCCGCAACCACACCAAGAACTGGTGCCCCAGCATTGACGAAACTCCAATAACTCAACGGGCGAACGCGTTGATCGGGCGGAAACAATCGATTGATGTACGCCATCGTCGCTGGACCAGTTGCGGCACCAGCTGACGCCGACAAAATTCGAAACGCAATCATGCTCGGTGCATCCCAAGCCACCGCAGTCAGCGCTGCAAATACTCCGGCACCAAACAAGCCGCACACGAAGATGCGTTTATGTCCCCACAGGTCGCCGGCTTTTCCGTAGGCCGGACCAACAACTCCGAATGCCAACATTGGCCCGGTGATGCTCCAAGCAACTACTGAAACACTTGAATTGAATTCGTCAGCGATATCGCCGAGAGACACCACCAAAATGGTGATCGTAAAGCCGACTGTAAACAGCGCCGACAAAACGACAATCAAAACCGCCCAATTTCGCCCGATAGGGACGCGTTGGCCTAGCCAACGACGTAACAAAATTGGCCACGGAACAACGCCAAGTTCATCAACGCCTACTGAATCAACGTTGAGTGTCCGCGGAGTTGTTTCGCGAGCTTCCTCGCCCACGACTCAGGATTTGGGTGCGAGTGCGGTTATCGCTTTAGCGAGTGCACTCACTGTCCAGCGATCGTCCTGCTTGATTTCTTCGGCCATCGCCCAAGTAGCAACACGAGTCACTTGACCACCCTGTACATAGAAAGTCTCACCCGAGAACTCACAGAGATCAGACGCCAAGTACGCCACAAGCGGGCTCACGTTTGCCGGATCCCATTCGTCGAACTTTCCGTCTTTAGCAGCCATGACATCTTCGAGACCAGGAGTTGCCATCGTCAGGCGGGTACGAGCAGCCGGTGCAATGGCATTGCTCTTGACGTTGTAACGCGACAACTCTTTTGCACAAATCTGACTGAAGGTTGCGATACCCGACTTAGCAGCGCCGTAGTTGGCCTGACCGGGGTTCGAGAACAAACCAGACGTACTGCTGGTGTGTACCAAGTTACGCGGCTTCGTAATTCCGGCCTTGGCCTGTTCGCGCCAGTACGCAGCAGCGTGGTGTGTGGGCGCGAAGTGTCCCTTGAGGTGAACCTGAATCACCGAATCCCATTCGGATTCGCTCATGTTGACCAACACGCGGTCACGCAAGATGCCGGCGTTGTTGACGAGAATGTCAAGATCGCCAAATGCTTCGATGGCGCTATCGATCATGCGCTTTGCACCATCCCAGTCGGCCACATTGTCGGTGTTGACAATTGCTTCGCCGCCCATGCCCTTGATGTCAGCAACTGTTTGTTGCGCAGGTGTCATGTCTGAACCCGAACCATCGTTGGCGCCACCAAGATCGTTAACAACAATCTTGGCGCCTTCGGCGGCGAACAACAATGCGTGCTCGCGACCAAGTCCACGACCTGCTCCAGTGATAATTGCAACGCGTCCGTCAAGTGTTCCCATGACAACTCCTTCAAGTTTTTCAATGTTTAATTCAAAATTTGTAGACCAGAGCCTACGCCAAGGTCACTCTCAGTACGAAAGCCTGTCGGCTTCAGTACTGTCAACTTCCGTAATAGAGAATGTCCAGCACTGTGCCTCGGGGCAACATTTGCCCAACAGCGACGGGCTGACCAGCCGTATAGATCGCAATCGGGAATCCGGTGGTTCGGCCCGACACAGTTCCGAGCACAAAGCCGGCGTTCACAACTGCTTGACCCACTTTGTCGAATCTCAATGTCAACAACTGTGGAACCGCAACTAGGTCGGGGCCTTTAGAAACTGCCACAGTGACTGCGGTGCCCCGAGCCAATGACTCACCGGCACCTGGCGATTGCGTCGCAACTCCACCGGCTGGCACGACCGAGAACTGATCGTCACCACGATTAATCGTGAGCTGAAGGTCGGTCAAAGCAGTGGTCGCCGCTTCGATTGACATACCAGTCAAATCAGGTACAACTCGTGGTGCCGGGCCCTGCGATACAAATGTGTCAACCGCAGTTCCCTTAATCACTTCTTGGCCTGCAATCAATGTCGGTTGCGAAGCCACAGTCCAGCGAACAATAACGCCAGCGGGAATATCTTCGCTGTATTCGGGAGTCTCAACGCCAAGAACAAGACCGCCGCTCGTCAGAGTCGTCAGAGCTGTGGCCGAATCGAGACCATTCAATTCAGGAAGCGGAACCGGTGGCGGACCCGTTGAGACAACGAATGTCAATGTCTTTCCGACTTCAAGCTTCTTGCCCGTCTCGGGATCGGTGCGAATGACTGCACCAACTGGCAACTCTTCATTGGCTTCTTCAACAATGATGATGTCCCACTTAAATTCAGTCACCAAATTGGTTGCTTCGCCCTGATCGAGTCCAACCAATTCAGGAATTGGGTTCGACTCTTTCTGCAATGCACTAAACAAGAAGTAGCCGCCAACGATTAGCGCGAAAACAGCAACAGCAGCAACAATCCAACGACCAATTAAAGGTTTATCTTCAGTGACAACATCGGTGCCCGCCGCATCATCGCGAATCGCCATCGTTTCTGACGTTGCGACGACAAACGATTGAGAGTCATCGGACAATTCGTTGAACTCGCGCGGCTGAGTCAGGTCATTACCTCGAACGTCTTCAGGCTGAGCACCAAAGATTGATGCTGACACAATCGGAATTTGCGTCGGTCGGGGCAACGTCGGGCCAGCCTGCACAAGGGCACGTCCCATGTCGGCAGCGCTCGAACGTTCGAGCGGATCTGAGCGACCAGCCTTATCTAAGACCGCAGCCAAACCTCCTAAGTCGGCAGACACCGGGAACAACTTGTCGACACGTGCCGACAGTGTGCCGACAACCGAATCTGCCAAGAACGGAACCATGCCGGTGACCGCCTCAACGAGAATCAATGCCAACGCATACACATCGGCCTTTTCGTCAAAGGGCTCACCTTGAGCTTGTTCGGGAGCACAGTAACGGGCGCGCTCTTGCGACACCATCGCATCATCGGCCCAGGCCATTTCGGCAATCACCGAAGAGACCCCAAAATCGGCAACACGAACTTTGCGATCTCCCCCGAACAAAATCGATGAAGGACGTAGGTCGTGATGCGACATTCCACGCTTGTGGGCATAGTCAAGCGCACGACAAACCTCGAGACCGACAACTAACGCCTGGCTGGGCGTCAACAGGCGATTGCGATCGATCATGTCTTGTAACGACCCGCCGGTGAGACGTTCTTGAACGGTGAATACTCGCTCGTTGTCATTCACCTTGGTACGTCCAGAATTTGTCAGACGGACAATATGTGGATGTGATATTTCCGAAACTTCAACTGCTTCGGCGAGCAATTCAGCGCCATATTGTGCACTGGCCTCGGCTGAAAAGAGTCGCAAAATGACCTGTGAGCCCGATCGCTGATCATTCGCCACAAACGATTTGGACGACGAGGAACGCGACTGCTCACTTTCAATCTCGTAGCGACCATCAATGATGGTGCCGATGAGGGACTCGGAATCGTGGTTTTCGAAAACTGACATCGCTCCGAAACTAGCGTTTTGTTACGAAAGTGTGACCATCGGCTAGCGCCCAAAGTGCAAAGTACCTGCTCTAGCGGTGAGAATAGGCATGTGACTCTCGACCAAGCCCCCGAAATCCAGCCGAGCAAGCGACGTCGGATCAGACTCGAGACCGTTCTCATCAGCCTCGGCATCCTCGTCGGCGTGTCATTTGTGATCTTCGGACTCAATTCGGCAACGACTGGTCGTGATGCTTTGGGATATCCCGATGAAATCATCGACATCTCTCCAGCTCCCAACGATCGCCAAGTTCTGTCGCAGACCGAAATCAGCGTCAACTTGCAAGATGGTTACGAAGCCGTGCTAGTTCTTGATGGCATCGAAGTTCCGACGACGCGCCTTGAAGACTTCGTACCGATAGCCGTCAAGCCGGGTCAACAAATCGAACTGCCGCCCACAGCAATTTACGACCAAGGAAACTCGCTCATTCGTTTTGAACCCACCGATGGTGCCGTCATTGAGAAGTACTCGGTTGGAGTGCACAAAGTGAAGTGCATCTTTTGGAAGATTGAAGAGGGACGAGCAGCGGCTCGTAGCTTCGAATGGTCGTTTGAAGTTTTGTAATTAGGCGGGAAGTTCGCCAGTATCTAAAACCATTTTGAATTGATCTTCATCCAAGACTGGCACGCCGAGTTCTTGAGCCTTGGTCAACTTGCTTGCGCCAGCTTCGGCACCAACGACGAGTGCAAATGTTTTCTTTGACACCGAGCCTGGGCTCTTGCCGCCGCGATCTTTAATGGCGCGTTCGGCGCCATCACGATCGAAATCGACCAAGGTTCCGGTGACCACAATATTTTTACCAACCAAGTTTTGTGGCAAACGAGAAACTTCGACATTGCCGAACTCGACACCGGCAGAACGCAACTTTTCGATGATGACCTTGTTTGCCGGACGTGAGTACCACGAGATGAGGGAGTTTGCGATCACTCCCCCAACACCATCAACAGTTGCCAGATCGTCTTCGGTGGCATTCATGATGTCGTCCAAGTTGCCAAAGGCGATTGCTAGTGCTTCTGATGCAGCTGGCCCGAGATGTTTGATACCAAGCGCAGTTAAAAGCTTGGGCAGCGGCCGAGTTTTTGAACCATCAATTGCGACGATGAGTTTTTCAGCCCCCTTTTGCGCAAAGCCTTCGAGCGTGAGTAACTGTTCGACAGTCAACGAGTAAATATCACCAGCATCGCTCAGAATTCCGACGTCAGAAAGTTGAATCACAGTTTGTTCGCCAAAACCATCAATATCCATTGCACCGCGCGAAACAAAATAAATAATGCGCTGGTCGCGTTGTTGAGGGCAATTGGGTTCGATACAACGCATGTTCACTTCACCGTCAGGGCGAGTGAGTTCGCCTTTCATCGGGCACGAACACACCGACGGAAAAACCCATGGTTGCGAACCTTTTGGTCGCAACGACAAAACCGGCCCAACAACTTCGGGGATGACATCGCCCGCCTTACGTACTGTGACGGTGTCGCCAGGACGGACATCTTTTAAGCGCACCTGGTCTTCGTTGTGCAAAGTAGCCATCGCAACGTTTGAGCCACCCACGAAAACCGATTCAAGAACTGCGAATGGCGTGACACGACCGGTGCGCCCAACCGAAATCTGAATATCTTTCAACAATGTCGTTCGCTCTTCAGGCGGGAACTTAAAGGCAATCGCCCATCGTGGCGCGCGAGCCGTGAAACCTAAAATTTCGCGTTGATCGAGATCGTCAAGCTTGATGACGACACCGTCGATTTCGTAGGGCAGTTGATGACGTTCGTTCTGAAACTTCTCGCAATAGGCGGTGACTTCATCCATCGAATTCACTAACGCAATATTGGGGTTCACAGGGAAGCCCAAATCTTGCAAGAAATCCAACGTCGCATGATGCGATGTGAAGTTGGGTCCACCAATCACTTCACCTAATTGATACGACCAAAATGCCAATCCTCGACCAGCGGTCACGCTGGCATCTTTTTGGCGCAAGCTGCCGGCACCAGCGTTACGTGGATTCACCGGAACTGGATCGGGCTTTTTGCCCGCGGCAATGCGCACAACGTTCTCGGCCTCTTTGGCAGCTTTGAGTTTTTCAAAAGCCTCGATTGGCAAGTACACCTCGCCACGCACTTCGAGCACTGACGGAATTTTCGCTTTTGATTGCGAGACCAATTTCTTGGGAACAACATCAATCGTCAAAACATTGGCCGTGACATCTTCGCCGAAACGACCATCGCCTCGAGTGGCGGCTTGCACCAAAACACCATTCTCATAACGCAGACTGAGTGCCAATCCATCGATTTTCAGCTCACAGGCATATTGAATGACTGCGTCATCGCTTAAGCCTTTGGACGCACGTTCGCCCCAAGCGGCGAGTTCATTTGCGTCCATCGCATTGTCGAGGCTGGTCATTGGCACACGGTGCTCAACCGACGAGAATGTCTCGGCGACTTCGCTCCCTAACGTTTGTGTTGGCGAATCAGTGCTCTGAAGTTCGGGGTACGAAAATTCGAGCTCGTGAATCTCACGATCAAGTTCGTCGTATTCAGCGTCGCTGATTTCGGGTGAGTCATCGCGGTAGTAGCGCTCACGGTGATATGCGATGAGCGACCGTAACTCGGCATGTCTTTCTGCGGCGCTCAAACTCACGCTGACACTCTAGTTCGGGGATGAAAGTCTGCTTCACGCACCGACAGTGAGGCGAGTCGCCAAAGCCTGGGTACGCACTCGTTCGCCGATGTCACGAACTTGCGTGAAAATCTGGGCAGCCGAATCTTCGGAGTGCATTGCCAAACCACAAGCGGGCGTCACTAATGACTGTTGACGCAACTTTTGAGCATCGCAACCGCCCTGAACTAATTCGCACCATAAAGCCGAGAGTTTTTTCCAAGCACGGTCGGCGCTCGGCATCAGCGGACCATCAGTTGCGACAGCACCCCAAGCAATGACGCCACCATTCTCCAAGAACTTCCCTAAGAAACCGGCGTAATTCTTCAGGTTGTCGTTCACTGGCACGCTCAAGATGGCTGGACCCGATGCCAAAAGCGAAGCTCCGTCGACATCGGCACAGCAGTGCAAACCGACTAAACCTTCACGCTCGACAGCGGCCAATGCGCCTGACATCAAATCAATGGCGGTGTCGGGGGCGATGGGGAAAGAATCATCCATCAACTCGCCCAGTTCGGGTTCGTCAATGAACACGACTTGTGCACTTGACGGCAACGCCGATTCAACCGCATCGTAAATGTTGCGCACGTGGGTGCGCACGGTGCGCACTGCAACTTCAAATGCCGTGTGCATCGGCACTCCAGCACGAATCAGGGCTAGACCCAAAGTAACTGGACCAGTGAATTGCCACTTCACAGGGCCGGTATAGCCCTGAGCAAATTCAAGAAAGGTACGCAATCCGACATATGCGTCGTGATCGAGATCGGTTTTCACATCGGCCAAAGGATCGATGCGCGAAACGTCGACCATCAATGAACCGTATTGACCAATGCTGATACCTCGAATACCAACTACAGCCTGAGCGATCATGTCCTCGGCCGGCGAACGACGCGGCAAACTTGGAATACACGGAAGTTCGGGAGTTGCAAAAAAGGCAAACTCGGCAGCTTCACGAGCATCACGATGAGGAAGGCTGCCGATTCCAGTTGCAACTCCGCCGAGTAGATGCTTTTGCACTGATGATTGCACTGTTCCGCCTCCTTCCACACCACTTTCGTAGCAGGGTCACACGCTGAGATCACAATTGGACGAACGACTTACTCATTTCTTAAAAAATTGTGACGGACATTCCCTCCAAATTGCACGAACGGCTCACCTATCGGTAACGCTTGACAAATGGAAGGTAAGCACATTGACAAAATGACTCCGGTGGTCGTGTGGGCCAGTCGACTGAGTGTGATCGCAACGGGCCTAGCCGTTCCCCTTCTGAACAACGCACTTCGTCAGATGTCTTCGCTCACAGGCATTTCGTCGACCGTGGGGATTTGGTTGCTGTGGTCCATTGCATTGTTGTGCACTTTGGTGCCATCGAGTTCTGCACTCACCGCAATTCGCTTGGCACTTCCGACAATTTTCGTCATCGTTGCCGCCGCGGCCGTTGCGATCGGCATTTCAAGTGGTGTTGCCGCTGCATTGGCAATCTCGCTGCTGGCAAGTTTGTTGATCTTTAGCGGTGACATCGGAGATTCTTTCGTCCAACTTGCGGCCTACGGCGATGAACGTCGCTATCTATTGCGTTGCCCACCCGCGATGTTGCTCGTTCAAGTCCTCAGCTGGTTGGTGTGGCTCACACTCACCATCGTTGCCATCAATCTGCTGGCCAGCGATGCACTAATTCTTGGTGCCATTATTGCAATTGCTGCGTTACTACTCGCAATCGTTTTGCCGCGCCGCTTCCATCGGTTTTCACGACGTTGGCTGGTCTCGGTGCCAGCCGGGCTCGTGATTCACGATCATGTTGTGCTCGCCGAAACTGCCATGTTCATGAATAACGCCGTTATCGAGGTTGGTATTGATCTCGCACCTTCAGAAGCCGCCGACTTAAGTGGCAAGTGCTCTGGCGTTGGCTTGTTGATCGCACTCAAAGATTTTGACACCGTGGTTCTGGCCGCAACTCCAAAGACACCTGGTGGTTCGGCGATTCATGTGAAGTCAATGCGCGTCTGCCCGACACGACCGGGCCGAGCAATTACTGAGTTGACATCTGCACCGAGCGCGTAACTAAACCGCCACCCAGCACATAACGATCATCGGCGTCGTAAAAGACTGCACTTTGTCCTGGCGAGATACGTCGCTGTGGTTCGGTCCAAGTGGCGACAACTCGTCCCGCATCGTCAACCGACAAAACAGCCGAACGCGGTTCGCCGTGCGCACTGCACTGCACGCGTGCCGGCCCAACATGTGGTTCATTGCTCCAGATCACGTTTTCAACGATCTCGTGGTCGACCATCAACATCGATTCGGGACCGACAACAACTTTTCGACCAGGCACATCGATGTCAACAACAAATCGCTTTGTGCCACCGCCACCAGCAACTCCACGGCGTTGACCAAGCGTGACCAGTTCGACTGATTCAACCGAACCAAGTTCGTTACCCGATTCATCCACGACGACAGCGGGGTTCAGCGGAATACGACGCCCGATAAAACTGACCCGACCACTGCGACCATCGGCATCTTTTGCTGAGGTAATGAAACACACGTCTTGACTGTCGGGTTTGTTGGCCGTGCGCATTCCTAAACGGGTGGCATGCTCACGAACCACAGTCTTGGTCATTTCGCCAACGGGAAACAAAGTACGTGACAACTGATGTTGATCCATCATGTGCACGACGTAGCTCTGATCTTTAGCCATATCGTGACCGCGTACCAGTTTCCAGACACCATCTTCTTGAACGACACGTGCGTGGTGACCAGTTGCGACTGCATCAAACCCTAAAACGATGCCGCGCTCGTGCAGACGGTCAAACTTTAGGTGACGGTTGCATTCGATACATGGATTTGGCGTAATGCCAATGGCGTGGTCGTTGATGTACGGCTCAACCACATTGCGGTGAAAATCTTCGGTGAAGTTAAAGACCAAATGGTCGATACCCAATTGTTGGGCGACTCGTCGAGCGTCGTCAACGTCGCTCACACTGCAGCAACCCGTGTCGCTGTCGCCGCCCCACAGACGCATCGTGACTCCGACAACTTCGTGGCCTTGTTCAAGCAACAGGGCAGCCGCAACCGACGAATCAACGCCGCCCGACATCGCTACAAGAACCTTCATGGGTTTAGAGGCTACGGCGATTTTGTACGGCCCGTATTCGATTCACCGCTTCGGTGATCGCCTCAATCGCCCGATCAATATCGGCCTCGGTTGTGGTGTGGCCCAGACTCAGGCGTAATGCACCCATCGTGAGATCAGAAGTCAGTCCCATTGCGGCCAAAACATGTGAGGGCTCCATGGCTCCACTGGCACAGGCCGAAGCCGCTGAAGCACACACGTCGGCTTCATCGAGCAAGTACAGCAATGATTCGCTTTCGATGCCCTGCAGACACACATGTACGACCCCTGGCACGCTGTTTTCGGCCGGAATCGTGCGATGGGCACCTTCGATCGCCAACAAGCCAGCAAACAACTTGTCGCGTAGTGCACTGATACGTGCCACTTCGCTGTTTCGCTCGACATCAGTCATCCGTAATGCTTCGGCGGCGGCAACAATGCCACCCACGTTGTGAGTTCCACTGCGACGATCGCGTTCTTGTCCCCCACCCAAAACAATGGGTTCGAAATATTTACCTTCGCGCACGACCAAAATGCCCACACCTTTTGGTCCGCCAAATTTATGGGCACTTAAAGCCATGGTGTCGACGAGTGGCCAAATAGTGCGCAGGTCAATCCAACATGCGGCTTGCACAGCATCGGTATGCAAGATCGCTTGTGGCGCATAGCGACGCACCATCTTTGAAACGGCGGCCATATCGGTGATAGCACCAGTTTCATTGTTGACGGCCATCACCGAAACGCTTGTTACTTCTGGTGAGAGCACAGCTTGTAATGCTTCAAGATCGACCGTGCCAATGTGATTGACATTGACCACAACACCGTTGGCATGTTCGACACAATGCAACACCGCGTGATGTTCGGTTGCCGAGCAGACGGCCACACCGGGCGTGCGACGAATGACACCAGTAATTGCCGTGTTGTCACTTTCGGTTCCGCAACCCGTAAACACAATCTCGCCTGGCTTGCAACCGATGGCATCGGCAATCACATCGCGGGCCTCATCTATTGACTTTCGCGCCTGACGCGCAAAGCGGTGCGAACCCGATGGATTAGCAAAGACCTCGGTCATAAAGGGCAACATGGCCTCGACTGCCTCGGGACGCATGGGCGTTGTTGCCGCATGATCGAGATAGACAAGGCGAGAAGTCACCCCTTCAGAGTACCGTTCACTGGGTGAAGGAGTACGCGTGAAGGGTTACGACGATTCAACATATGGCGATTCATTCGCCGATGTCTACGACGATTGGTACGAAAACGTCAGTGACGTCAACGCCACCGTTCGCACCCTGCAAGAACTCGCGGGCAACGGACCATTCCACGAACTAGGTATCGGCACGGGTCGCTTGGCGCTCGCTCTTGCGCAAACCGGAGCGACTGTGTCAGGAATTGATTCGAGTGCGCTCATGTTGCAGCGGCTCGAGCAAAAAGCGGCCGATCGCGGACTTGAGATTGAGGCCATCAAAGGCGACATGGTCGATGACATGCCAGCCGGACCTTTTGCAGCCATCTTTGTTGCCTACAACACCATCTTTAGTGTGCAGACTTTTGCTCGCCAGCAAACCTTGTTCGCCAATGTTGCAAGTCGACTCGCCCCAGGTGGGGTCTTTGTTGTTGAGGCCATTGTGCCCGACCCGCAACGACCAGCAGGAAGCACTGTGGGGGTGCGCTCAATGAAGGCTGATCGAGTTGTGTTATCGGTTGATATGCACGACCCCGAGGCACAACATGTTGATGGACAGTTTGTCGAATTCACCGAAGCTGGCGGTGTGCGCCTGCGCCCCTGGAGCATTCGATATTCGTATCCTCACGAACTTGATGACATGGCGGCAACGGTCGGATTACGACTCAGCCACCGTTGGGTGAATATGAACCAAGAACCGTTCACACCCGATGCCGAGACTCATGTCTCTGTTTACACTCAATCTTCGTAATGAACGCCAAATCGCTCCACAATCTCCTATCCTGAAAGCACCGTGAGTCAACTACGTCTGAATCCTCTGACGGGTCGATGGGTCACCATCGTCGCCGAGCGGGCCATGCGCCCCACCGATTTCGCTTCTCGCACACCTACAGTCGAGTCCGATCCAAGTCGTCCGTGCCCGTTCTGCCCCGGCAGTGATGAAATCTCACTTCCGCCGATTGATTCAACGGGCGATGAAGACGACTGGCGTATGCGCGTGTTGCCCAACTTGTACCCGGCGTTCGCTGGTGAAGATTCTTTAGCCGTGCGCAACCTCGGCCCCGTGCATGTCATGGCCGAAGCCAGCGGCACTCACGAAGTCTTCGTGTTCACGCCAAGCCATACTCGCAACATCATCGAATTCTCTGATGCCACGTGTGCCGACATGATGGTCACGCTCAAGAAGCGCCTTCTCGATCACGCGGCTACTGACAACATTCGTTACACCCAAGTCATCGTCAACCATGGTCGTGAAGCCGGCGCATCACTCGCCCACCCCCATGGTCAGTTGCTCGGATTGCCTTTCGTGCCGGGCGAAATTCTTGATGAAGAGCGGGCCTTTGTTCGCTTTGAAGGTGGCTGCATTTTGTGTGCAACCGTCGAAGCCGAATTGGTGTCGAGCGAGCGCGTATTGTTCGCCACCGACGACGCAGTTGCCATCTGCCCATGGTGGAGCGGTGGCCCGTACGAAATTTTGATTATCCCCCGTCATCACGACATGCACTTGCCCGATGCTTCAGACGAACAGCTTGCTGGTGTCGGTCGAGCCATCCGTGAATCGTTAGTGCACCTCAACAACTTGTTTGACGATGTTTCGTTCAACTTGGTGTTCCACACCGCGCCTCACCACCACAATGGGGCATTCCACTGGCACATCCACTTGTTCCCGAAACTGACCACAGTCGCTGGTTTCGAACGTGGAACGGGCGTCATGATCAACATTGTTCCGCCCGAACAAGCCGCCGCCGAATTGCGCCGAGTAGGCACAGCCGCTCAATCTAGGTAACACTGTCGGCATGAGCCGTATCACAGTGTCGATCGAATTAGCCGCTAGCCCCGCCCGAGTCTGGGAAATCGTTGAGCCCGTTGAGCGGCATGTCGATTGGATGGCCGATGCCGTCGCGATTCGTTTTGCCACCTCTCAGACCCGTGGAGTCGGCACCACATTCGATTGCGATACCAAGGTTGGTCCGATCAAGTTGACCGACCGCATGGAAATCACCGAGTGGGTTCCTGAAAAGTCGATGGGCGTCAAGCATGTCGGCATGGTGACGGGCACTGGTGTGTTCACCATCGAACCACTCGGCAATGGTCAGTACACCAAGTTCACATGGAGCGAAGAACTCACTTTCCCATGGTGGTTGGGCGGACCGATTGGCGAAGTCATCGGTGGCAACATTGTGATGAAAGCAATTTGGCGACGCAACCTGAAAAAACTCAAGGCACTCGTCGAAACGAAATGATTAAAGCTGGCGCACTAATGCAGTCACTGCTGCGCCCAAAACAATCACAACGATGAGTGGTGCTTTACGCCACGCAGCAATACCGGCAACAGCAATTCCTAACGCCCGCGCGTCAAGCACAAGATCTTGACCAGTCGTGAAAGTGTCTTTCATCACGAGTGCAGTGACGACAGCAGCAGGAATGAGCGCCAAACATCGTTCAAACATTGGCGGAAGTGAACGACCACCAAGGAACACAAGCCCAGTGACTTTAAACGCGTAAGCGCCAAGCGTTAACAAGATGATGAGTGTCCAGGTCATGACACGGTCTCAATCTTTGGGGCGTCTACTGGCTTTTGTAAACCGACGAGCACTCCGAACACCGACAACAAAATGGGCACACCAATCGGCGTGAATGGAACTGTCGCTAAGCAAATAACTCCACCGACTGCAGCAGCTTTTCTTGCGCGGGGATCACTGAATAACGGCCACACCATCGCAATGAAGCCGGCCGGGAATGCTGCGTCGAGGCCAAATGTTTTGGGGTCAACTGCACTACCGGTCAATGCTCCAATCAATGTGCCGAGATTCCAAAACGTATACAAGGCAACACCGGTCACCCAAAAGGCAACTTGTTGCGAACGACGATCGGGTTGAGCAACCGCCATCGCAGTTGTTTCGTCAATCGTTAACTGCGCAGCAAGAAGTTTACGACCAATCCCGCCATCGAGTCGGCGCGACATGGCCAGACCATAAACCCCGTTACGCGCAGCGAGTAATAATGCACCGCCCAAGGCAGAACCGATTGATCCGCCCGCACCAATCACGCTGACTGCCGAAAACTGTGATGCACCGGTGAATACCAAAAGCGATAACGCACACGTTTGCAACACGGACGAACCAGCTGCCACCGAACCGACACCGAAAGAAAAGCCAAAGACTCCAACCGCAGCGCTCAATGTGAGGCAGGCTGCAATGGCGGGACGCAATGTCGCGTCTTTCCACCAGGGCAGGTTGGGAACCGACTCATTCACGTTCGCAAGGCTACGAGCGCAACCGCGCTACCGTCATGATGTGCGTATTTTGCTGGTGACATGGGAATTTCCGCCCGAGACCGTCGGCGGGGTTGGGGCACATGTCGACGGCTTGTCACAGTCGCTGGCCAAAGATGGCCACGAAGTGTGCATTTTCACTTTGGCGGCACCTGGAATTGTCGAAGACCAGATTGTTGCCGGCGTGCGGATTATTCGGACCGATGTTGATTTGCCGTGGCTCCCCGAAAATGATGCGGCGGCATATGTATCGTCGGGCAACCACCACATCACCGCGTTGCTCGCACAACTTGACGATTGGCGTCCAGATGTCGTGCACGCTCACGATTGGCGTTCAGCCTGGGCTGGTCACACTCTCGCAACTTTGTGCGCAGCCCCGTTAGTCACCACGTTTCATTCAACCGCGCGCGGACGCCACGGCGGCAATGTTCCCGATGGTGATCCCGCCACAATTCATTCGGTTGAATCGTGGATTGCCAATGCTTCACAGCGTGTCATTTGCTGCTCGCGATTTATGCAACGTGAAGTGATTGACGGTTTTGAGCTCATGCCCGATCACGTGCAACTCATTCCCAACGGAGTTGATGTCGACGTCTGGGCTCCGATTGGTGATCAGTATCGAAGCAGGCTGGTCCTTGCCTGGGGTCGCGTGCAATACGAAAAAGGCTTTCAGGTATTGGCTCAGGCGATTGGGCGGTTACGTGGTCGAGTGCCCGGTATTCGTTGTGTGATTGCCGGGCGCGGGCCGTACTTACCTGAACTACAAAGCCAAGTGGATATTGAAGGTGTGAGCGATCTCGTGCATTTGGCTGGCTATGTCACTGATGAAGAACTGCGTTCGCTACTGCATGAAGCTGGCTGCGTTGTTATTCCGTCGTTGTATGAACCATTCGGAATTGTTGCGCTCGAATCTTTGGCCGCCAACGCTCCAACCATCGTGGCGCGCACTGGTGGACTTGCCGAGATTATGGAAGACACCGATGCAAGTTTGATGTTTGATCCTGGCAATGCCAAAGAATTAGCAACTCGTATTGAACGCGTTTTGATGAATCCGCATGTCTCGCAAAATATGCAAGACCAAGGAGCTGAAATTTTGCGTGCTCGTTTTTCGTGGGATGCAATAGCGAGATCAACAGTCAGTGCGTACGAAACCGCGCGCGCTGGATTGTGATCACTTGCCAGTGAATGTGGCTTTACCTGGACCATTTTCGAGGAAACTCTTGACGCCAATCTGGCTGTCATCGGTGGCGAAAACATCGGTAAACAGTTGACGTTCAAGCAACAGACCATCAGCCAACGTTGAAGACATGCCTTCGTCAATCGCTCGCTTCATTGCGGC